>Ga0206887_10238_pt1 | contig 11719 bp, 8 predicted proteins | sample Alteio_BWOrgHeat_89_FD_153248 | JGI IMG/M metagenome (GOLD analysis project Ga0206887, IMG submission 153248) | Enriched cells from forest soil in Barre Woods Harvard Forest LTER site, Petersham, Massachusetts, United States - Alteio_BWOrgHeat_Nextera3 ...
ATATAGGCTATATCCGGCTTACGTATTCATCGGGATCAGGCATTACTAACAGTGAAGTTCGAATTGATGCTCTCACTCAAATCGACTCTTCTTTACTTCTTCCATGCTATAGTGTAGCATTTGATTCAGCAATGTTCGGACCGGTATTTTATGGAGGAGAGTCAGTTCGCACAATGAATGTGACAAATAATCTTGATACAACTCGCATTGTGCGATGCATTGATTTTACTATTGGGGACAATAAGGTTTTTTCAGGAACAGATAACCACTTTCCTCTTGTGATTCCATCACATGCTACTCGTCCAATCCATATTATGTTCATGCCTCTAGCACCAAAGCAGGACGGTAGTGACAATTTTCGATCCAAGGTAAAAATCGAAGCCATGGATCCGGGAGATGTTTGTGCACCTGATTACGATATTTATGGAACGGCGCTCAGACCTACTGACATGAACACTATGAACCCCTTTGATCGCAGTTCAATCTTACCAACTTTGAGAATGTCCAGCACTGATTCTATCTTTGGACAAACATTCCTTTTTGCTAACACTGATAAGGATAGCCTACTCATTAAATCAATCATCCTTGATAGTCAATATGTAAATTTTACTCTTGAACCACTTAACGCATGTAGCCATCTACCAATGGTTTCAGCACCCGGGGACTACATGGCAGTAAGAATATCCTTGGCAGCAGCCCCATCGATCATCTATTATAATAAGCTTCGATTTGTATTAGGGAACGGCATGCCTCCTATTGTATACAATGTAGAGGCTATGCGAATTCTTCCTCAAGATATTGTTCATCCTGCTATCACTGAGACTTCACCATTTACATTTACAGCTATTCCTAATCCCTCCTCAGGAAGTATTACTATCGAATTATCAGGGGTAGGTGAATCCGATATAGAAATATTTGATGCGGCAGGAAAACTCGTAACTTCAGAGAAGAATATCTCGACTTCATGGGTATGGAATGGCCACTATTCCAATGGTACAAGGGTGTCAGCCGGAAGCTATTTCATCCGCGCAACTGCACAAAGCGAAACAGGCAAGGTGCTAATTGCTACAAAACAGGTATCGATAGTACGCTAAGCTTTTATATATTACTTATGAAAGAAGTTGGTCATTTAGAAATGATCAATTTCTTTTGAATGCTTCCCGCGGATGTAGAAAGTCGAAGGAAATATGTTCCCGATGGAATCTCTTGAATACCAAAGCTTTGAGTGTAGGTACCTGCTTCAGATTTACCTTCTGTCAAGGTTTTGATCTTGACCCCATTACTATTATAAAAGGTTATATCAAATGCATCTTCTTGAGGTAGGTAATAACTGAATTGTATCTTTCCGCCTCTGACAGGATTTGGTGAAGGGTCTGAAAGCCATATATTCGTTGAGTGTACAAGAATCTTCTCCCCTGCGTTTCCTGTAGTTTGGTTGGGGGCTTTAATATAAACAAAGACATCTCCATCGGTATTACCTTTTCCTTCAGTCCAGACAGCAGCATAAACTGAATCATACGAATCGCTCCCTTGGTAATCACCTATAAAAGGAACTCCTTGAGCCTTAGTTTGAAGTTGTGGATCAAAATCAGAGGGTTCGAGTGGGGTTGGAAAATCAATAAGAGTAGAACTGAGTTTCGTTCTGAATGCCCCTATAAGCTTATTATCAGGGTCGCGCTCAGATGAATAATAAGAACAATAAGCTTCTCCATTATTCTGATCAACTGTAACCCAGGGACTGAAACGATCATGATCAAGAGTATTAAATAATGGATTTGAAACTCCGAGAGGAACTGGTGTTGTCCATGTAGAGCCTGCATCCGTTGAATTCACGTAATAAAGTATTGCAGCGGGAGCATCAGATCCATTATCAAACCAAGATCCATAAACCAAATGAATTTTATTTAACTTTAAATCGACATCAAACGCAACATATGGATAAGCCCTAAACCCTAGGTCTCCGTTATTATTGTCATATTTAAGAGATGGTCTGTTATCAATTGATCTTGGAGGATAAAGTAAAAATTCTGCAATGCTTTTAGTCTTAAAGGTTTTTCCACCATCAGTCGAAACAAGAAAAATATGACGAGGCGGCTCATCAGGATTATCTGAAACAGAATAGGTAATAAATACTTCTCCATTCTTCCCAACGCGTACCTCTGAAAATCTTGTAATATATTCCGAAAGACGTTTAGGAATACTCCATGATTTCCCACGGTTATCACTCCACGCAATTCTCCCTCCCCCGCCGCCAACCAATGTTCCGTCGTTGAAATGAACCCATGTAAGGTATATTCGACCATAGTGGGGACTTCCAGGATTATTATCAACCCAAATGTTCTCTTTATCCTCGATTCCCATTACTGAATCTGCTGGGACAACATATCCTCCATTTACCCATTTTGCTCCGTCTCGGGATGATGCAACAACTAAATTCATCAGACCACTCTGGTCTGATTTTCCGACCAGATATGCATAATATATATAACCAGAGTCACCCGCAGCAAGAGAAGGATCTCCCATCGTCACAGTGAATGGTGATAGTGGTCTTGCTACTCGCGCAGAAGTCCATTTGTTACCTCCATCATTTGTGTAATAAGCGGGCATCCCAGAAGAAACCATTGAAGGGACTTCGTTTGCACCTGCAACTATAATCTTAGGATTTAGTCTGTTTACTGCAATAGTTGTTTCATCCTGATCATTAGTGTTGGTCGCACCCTTTGCATTAAGATCCAACTTATTTTCAGTGAAAATACTATCAACAGCAAGAGACAGATCCGGATCGGATTCCAAGAGGTCATATCCAAGTCGTTTCAGAGCATAGTATTGTATGAGACGTTGGTAACCATCAGCATTCTCATAGAGATAGCGACTCCCTCCATAAATTGTAAGTTGGTCATCAATAGCTTTTTGATAAGCTATAGGATCAATTGATGGATGCATTGTCTGAGCATGAAGTGACTGCGAAAGAACCATTATAAAAACAATAACTATAGCTCCGAGGGGACGTTTCATAGAATTAACTAATAGTACACGGTTTTACGAAATAAGAGCATTACATATATATATTATAAGACACATTCCTATAGAAAGAGTTTCAGAAAAAAATCCTTATAGCCCTCCTTAAAACAATGGTTTATAGTTAACCGTATCAGGGCAGATATTTTTTTCGAACTTATTTATGGCTTTTACTTTTCTTAGTGACTTAGAAAATCATCCAAAGCACGACATGAAGAGATCACTTCTAACTATTGCCGCAATTCTACCTCTAATAATACTTTGTTCTTGTAAGTCTGACACTTCTTCTGTTCAGGCAGGGAATACTTCAAGCTTTCAACTGCTACAGCAGAAAGTTTTCACTCCATCTTGCGTTGGATGTCATACACAGGGTACAGACTATGCTGTTCAATCAGGTTTAATCCTTGACCAAGACCAATCATATAATAGCCTTATTAATATTATGTCGTATTACCCAAAAGCTAAGGCTGATGACATCTTATTAGTCAAGCCTGGAAATGCTGATAGCAGTTTGCTCTATATGAAGGTTCACGGAATTCCACAGAATCATGACTATGGACTTCTAATGCCCCTTGGAAATGAAGCATTATCGATCGGCCAGCAAGAGTTTATAAAAGAATGGATAAATGCCGGAGCACCAAAGACCGGAGTTGTTGCAGATGCTTCTTTACTTGATGATACAACTCATTATCCAGCCCCGACTTTTACCGATCTTGCACCACCAGCAGTTGGAACCGGTTACCAAGTTACTTCAGGAAGCTTTAACGTTTCTTCTAATTTTGAGCGGGAGCTTTTCGTCTATCGCGATCTTGGCAATACTTTGCCAATTTATGTAAATCGGATACATACCAAAATGCGTCCTTTCAGCCACCATCTTGTTCTATATACATTTGATCCGCAACAAACTCCAAAATCAATGTTGCCCGCATTTAATGTAATCCGTGACCTTCGAAATCCAGATGGAAGTTATAATAATTCAACAGAAGCACTAATGAATTACCATACTTTTTTAGGAGGCTCAATGATCCAGGAAGATGAATACAACTTCCCTCCTGGTGTTGCCCTAAAACTACCTGCACATGCTGGAATTGATTTTAATACGCATTTTGTCAACTATACGCCGAACACAATTCCCGGGGAATGTTACGCAAATATTTATACAACAGATGCTTCTAAAGTTCAATATGAGGCACAACCACTTTTTATTCCAAATACGGATATTACACTGCCCGCTCAGCAACAAACTACTCTTATGCAGACAACTACAAATCCATTCACAAACAAAATGAATGTTTTTATGTTGACTTCTCATTATCATGCAAAAGGTCAGAAATTTCAAATATTAATTAATGGAGGGAGCAGGAATGGAGAAGTAGTTTATGAAAGCACTGATTGGGCTCATCCCACAGAGAAAGTTTATGATCCCCCTATTGTTCTGAATCCCGGAGAAGGATTAACCACAAGAGTTACCTATTATAATAATAGTAGTAATACAATATATTTTGGTTTGAAAAGTACTGATGAAATGGATGTAATGTACGGATATTTCTATAACAGTAATTGAAGAAGTATTTCTTTTTTTTCCTCCTATTACTCGCTGCGCCATCATTTGCCCAGCGTTCTGTCAAGTTAAAAATCATTCACTGGAATGATTTTCATGCTCAGAATATACCAAAAGGTATCAAGTCGTCAGACGGATTACAGCATGATGTCGGAGGGTTCGCATATTTCAAAGCAGTTATTGATAGTCTGAAGCAAATAGCTTCAGCTCATAATGAGCCATATCTTGTTCTCGATGGTGGAGACAATTTTCAAGGGACTCCCATTTCAGGCTTTACTCGTGGAGCCTCCCAAATCACACTAATGAATATCATTCACCCTGATGCTGTAACTATTGGAAATCACGATTTGGATTATGGTTGGAAAAATCTTGACAGCCTGTTCCGATTCAAGGCATTATTTAATATTGTCAATGCAAACATAACTCATCCAAACGGTTCACCTTTTGTTTTACCTTACATCATCAAGCAAGTCGGTAATTTGAAAATTGGGATAATTGGCCTCATTGTTGAAGATCTGAAGGATATCACATTACCTGAGAGAATAAAGGGCTTGAATATTTCTTCCTGCAAACAAGCTTTGAGAAAATATCTTCCAGAAGTTCAGAAAGCTAAACCGAATCTTATTATTGTTTTAAGTCATATTGGCATTGATGGCGATCGTGAACTTGCGAAAAAATTTCCGGAAGTGAATATCTTCGTCGGAGGACATTCTCATACTGCAATTACAAAACCCATTAAGGAAAATAAATCTATCATCGTTCAAGCCGGTTCAAGGGGACAATATGTCGGGGACCTTGAACTCAGTATTGATCCCGATTCAGATACGATAATATCCTTTACTGAGAAGTTAATCGAAACTAGAAATGACATAATAACCCCAGATACTACAATTCTCAGGCTTATTGATTCAATGGAGGCTCCAATAAATGCCAAACTTGGTCAAAAGATCGGGATTCTAAAAAGAGACTGGAAACTGAGTCACAAGAAATATAGCAATCTCGCATATTTTGAATCTATGGTTTTCAGAGAGGATCTTAAGTGTGATATCGGAATAATAAATTATGGCGGTTTGCGTAAACCCTTGGCTGCAGGACCTATTAGCATGCGAGATATGTATGAAATTAACCCATTTGGTAACGAGATAGTAATTTTCTCCGTCAGCGGCACAGAGTTGAAAAAAGCTCTTGAATGGATGTTTGGTGATAACGGAGGCGAGTCATGCGAGTTTTCAGGGCTCACCTGTATTCTTGATACTACCAAAAAGGAAGGCAAAAGAATCAGCAATATCCTCCTGTTTTCAAGACCATTAGATCTGAAAAACAAATATTCAATTGCTACTAATATTTTCATTGCCACACATCTTTACTCCATGTTCGGACTTGATGAAAAGATGCATACACTTCAGCACACAGGTATTACAGATATCGACTTGCTTATTGCCGGCATTAGAAAACGAAAGATCATCACCGGAGAAAGTGAGGAATGGGTTAAGAGCTTTTAAATTTTTTTTGTGGATGTTATCCAAGCATTACCTTAACCATTTCCGGTACTTTCATTAATGCATCTTTGAGCTTTTCAGGATGTTTCCCACCGGCCTGAGCAAAACTTGGTCTGCCACCACCCTTACCACCAATAATCTCAGCAACTGTACCAACAAGCTTTCCTGCCATGACCTTCTTCTCTTTTGCAATATCGTCGGATACTATTGCAATCAACGATGCTGATCCCTCAAATTTCGCACCAAGCACAACGACTTTACCATTGCCTAATCCCGATTGTAGCATTTCAGCAAAGGATTTAAATTCTTCTCCATCACTTGCGGCGACTTCTTTCGATATTATTGAAAGTTTTGTACCATCCAACGGTAAAGCTGATTGGATAATGGCATCTACTTCTGATTTGCGTGAACTGAGTTTAAGTTTTGCAATTTCTTTTTCAAGTTTGCGTTTCTCATCTTCAAGCTTTTCATAGCCTTTGGTAAGTTCTTCATTTTTGGAAAGCTGATCATTTATCCATTTTTCAACACCGCGCCCAGTGACTGCTTCAATTCGACGTGTACCACTTGCGATGCTTCCTTCTGTTACTAACTTGAATAATCCAATTTCGCTTGTATTCTGAACATGTGTACCACCACAGAATTCGCGTGAGAAAGGTCCAAAATCCACAACATTAACGAATGCTCCGTATTTGTCTCCGAAGAACATAAGTGCTCCCATCTTCTTCGCTTCATCAAATGGAATATTTCGATGATGTTGTAACGCAATAGCTTCACGAATCTTCTCATTCACAAGCTCTTCAATATTATGAATGTCTTCCGTACTGACTTTTTGATAATGTGCAAAATCAAATCTTAGGCGGTCATCGGTTACTAAAGAACCTGATTGATGCACATGTTCACCCAAGATTTTCCTGAGAGCAGAATGCATGAGATGTGTTGCGGTATGATTCCGCATTATGTCAAAACGGCGAGTCTTATCGACAGTTGCGATAGCTCTCGCACCATCGGTAATAATAGTGCCTTCATTTTCAATGATATGAGCAATTGCTACTCCACCACCGAGTTTTCGCACTTCAGTAACATGATAAGGATTACCATCTATCATTAACATTCCAGTATCCGATATCTGTCCGCCGGATTCTGCATAAAAGGGAGTTCTATCAAGCACTACCATATTCTCATCAGCAAGAAGTACTGACCCCGCATCTTCAAGATTTTCATAACCTGTAAAAGTTGATTCAACATCAACTAATTCAGTATTGGCAAGCTCTTTATGTTTTTTTGAAGCATGAACTGATTTGCTCCTATTTTTTTGCTCTGTTAACAATTCACTATAGCGACTCATATCGACTGAGAGGCCGCGTTCTTGAGCAAGAACTTGAGTCAGGTCGATCGGAAATCCGAATGTGTCATAAAGTTTAAATGCTTCATCCCCTGCAATAAAAGGAGATTCTGATTCTCTCTCGCGTCCTGCGATTTCATCGAATAATGCAAGTCCACGATCAAGCGTTGCATTGAAGCTTTCTTCTTCCCCCTTTATAACTTTATAAATATGCTCACGACGTTCTTTCAACTCAGGAAATATCTGACCCATTATTTGAGAAACAACATTTGAAAGTTCACAAATTATCGGTTCTTTAAAGCCAAGTTTTCTTCCGTAACGTGCTGCACGTCTAAGCACTCTGCGAAGTACATATCCTCTTCCTTCATTTCCTGGCAACGCTCCGTCAGCAATTGCACAGCTTAATGTTCGGACGTGATCCGCTATCACACGCATGGCAGTGTCTGTTTCTTCGTTAGCACCGTATGAAATACCACTCTTCAGTTCCATTACTTTGATGTATGGCATGAATACATCAGTATCATAATTTGAGGCTTTTTCCTGAAGTACTGCACATACACGCTCAAAGCCCATTCCTGTATCGACATGTTTTGCCGGCAGATCAGAAAGAGTACCATCAGCATTACGGTTATGCTGAATAAAAACAAGATTCCAAATTTCTATCACTTCGGGAGAACTTGCATTGACAAGTGATGCTCCGGATTTATCAGTCGTTTTATCATAATGAATTTCCGAGCATGGACCGCACGGGCCTGTCTCCCCCATTTCCCAGAAATTATCTTTTGCTCCGTGACGCTGAATATGCGTGGGGTCAATATCCGTTACGCTTTCCCAAAAACCTGCCGCTTCATCATCTGATTCGAAAACCGTCGCATAGAGGCGCGATTTATCCAATCCCCACACTTTTGTTAAAAGCTCCCATGCCCAGGCAATTGCCTCCTTTTTATAGTAATCACCAAAACTCCAATTCCCCAGCATTTCAAAAAGAGTATGATGATAGGTATCACGTCCAACCTCTTCAAGATCATTATGCTTCCCTGATACGCGAATACATTTCTGAGTATCAGCCGCACGAGAATATGGACGAGTTCCTTCTCCAAGAAAGACATCCTTAAACTGATTCATTCCTGCATTGGTAAATAGCAACGTTTTATCACCGTGCGGAATTACCGGAGCACTAGGTACGATGGTATGTCCACGGTCACGAAAGAAATCAAGAAAGCTTTGTCGGATTTCGTTGGATGTCATAAGATATTCATATTTTGAATTGAAAATCGAGATATCTATTTCTCTGCTTCAATGTTCAGCCCATTAAAACAAAAAAGCGCCGAAATGTTTACTTCGGCGCAATAAATTTCTATGATTAATGGCTTAGGTGGTCACTTGCGTATGTAGTCCAATCTCTTCTAATACAGAACTTACGCGAAGACAATCAGAAATGCCTCCGTCAAATACCATGCACTTTCCTCTGTTATGTACTTCCCATGCAACTGTTTCAGCATGTTGTTCTGAGCAGCCAATCGCCTTACAAACCTGACCTATGACTTCATCAAAAGTATGGAAGTTATCATTGAAAAGTAATACCTTTACCGGTACTTCAATAATTGTCTCAACATCATCATATACCAATTCTAACGTATCCGTCGAACTACGGATCCTGCCGCTTTGCCAAAGTGCTTCTGCGAGATCAAAGATCATTTTCCCGTATTGAAGAAGTTAATTAAAAACAACATAACACTAACACTCTGAAAAGGTCTCAGAGTTTCGCAAACGAATAAATTTTAGCGTATGGAGTTATCCTAAGAAATTACGCAAAGGTTTAATTTTATGGGCATGTCTGAGGCGGCGTATGGCCTTTTCTTTTATCTGACGGACCCGCTCACGAGTCAAATGGAAACGGTCACCAATTTCTTCAAGCGCCATTGGAGGATGATCGTCAAGTCCGTAAAATAACTCGAGTACTTCTCTTTCACGTAATGAAAGTGTAAGGAGTACACGCTTTACTTCAACCCTAAGTGAATCGTTCATCAGCAACATATCAGGTGGAAGCTGCTGTGGGTCTTGTAAAACATCAAGGAGTCTATTGTCTTCTCCCTGAGCAAAAGGGGCATCAACAGAAAGATGGCGTCCAGATATCTTCAAAGTTTCTGAAACTTCTGCAGAACTCATCTCAAGTTTATCTGCAAGTTCAGAAGCGGTTGGTTCGCGTTCGAACTCCTGTTCAAGCTGAGAAAATTTCTTTCCGATCTTATTTAAAGCACCGACGCGATTAAGCGGAAGACGGACGATTCTCGATTGTTCAGCAAGAGCTTGAAGGATGGATTGACGAATCCACCATACAGCATATGAAATAAATTTAAATCCACGGGTTTCGTCGAATCGCTTTGCAGCTTTAATAAGACCAAGGTTACCTTCATTGATCAGATCGCCCAAAGAAAGCCCCTGATTCTGGTATTGCTTTGCAACGGATACAACAAAGCGAAGATTTGCTTTTACTAAAATTTCCAATGCCCTTTGGCTATCAGGACCTGCAGCGCGAATACGCTTTGCAAGTTCGATCTCCATTGTGGAGTTTAGCAGATCCATTCTGCCAATCTCCTGAAGGTACATATCTAGCGACTGGCTTTCACGATTCGTATACTGTTTCGAAATCCTCATACTTATTGACGGGTTAAGATACTAAGGCTTATAAAACTGATGCTGTTAATACTTATAAATGTTTTTTTTTGTTCCACAATAATTTTAATCATTTTGGAACCTCTTCGGTAGAACGTGCCACGGGCACTGTTCCAATAGCTTTATAACGATCAAAGAAATCTGTCGTTAGTATAGTAAGCTTTGAAGCTTTCGCCATTCCCACTATCATAGCTTCACGTTGAGAAAGGATAATACCTTTCTTCTCTACTTCTTTAGCCATATCGGCAAAGTTTTGAGCAAATCTGGAATTGAATCCCAAAACTCTGACAGACATCAGCACTTGCATAATGGCATCATTCTCTTCTTTGGTCCGAGATGCTCTGAATAGTTCAAGAGCATTATACATAGTCGTATAACACACACCACGAGAAAGAGCTTTTCTTAAGAGTGCCTGCTCCCCCTGCTTTGCAATGAGATATTCTCGTAAAACATCAGTCTCTATAAGAAATTGCATTAAAGGGGTTAAGAAATAATTAAATCGAACGAATTCGACTTTCAAAATCCGAGTTGGCAAGTGAGCCTTCTGATGCTAAAGTAAGTGCTACTATCGAAGGTTCAAGCTGTTGAATGCTTGCAATCTCTTCTACTTCGCTCCTACTTCCCTCGCCTCTCGAATCCCATAAAACAAGATCAGCATCCATTCCTTCTTCATAGCTCGGGTGGTCGCCAATTAGTGTTATTTGCCAGGTTGAATTTATTTTATGAAGTGTTCCCTTTGTATGGATCGGGCGTGATGACATGGGTTAAGCTAACAATTTGTTGTTGACTAACCCTATGCAATTGCTGTTTGTTCCTAATCTAGGAGCAAATATTTATGCACTCATTAAATCTGAGAAGGTGATATCTCGAAATCAACCGAACTAAAAAATCCCTCATCTCCTATATTAGGCCCTTCTCATACAATAGTCAATCAAATCTAAACATTTTTTTGGGTTTTGATCCTACTTCTTGGAAGAATGTTTGAAGTAATTTCTGTGTTTTGGTGGGAATGCTTCAAACAAGTAACGCAATTCAGGCAATTTTGCCCTTTCTTTACGGCATACTCCTTATAGGATTTGCTAGTATTTTTTTACGGCCGGGTTCAAACCGTAGATGGATCTTTCCAACAGTATTATTAACGCTCCTCCTTCATGGTACCTTTATTGGACTCTACACTGTGACTATGGGACATTGCTTGCTAACAACAAGCTATGAGCTCTTTTCACTAATAGCTTTTACCTTGCTCGTTACATATACTATTGTCGAGATACGCCCAAAGGAAATTGCTTCAGGAACAGGATCAATGGTTTCGCTCGTCGCATTCCTTTTTCAACTCATTTCTTCAATTGCTTCGACCTATGCCACCCCACTCGCAAAAAACCCCATTTTTAGTGACCCATTTTTTAATATTCACGTAACAAGTGCAGTATTCGGGTATGCAGCTTTGACGCTTGCAACGATCTACGGATCGTTATACCTACTTTTATATAGGTCGATGCGTAAAAATACATTTGGCGTAGTTTTTCAAGAACTTCCTAGTTTGGGACGACTGGAAAGATTCGGAGTACGTGCTTCAGGTGTCGGATTTATTTTCTTAAGTATTTCGATCCTATTTGGTGCTTT
>Ga0206887_10241_pt1 | contig 11607 bp, 10 predicted proteins | sample Alteio_BWOrgHeat_89_FD_153248 | JGI IMG/M metagenome (GOLD analysis project Ga0206887, IMG submission 153248) | Enriched cells from forest soil in Barre Woods Harvard Forest LTER site, Petersham, Massachusetts, United States - Alteio_BWOrgHeat_Nextera3 ...
AGACGGATGTAAGTGTTCTTTACTCTGATCTTCGATATCCTCCATCTTTACAATCCAGTTTTGTGGTTGAGAATGCCGAAGGGATAAAGCTTTCAAGTGATGAGATAAATTATCTTTTTTATAAAGCCACTAACGGTAATGGCATAGCTTATAAGACGGAGCTTCCTGAGTATCCTGCTGATAGACAAAAACATGAAAAAAATTGGGTAATGGTTCCTTATAACTTTGTTGCACTTAAAGATAAAAACTTTGACCCGGCTACGTTGGCGGATAGGGAAACTATAATGAAAGCCATGCAGGATATCCATACGGCAAGGGTTGAGAAAAGCGAGGACCATCAGTATATCGCAGGCCTTATCGCAAAATTAGAAGGTTTGGGGAAGAATGCTGCTGGGAAAAAAGATGAGCCTGGTAGCCATCTTAGCCAAAGCCGGTTTTATAATGCGATTGAGAAGCAGAATATTGTGAATATGTAAACTGGTTGCGCTACAGATGATTTTTGAAAAGCCCTTAAAGCCTCTAAACTTTAAGGGCTTTTATTTTGTCTAAAAATGGGTTATTTAAATAGCATCATTCAAAGGTGTTGATAGTGAAAAAAATTCTTTTGTTCCTCTCTATATTGTTGTTCTCATTGCCTTCATTCGCGCTGGAAACGCCATGGCAAGCTACCAAGAATAATGAAGGGCAGATGCGCCTTATTTCTGCGGGGTATGATGATCAGGGTAAAATAATTTCGGGGCTGGAAATTAAACTGAAGGATGGGTGGGATACTTACTGGGCAAATTCGGGTGATGCCGGGATGGTGCCGGATATTCAATATGCTGCTACGCCGAATGTTAAGGCTTCCCAGAATTTTTTTCCTGCTCCGCACCGCAGCATTTATTATGACCTTGAAAGCTGGGGTTATCGCAACCATGTGATTCTACCGATAAGCACGGAAGTGCTTGATGGCACACAGCCTGCAATAATAGGCGTGCATGTGAAATGGGCGGTGTGTAATGATAATTGCATCCCGGTTGATAATGAATTCTCGCTGGAGGTTCCGGGGGGCTATAAGGATGATGCGGTTTTAAAGAATATTGATGAGTTTATTTTACAGGTTCCGCAGCCAGTGAGCGATGTTTCAGCGGTAAAATTATATAATATATCTCTTGATAAGAATGTGCTGAAGGCTGAATTTGTAAGTCCGGTGCCATTCTCAGATGATGTTGATATGTTCATTACCGACCCTTCAAAGAATTTTCGCTATCCTAAGCCGGTGGTGGTTTTTTCGGATGATAAAAAATATGTAAGCCTTGCGACTACTTTTGAAAAGAGGCTTGATAGCGATTCTATCAATGGCAAAACGCTGACCATCACCTTGCGTAACGGCAGTGAGGCGTTCGTGACAGATTATATCGTTCCGGCCCCGCAAACGCCTGAAATACAGCAGGCTGTTCCTCAAGGCGTTGAGCCGGTTGCGGTGAAACCCGGCACTGACCCTGATAACCCGCAAGTGGTGATCGCAGAGAATGGGGAAAAAACCTCACCAGTGTTGCCTAAGATAAGTTTGGGCCAGGCTATTATCGCCGCGCTCATTGGCGGGTTGATATTAAATGTGATGCCTTGTGTTCTGCCGGTTTTGTTGCTGAAGATATTTGGCGTGGTAAAGCACAGGAATTCCAGCAAAAAATATATACGCTCCTCTTTTGTTTACACTATCGCGGGGATTTTATTCTCGTTCGTGCTACTGGCAACTTTTGTGGTAACGTTGAAAGCGCTCGGCTCAACCATTGGCTGGGGTATACAGTTCCAACAGCCTGTGTTCCTGGTGTTCATGTCCATATTGATAACTTTGTTCGCGGCCAACCAGTGGGGCTGGTTTGAGGTTCACTTGCCGGCGAAGATCTCCGAGAAACTGCACGGCAAGCTTGATAAAACAGATTCCACGCCGTTTGGTAATTTTTTGACCGGAGCTTTTGCAACTTTGCTTGCAACACCTTGTACGGCACCGTTTCTAACTGCGGCGGTATCGTTTGCGTTCACTGAATCGGTTGAGAAGATATACATTATATTCTTCTTCATCGGTATTGGGCTTGCGGTGCCATACATACTGGTATTCATTTCGCCGGCGCTGGTGAAGATATTCCCGAAACCGGGGAAATGGATGGTGTGGGTGAAGCATATACTCGGGGTGCTGCTATTTCTCACCAATTTCTGGATATTTTATATAATGCTGGCGAATACCGGTGCGAGCTCGGCCATCATATTGGCGGTTTCGATATTTTTCATGGTGATATTCCTGTTCATCGCCAAAAGGCTCAAGCTTGATAGAAAGCGGGCGGTTGCTACTACAATTTATATGGTGATCGTAACTTTTGTCTTCACGCTTTACCTGGCAAATATTGAAAAAGAGCCGGATTATATGAAAGATGTGTGGGTAAAGTTTGACGAGCCGAAGATAAACGAGTTAGTGGGCTCGGGGAAAGTGGTGTTCGTTGATGTTACCGCAGATTGGTGCCTGACATGCAAATTCAACAAGGCCAAGGTGGTTAATCCGATGAAAGATTATTTCATGCAGAGCGGAGTGGTATTGATGAAGGCAGACTTCACACGGCCGAGTAAAGAGATAAGCGATTATCTAACGGCTAATGGAAGGTATGGCATACCTTTCAACAAGGTTTATGGGCCGGGTGCGAAAGAGGGTATAGTATTGCCGGAGATATTGACCGAGCAGGATGTAAAAGATGCGGTGAACAAGGCCGGGAAATAATTCATGATAGAAGAGTTGGAAATAAATGAATTTAGAAAGGCCGAGAATTTTCCGGTGGCCTCGTTCCTGTTGCCCAAAAAGGCTAGGAGATCAATAGAGGCACTATATAGGTTTGCAAGGAATGCAGACGAGATATCCGATAATTTCAAGGTGCTCAACAATGTGCGCAAGCAGCGGCTGGTTGATATACATTTCAGCTTGCTGATGAACCAGCAGGTTTCGCTTCCTGAATGGGCGAAGGAATATTACATGCATTGTGTTACCGGAAAAATGAACCTTAAGCACGGCATTGCGCTTATTGAGGCGTTCATTCAGGATACCGAAAAGAAAAGATATACATCCTGGGCGGAAACGCTGGAATATTGCCAGAAATCTGCCGCGACCATTGGCCGTAGTTTTCTGGAGGCTTGTGGTGAGTTCTATGTGAACACTGTGTTTGCTGATAATATCTGTATAGTTTTGCAGCTGATCAACCACCTGCAAGACCTGAAAACAGATATGGTCATGGATAACCGGCTTTATTTTGATATTTTTGCGCCGCTGGAAAAAGATATAAACCAGGCGGAGGAGTCTGCAAATATAACCAAGGCGAAGCTTAAGGTGATAGAGAAACTCAAGGCAATGCTGGCTCCGTGCGTGGCGATTCTCCCGCAGATAAGGTCTTTGCGTATCAGAGCGGAGATAGCCACTATTTATTTCATCTGTGAAAAATTCTTGGAAAAATTAGCGCATGAGGATATTTTAAAACACCGTGTTGAGCTGAGTGCAAAAGAAAAAAAAATGTGTATGGTAAAGGGTGTCAAGGCCGCCTTTTTAAACCCGGCATCGGTAGCCAATAATTCCAGTATCGCACTCAGGTCTGGCAGTTCTTTCATCAAGCCATTGCTGAAATTGCCTGAGGAAAAGCGTAAGGCCTTGCTGTGTGTTTACTCATTCTGCCGCGTGGTGGATGATATTGCAGATAGCGGGGTGAACGGGAATGAATGGCTGATATTGGCCAGTTTGAAGATAGATTTCTGGAAAGAGGAGATCGAAAAGATATATTCCCAGAACACGCTGGAATATCCATCCAGTCCGCTTTCAAAGGAATTGGCGCTTTATGTAGCCCAATATAACATTCCCAAGACCCATTTCATGGGGGTGATCTCCGGGCAGGAAATGGATATGAAGGGCTTTATGCTCAAGCCTGATGAGAGCTTTTTAGATCTGTATTGCTACCGGGTGGCCTCGTGTGTGGGTCTGATTTCCATCAATATATTTGGTTATGCGGAGAGGAACCGTGAAAAAGTTGAGGAGTTCGCGATCAATCTGGGTAAGGGGCTGCAATATATAAACATCATCCGCGATGTTGCGGAAGATGCCGCAAGGGGGCGTATTTATTTGCCGGGTGAGCTGTTGATGCGCAATGATTATGATGTTTCTATCGAAGAGCTGGCAAAAAACTCCTTGCGCAAAGAAGAGGGTAAGATAAAAATATTATCCCATATGGCTGCCACAGCTAAAAAATTCATGGAAATCGCCGAACAGGCCTTGCCGGAAGATGAACGCGCTAATATGAGAACGGCTATCATGATGAAGAATATCTATAAAAGATACCTGGATAAAATGGTCAGGAGAAACTTTATTTTTGAAAAGAAAGATATAAAACTTAACTTTTTTGAGAAGCTTAAAATTTTAATGTAGAAAATAATGAACCCGCTTGAGAAATATCAGGGGCTCTATTTGCCGGAGCTGAAAAAAGTTGATGAAAAAATATTGTCGCTGTCAAAAGGGCGGGCAGGGCTTATCTCGCAGTTGGTTGCGCATATAATCTCATCGGGTGGTAAAAGGCTGCGGCCGGTTTTCGTTATCCTCTCCTCCAAACTTTGCGGCAATGAAAGCGGGTTCCATATAGATATGAGCGCGTGTGTGGAGCTGCTCCATACCGCAACGCTTTTCCATGATGATGTGGTGGATGAGAGTAAGATGCGCCGCGGCTCCAAGACCGCAAATGAGTTATGGGGCAATTCCGCCAGCGTGCTGGTGGGTGATTTTCTGCTCGCGCAATCTTTTATAATAATGGCGGAGATCGGCAATAACGAGATAATTGACCTGCTCTCCAAAACCAGCTCGAAAATAACCGAGGGTGAGGTTAAGCAGTTGATGCATAAATCTGATATCACTATTTCATATGATGATTATATTGAGATAGTTACCAGCAAGACCGCCGAGCTTTTCGCCGCGTGCTGCCGGGTTGGTGGGGTTCTTGCGGGCGTGGGCGAGGCGCAGAAGAAAGCGCTGGAGGATTTTGGGAGGTCACTGGGTATTGCGTTCCAGATAGCTGATGACGCGCTGGATTACTCGGCGAGTTCAAAAAAGATAGGCAAAAAGACTGGGGATGATTTTAGAGAAGGCAAGGCCACATTGCCGATAATCCATACTTACCAGAATTCTGATGATGCAGTGAAAAGGCAGCTTGAGGGAATGTTTGATTTGCCGAGCAAGTCACGCGGAGCGGAGAAGTTCGGGCAGGTGAGGAAATTATTGCTGGCCAAAGATTCAATTGAACATACGATGAAAATATCTCAGGGATATGTGACGAAGGCCAAGGAAGCGCTGGAAATTTTTGCAGACAGCGAATATAAACGCGCAATGCTGGAATTGCTGGATTTTTGCGTGAATAGGAAATATTAGATATTGGTAGGCAGGTTGTATGTATAGGATTTTTCTGGCTTTTATGGTGTTGCTATGTTCGGTTCAGTCTTTTGCAAAGGGCGCTGATAGCGAATTTGGCGTACTTAAAAAAGATAATGAAAAACTTCTGTTTGCGTTTGATATAAAGGAAAATGGCAAGAAGGTTTTTATTGGTGCGGATGCAGACGGGAAATATATCGTATATCGTTCCGGCACCAAGAATAAGGTGGAGCTGCAATATCCTGAGGCGTTAAATGAGCTTTCATGGAATAAGTTCAAATATTCCAGTTATCACAAGAATGGCGGGGCTAAGAACGATACAGTCGGCGATTCATACTTAAGCTTCAATAATAAAATGATCCAGTATGAGGTCTATGAGAACTGGCATTATGAAGATGGCCTCAGCCAGGGGGAGCTTAGGAAGGAAGTGGGTTTGATATTGCTGGTGCATGGCAGGGTGATAAATGAAAAAGCCGTGCAGGCAAGTAAAGCCGGGTCGCTGGTTTATTTGCCGGATGAGTATAAAAGATATCTGGTTAACGAAGATGATAAATAATTATGGCATATAAAGATCTACGCGAGTTTTTGGAGCAGTTGGAAAAGCAGGGTGAGCTTAAGCGCATCACGGCAGAGGTTTCGGCTGACCTTGAGATAACCGAAATATCGCGCAGGGTGCTGGCGGAAAAGGGCCCGGCGCTGTTGTTTGAGAATGTGCGCAAATGTGATGGCACGAAAAGTGCGTTCCCGATAATCACCAATTTATTTACCACGCCGAAAAGGGTGGCTGCCGCTCTGGGGCAGGATGATATTTCCAAATTCCGTGAGATAGGCGAGATGCTTGCATTCCTGAAACAGCCGGAGCCGCCATCTGGTTTCCGCGAGGCGCTGGAAATGTTGCCGCTGGCGAAAAAAGTTTTTGCAATGAAGCCGAAAACGCTTTCCAAAGGCAAATGCCAGGAAATTGTTATTGAAGGCGATGATATTGACTTAAATATTTTGCCTATCCAGCGCTGCTGGCCTGATGATGTTTCTCCGCTGATGACCTGGCCGCTTATTGTTACAAAGGGGCCGGATGATAAGGAAAAAGAGGATAATTATAATCTGGGTATCTACCGTTTGCAGCCTATCGCGAAGAATAAAACTTTGATGCGCTGGCTGAAACACAGGGGCGGCGCACAGCAGCATCAACGCTGGGGCGAGAAAAAACGTGAGAAATTCCCGGCAGCAGCAGTATTCGGGGCTGATCCTGGCTTGACACTTGCGGCGGTTACGCCAGTACCTGAAACAGTTTCAGAATATGAATTTGCAGGATTGCTGCGTGGTGAAAAAGTTGAGTTGGTGGAATGCAAGACGATTCCACTGAAAGTACCAGCGAACGCGGAAATTGTGGTTGAGGGGTTTGTTTCATTTGATGAATATGGCGATGAAGGCCCGTTTGGCGACCATACCGGGTTTTATAATTCGGTTGAGCAATTCCCGGTGTTTGAGGTTACGGCGATAACCATGCGGAAAGATGCGATTTATCATACCACCTATACAACCCGTCCGCCTGATGAATGCTCGGTTCTAGGGGAGTGTTTGAATGAGATGTTCATTCCATTGATACAACAGCAATTCCCGGAGATAAAAGATTTCTGGCTGGCGCCGGAGGCTTGCAGCTATCGCGTGGCGGTGGTGAGTATTAAAAAGGCTTATGCCGGGCAGGCTAAGCGAATAATGATGGGTGTGTGGAGTTATTTGAGACAGTTCATGTATACTAAATTTGTTATCGTGGTTGATGATGACATAAATGCACGCTGCTGGAAGGATGTTATTTGGGCGATATCTGTGAATTGCGATCCGGCCCGAGATACAACAATTCTCGAGAATACACCGATAGATTACCTTGATTTTGCATCCGTTGAATCTGGCCTTGGTGGTAAAATGGGGATAGATGCTACAACAAAAATCTATCCTGAAACCAAGCGGGAATGGGGTAAAAAAATTGAAATGTCGGAAGAAATCATTAAGCTTGTTGATAGCAAATGGAAGAATTATGGTTTCTAGATTGTTAAAAATTCTAATGCTGATGCTGGTTTTGGCTATGCCGCTCAAGGCAAGCGCCGGAACTTTTGATTTTATCACCGATCTTTTTGAGGGCAAAAAGCCAGGGGAAACCTCGGAATGTGGCGAGGCGGTGGCGAAATACCGCGGATTTGTTCACACCGTGCGCATCTGTAAAACTGATGAAGATTGTACCTCGATAGATGGTGTTTGCCCGCTTGGCTGTAAAATATATTTCAACAAACTTTTTACGGCAGATGTTACAAAAGATATGGCTGCTGTTGCTGAAACCTGTGACCAGAAAAATTGCACTTATGAATGCTCAGGAACTAAATCTCACCCGGCATGTCATAATAACAGGTGCGTGGGGACGACCAAAGAATAACCTTCAAAAAATCATAAAATGTCATACACAAACTCCCGAAAACTAACCCCGGCCATTTTGCGCGCTTATGATATTCGCGGCATTGTGGGCGAGCTTTTGAATGTTGATGATGCTTATTTCATCGGGCGCGGTATTGCCACAAAAGTTGCGCGGAAATATGGTCTTAAGAACCCGAAAATTGCAGTGGGAAGGGATGGCAGGCTTTAATCGCCTGAAATTCACAAGCACCTTGTTGCTGGGTTGGTTGCCAGTGGGGCTGTTGTACAGGATATTGGAATTGGGCCGACGCCGATGCTTTATTTTGCCGTGCGTTCAATGAAGTTTGATGGCGGGGTGATGATAACCGGCTCGCACAATCCGCCGACGCATAATGGTTTCAAGATGATGTATTCCAAGGAGCCGTTATTTGCAGATGAGATCCAGGAGATCGGGGTTCTCTGTGAAACCGGTGGTTTTGCGCAGGAAGCTGGTGGCAGGGCTGAGAGGGTTGAAATAAAAAATGAATATATTGAAACTTTATTGAAGGCCATCGAGCCTGAGGCGAAGCAAAACCTTTCAAACATGAAAATAGCTTGGGATCCGGGCAATGGGGCGGGTGGCGAAATTGTGAAAGCGCTCACCGAAAAACTCCCGGGTAAACATTTTGTAATAAATGATGTTATTGATGGCACTTTTCCAGCCCATCACCCAGACCCGAGCGAGGAAGAGAATTTGCACCAGCTTATGGACCTGATGAAAAAAGAAGACTGCGACCTTGGCATAGCGCTTGATGGTGATGCGGACAGGATAGGTGCAGTGGACGGAAAAGGCCGGGTTATCTGGGGTGACCAGATGATGATGGTTTTTGCGGAAGATGTTCTGGCGGAAAATGCGGGCGCGAAGATAATCGTGGATGTGAAGACCAGCGGTATATTCTTTGACCGTGTGCGCAAAATGGGCGGTGAGCCTATAATGTGGAAAACGGGGCATTCATATATAAAGAATAAAATGGCGGAAACCGGTGCGTTGCTGGCTGGTGAGATGAGCGGGCATGTTTTCTTTGCTGATAAATATTTCGGGTTTGATGATGCGATATATGCGGCCGCGCGGCTGATAAATTTTTTTGCTAAGCGTGGGCTGAAACCTGCCGATTTTGTGGATAAACTTCCGAAAAGCTTTTCGTCAGCCGAATATCGCATAGAAGTTCCCGAAGATAAAAAAGTGCAGATAGTTGAAGACATCCGCGCGCAAGTAAAAAAAGGCGGCAAGGAAATCTCGGAGATAGACGGTATCCGCGTGAAAGAACTAGGGCAGGGCTGGAGCGGCTGGTGGTTGCTTAGATCATCCAACACGCAGGCGGCGATTTCGGTGCGGGCAGAGGCAACAACGCAGGCTGGCCTGGGGGAAATTAAAAAACTGCTGAATGGGTTTTTAGAACCTTACGGTGTGGGCGGGAAGGTGCTTTAATTCTAATATTATTCAGGGCCGAAATCTTCCTTGCCTAAAACCAGGTTTTGAACGTATTGTTCGCCTAATACAGATTCAAACGTTTTTTTGTTTTGTCTGTTTGTTTTTAAAATAGTTCTTACTTTGTCCATTTCAACTTTAACTTCCTTCGCAGTTGCTGGTTCAAGAATATCAAGGTCTTTGACAGGGCATTGGTAGTGAATGATGGGGAGATCTGTCCCGGTAGTTTTTTTAACCGCTAATTTGGTAAGGACTGCAAACATTGTTCCCGATATCCTGTTTTTTTCGAAGGTTGGAGCTGCATAGGTAAGGGGGGAGGCTTTATCGGTGGAATAAAGAACGATACCCTTGATAGCGGTGGGAGGGCAATTGAAAATGATCTCACTCATTAAGGGAGATACGGAGTTTTTCCATGATTTATTGCGGAGGTTAATAAAATGCTCTTTAAATTCAGGTGAGTCAGCAGGATAATCTTTTGAATATAAACTCCAGAGATCCTTATCAAATAGTTTTCTGATATTTATTTTATCTTCCTCACTTCTGTGCATCGGAACTGTATAAGTTTTAAATAAGGCATCTAAAACCCGGCCTTCAGAGCCAATATTGATTTTATTGAAATGATCAGTATCGCAAGTGGGTAATGCAATAAATTTTATCCTGTTATTTTGGTGAGGTGAGTTATTGCAGTGACTTGGTTCAACTATTACAAAATCAACTTGTGATGGGTCTATGATAAAACCTACGTTGTTAAATAAGTTATATAAAGCTATAGGATATAGGAAGTTATCATTTTTCCCTATGGCCGTACCGGGCAATGCCTGAAAGAGTTGCTTTTTTTCGTTGAAGCCTAAGTGAGAAAAGCTATCCTTCTCCAGGTCCTGGAAGCTGGAGTATGGGCCGGTATCTTTCCCAGCCAGGGCATTGCAGAAATTGCTAAGATACTTATCCAGATCCTTTTTGAACTCTATATCCTTTTTGAACTCAAACATATGCACCAGGCCCTTGGCGAGGAGGGGTTCAATATCGCGGTTTATCGCGGGCTTATATTTTAATCCTGATGATAAATTCATATTCATACTATCCATGGCCGAAATCTTCTTTTCCGAGAACTAGAGCTTGGGTATATTCTTTGCCTAATATAGATTCAAATTCTTTGCGGGTTAATTCACTGTTTTTAAGAACATTCCTTACCTTGTTCATTTCCACTTTAACCTCATGTGTAGTGGCTGGTTCAAAGGAGCTAAGGTCTTTGATGGGGCAGTGATAATGAAGTATAGGGAGGTCAATGCCGGCGGTTTTTTTTGACCAGTAATTGGGTAAGAACGGCCATCATTGTTCCTTTTAGCTGGATCTTTTCATCCACTTTTTTAAAAGCGGAATATGATATATCCTGGCCATCTTTATCATGGGAATAAAGGATTATCCCTTTAACTGATGTGCGGGGGCAGTTAATGAGTATCTCGCTCAAAAGAGGTGCGGCGGTGGAGGATCCAAATTGATGCTCAGGTGGGTTGCGGAAGGCGATAAAATGTTCTTTGAATTCAGGGGAGTCAGCGGCAAATCCTTTCGAATATAGATTCCACAGGTCTTCTTCAAATAATTTTCTTATAGCTATTTTATCATCTTGATTCCGGTGGAGTGGAACCTCAGAATAAATGGAAGAAATATCTGATATCTTTCCTTCTGACCCGATGTTTGTTTTGTTAAAATGATCGCTGCCATTTATCTTAAGGGGGGTAAATCTTACCTGGGTTTCTGATAAGGAAGAATTATTACAAAAAGTTGGTTCGACTATCACGAATTCTACTTTTTCAGGCTTAATAAGGAACCCCACATTATTCATAAAATTATATAAACCTATGGGGTAAGTGAAATCACCATTTTTTCCTATAGCGGTGGTGGGTAGGGCTTGGAATATTTGTTTTTTCTGGTCAAAGCCCAGGGGGAAATATGGGCGTTCTCTACATGGTGAATAAGGCCCGGTATCTTCCCCAGCCAGGGCGTTGCAGAAATTGCTAAGATGTTTCGCCAGATTGTTTTTGAACTCAAACATATGCACCAGCCCCTTGGCGAGGACGGGTTCAATATCGCGTTTTATCGCGTGCTTATATTTTAATCCTGATGATAAGTTCATGGGCCTACTATAGCATAAAAAGATTAACGAATGGTTAATCTGAGGTGGTTTTTTAAGCAAAAGTGAGGAAAATTTTGGTTTTTAAGGTATTTTTTATAAAAAACCCTTTACAAGTGCGGAGGTTTTGGGTAATAATGACCTAAATCATCTTGTTGCCCCCATTGAAAAACTAAT
>Ga0206887_10242_pt1 | contig 11549 bp, 10 predicted proteins | sample Alteio_BWOrgHeat_89_FD_153248 | JGI IMG/M metagenome (GOLD analysis project Ga0206887, IMG submission 153248) | Enriched cells from forest soil in Barre Woods Harvard Forest LTER site, Petersham, Massachusetts, United States - Alteio_BWOrgHeat_Nextera3 ...
CCGAAGAATGGCCTGCTCTACGTAACGACTGAACTCGAAAAATCGGTCAGCATCATCGATCCTGCGAGTTTGAAGATTGTCGGTTCCATCCCGACCGGCCAGGCCGAATCGCACATGCTGGCCATCACGCGCGATGGTAGACGCGGCTACACAGCAAACGTCGGCCCGGGAACTGTCTCAGTTCTTGACCTCGAAGCGCGATCGACATTGAAGGTCCTTCCGGTGTCAGGACAGATTCAGCGAATCTCTCTGTCGGCGGATGACAGCATGGTGTTCACTTCAGACGTCACCAAGCCGCAACTGGCAGTGATCGACACCCGCACCAACGAGCTCAGACAATGGATTCCATTGCCCGGGCTTGGATATGGTACTGCTTCGACGCGCGACGGCGCGTGGCTGCTGGTGGCGATGCCGTTGATCCACAAGGTTGGAGCGATCAATCTGCGAACTATGACGGTGGATCACGTGCTGGATGTACCGAGCAGGCCGCAGGAGATCCTGGTGCGGCCAGATAATCAAGTCGCCTATGTCTCCTGCGATCAGAGCGGCAAGGTGGCGATCCTCAACTTGCAGAGCTGGCAGGTCGAGGGACTGATCAATGCGGGCGACGGCGCGGATGGCCTGGCATGGGCTTCATCGCAGTAGATCTTTCTGGTTTCTGACAAGCGGGTCAACAGCGGCCTTGATTTCCAAGTAAGACGATGGAGGAGATACCTTGATCGCAGCGTGCGAAGCAAAACGATTGCCGCTCAACGGCCTTGCGGTGGTTCTGTCGATCTGCAGCCTTGCTCTGCCTCATGCGATTGCCCAGTCTGTGGTGGCCAAGCCTCCGGTAAAGACGCCGAGTTCGGGTGGCAACAGCTTCGATGGTCCCGGCGATGTGCGGTATGTAGACAAGCGCGATACCCAGGACCGAAGAATCGATATGTTCATCGGCGACTGGCGAGACTCCATGCCGCGCCAGGTCTTCGGTTCGCTGGTGTTGCGAGACATTCTTACGCGGGGAGACAACCTGAATCCACCGCAACCCGGAGCAGTCCTTCAAGGCGCGAACTTTGTGGCCTTTGGGAGGCTCCAGTCGAAGGCCTCCACCACGCCTTCGAAGCTGGCCAAGGAGCAGGAGATCTTCTATATCGACGGCGGCACAGGCGAGATCAGCGCGGGCGGGAAGACGACGCCGCTGCACAAGGACGTAGCGGTGTTCATCCCGGAGAATCTCAGCTTCGTCCTGAAGAATACCGGCGACACTTCGCTGACCATGTACGTGGTGAGCGAACCAGTGCCGGAGGGATTTGTGCCGCGAACGGAGATGATGGCCGTGGATGAACGTGAAGTGCCGGTGAGGACGCCCATGGCTGCTTCGCCCTATACCATCGCCGGTGCATCGGGACACTGGGCTCACGTCGTGCGTGACCTGTTCTCAAGGACAGATGGTCTGGCAACGATCGGCGACATCATCACGGTCACCATCAATCCCATGACCATGGGCGAGCCACATCCCCACAACCTCTTCCAGGAAGAGATCTGGACGGCCATTGATGGCACGAGCCTGGCCTTCATCAGCGCGCAGCTCCGGGTTCAGCATCCTGGCATGGCCTATATGATCCGGCCAGATAAGACGATGACCCACTCCAACATCAATGCCGGTGACACTCCAGTGAAGTTTCTCTGGTTCGCCGATTCTTCCAACAAGAAGTAGCCACGTGTAACTGCGCGACCACCACTCATGCACGTCGTAACGGGAAGAAGCGATGCCCGCAAAGACTTCTATGGCGCGCAACAGGGCGCGAATCCTGGCTGGACTGATGCTGGCTGCGACGCTGTTGCTGCAATTGAGTTGTACTGCCAGGCGGCCGACAACCATCCGGCTTGCCGGCGACAAGTGGTTCCTGACCTCGCTGGTGAAGACCGGCCTGCTGGCAGACTTTGAAAAGCACTCCGGCATCCACGTCGATATCATCTACAAAAACGACGAAGCGATCATGCGCGACCTGGACGGGAGCGCCGCGGGCGCGCAACGATACGACGTGGTGGTGATGCGTCACCGCTTTCTTGGCGCCCTGGTCGCGAAGCAGCAGGTACAGCCGATCGAAGGCTATCTCTCCGACCGGGCTCTGCACGACAACGGATTCGTTCCGGAAGAGCAGTTGTATTCCAACTGGTGGCACGGGCTGGCTTCCTATCGGGGACACGCGTACGGCTACCCGTTCACTGGGCTCACCACCTACCTGTGCTACCGCAAAGACATGCTTGACGATGCGGAGAACCAGCGGCGATACAAGGCTCGCTACCACCAGGAATTGAAGCCGCCTGCGACCTGGGAACAATATGCCCGGGTGGCGGCATTCTTCACGCGGCCTGACGAACATTTCTATGGGACATACGTTCAAGGCAAGCAGGGATTGGCGCTCTGGTATGAATGGCTGAGTTTCATCTACGCCTTCGGCGGAGATATTCTCGACACGCGTCATGGGTCAGAGTACGGCGACATCGTGGTGAATTCGCCGGAGAATGTTGCGGCCACGGAGGAGTACGTCAGCCTGATCAAGTCGAGCCCGCCAGATACGCTGAGCTACGGTTGGAATGAAGCTCAGTCAGCGTTGCAGCAGGGGCACGTCTACATGGGGATACTGTGGAGCGACCAGGCGCCGTTCCTCGAGGATGCGTCGGTATCGAAGGTCGCGGGCAAGATCGGTTATCGGCTCCTACCGTCCGATACGGGATCGCCAGTCAGCCAGATGGAGGGTCTGATTTCGCTGCTGCCCGCGAACGCAAGTCATCCGAAAGAAGCCTATCGATGGATGGAGTGGGCAACGTCGTCGACCGTGCAGATCCAGCAGACATTACACGGCGGCGGTTCGTTAAGGCGATCAACGTATGACGATGCCGGGGTGCAGGCTCTCCCTTACACCCCGACCTTTTTGAAGAGTCTGCCCGTGGCGAGAGAAAAGCCGACCATTCCCGAGTCGGACGAGATCACCCGAAGAGCCGAAGTGCGGCTATCGGACGCCGTCCGCGGCAAGAGCACTCCAAAAGCTGCGCTCGATGGCCTCGCACTGGACTTGCAGCAGATACTCGGGCATCGAGGCAGGTTGAAATTTGCCGTCACAACGACACCTTGAAGTCGTTATTGACTGTCCACGGAAACCTGCTGGCTCTTGATGTAAGCCAGCACGTCGTCGATCTGGCTATTGCTGAGCTTTCCCGCAAAAGGCGGCATTTGCCCTTTGCCACGGCTAATGACCCCGCGCGCTTCCTGCGGAGTGATCCCCGGCTTGCTGACGAACGCGCGGAAAAGATTCGGCGGTCCGAACGAGGAGGTATCGTCCGGCTGCTTATTGTGGCAGCCGATGCACTGCTCATGAAAAAGTGTGTCGCCTTGCTTCGCACGATTACTTGTCTGCTTGGTCCCGTGGGGTGAACCGGCCCCTATTGCCGCCATCGGAACTGCGAGAGCAGTGGCGAGGAGCAATAGGGAGGCGGCAAGTCGTTGAGCCCTGAAATTCGGAAGCGCCTGATTCATGCGGAAAGGAAAATCCCCCTTTGAAACATTGTGCCAGAACTCCCGTATTAAGTTATTATACTACGATATGCCGGAGGGCCAAAATCCCCACAGGCCCTATAGCTAAAATTTTGGAGGTGGATACCCGATGAAACTACGATGCCTGGCCCTCACGCTGTTCCTGCTTGCCACTCCGGGGGCTCTTCTTGCCAAGGATATTCCGGCTGGTCCCTGGGCCGGTACATGGAGCTTTAACCTGCAAAAGTGCAAGTTCCCCGGCAACCCGCCGCAAAAGGACGAGGTGACGATTGCCCCGGACGGAACTGTAACCGTCAACGAGGTGAGTTCGGAGGGCAAGAACATCACCTGGAACTACAAGCCGCAGGAGGGCGTGGCGGTACCTGTTCAGGGCCGCGAAAATGTCACCGTGCTGGCACGCAAGGTGAATGCTCATCGAACAGAGCAGACCTGGAACATGAATGGCAAGCCTGCGAAGAGCTTCGCGATCCTCTCTAAGGATGGGAAGACGCAAACCTTCACCATGGACGGCGTGGATAAAGACGGCAAGCCTTTTCACGAAGTAGTGGTTTACGAGAAGCAATAACTCTTGGCAGGAGCGGCCGCGAGAGGGCGGCCGCTTGTCGAGCCCTGTCGATTGCCTCCTGGTGTCGAGGCAATGCGGGGACTGAATCCTTGAACCAATCAGCACGTTACACTCTTATTCCAAGTGATTGGCCGGCGGAGGTGAGCTCGCGGCGCCGGCAAATTTATCCTTCAGGAGCATGATGTCGCGTGAACGCCGCACCCGGATACGGTTCTTTCTTGCGCTGTGGCTATTCGTATTGAGCGGCGTTGCCTTTCTAGACCGAACGAATATCTCAATCGCCGGTCTACAACTAAGCTCCGAGTACGGGCTGGGCAACCAGCGCCTGGGCTGGATCTTCAGCGCGTTTCTTATAGGCTATGCGGGTTTTCAGATTCCGGCCGGGTGGCTTTCGGCGCGGTTCGGCCCGCGTCGCGTGCTTACCTTTGGAGTTGTATGGTGGGGGATCGCGACGGCGTTCACCGCACTGCTTCCCTCTGGCCTCGCTCATGCGGTCGCGATCCTGATTGCAATAAGGTTCGCGCTGGGAGCCGGGGAGGCAGTCATTTATCCTGCGTCGAACCAATTCGTGTCGGCTTGGATCCCGATTCAGGAACGCGGCTTCATCAACGGGCTGATCTTTGCCGGTGTTGGTGCAGGTAGCGGTCTCACTCCGCCGCTTCTAACCTGGTTCATCACTCATCACGGATGGCGCGCCGCGTTTTGGTTCAGTTCCATCGTAGGAGTCATTGCCGGAGCAATCTGGTGGATCATTTCGCGGGATACACCGGAACAACACTCGCATGTGTCCCCTGCCGAATTGAGCGAGATCAAACAGGGAGTCAACCGCGACTCCGGCGGCTCTTCTCGGAGCGCGTCGCCGGAGATTCCCTGGGCAGCAATTCTTCGTCGCCCCGATCTTTACACCTTGATGATCGCGTATTTCAGTTTTGGTTACGTGGCCTGGATCTTCTTCAGCTGGTTCTTCCTCTACATGGCGCAGGTGCGCGGCTTCAATCTGAAGGTGAGCGCGCAATACGCCATGCTTCCCTTTCTCTCCATGACGATCTTCTGCCTGGCGGGCGGAGCGCTGAGCGACGGTCTGACCCACTCCTTTGGTCTTCGCATAGGGCGCTGCTGGCTGGCCGTTGGGGCGATGCTGCTGACCTCCGTCTTCCTGGTGCTCGGGTCTCACGTCAGCAGCCCGCGGCTCGCCGGCTTCATCCTCGCGGGAGGCGCGGGAGCCCTGTACATCTCGCAAAGCTCATTCTGGTCGGTGTCGGTCGACGTCGCCGGCCGAAGCTCGGGCGTCTTCTCGAGCATCGTGAATATGGGAGGCCAGATTGGCGGCGCAGTCACTGCTTCGCTGACCCCGTGGATAGCGAAGCACGCCGGATGGCCGGCGTCCTTCTCAGTCTCGGCTGCTCTCTCGATCCTGGGGGCGCTGTGCTGGATTACCGTGCGCCCCGATCGTCCGCTCGACACCTGATGGCTCGCTTGCCAATTGGCTCCGCGCCGGGCTGCCAGCCCGCACTTACGGACTGACGGGTGCAAACTGGATGCACACTGGCGTGTCAACCTTCAATTCTTTCCCAGTTGGTTTCAGCCGTCCGCTGTCGGGGTCGATCGAGAACAGCACGACGTTGTTACTCATCTGGTTGGCGGCAAAGAGATACTTGCCGGTCGGATCGATGGAAAAATTCCTGGGCATGATTCCGCCGGAAAGTGGTTGTTCCACTTCCTTTAACGTGCCCTTTTCCTGGTCGATCGCGAAGACTCCGATGGTGTCCGGGCCTCGTAGTTCTTCTCCGCGGGTACGCCGATTCGATTCGTACAGGAACTTGCCATTGGGGTGGATTTGAATTTCGGCGCTATGGTTCGTACCGTCGAATCCAGCCGGAACAGTTTGAACCTCCTGCACATTGGCCAGAGTTCCCGCGCCTGCGTTCCACGAGTAGACGTTGACGGCTCCGCTCATTTCACTGAGCTGGTAACCGAATCGGCCATCCGCGTCAAAAGTGAAATGGCGCGGGCCGCCGCCTGGCGCAACCGTAGCGAAAGCCGGGCCCGGCGGCGATAACTCGCCAGTGCTCTGGTCAAAGCGGAAAATCAGAACCTTATCGATTCCCAGGTCCGACACGATGACGTAACGGTTATCGGGCGAGACCAGGATGGAGTGCGGATGGGGTTCGTTCTGGATGGAGGTATTCACGCTGTGGCCTGTATCCTGAATAAAGGCCGTCATCTCGCCCAGCGAACCGTCTTCCTTGACGCGGATAACCGTAACGCTGCTGCTGCCGAAGTTGGCCATCATGACGTACTTGCCGGTCTTGTCCAGCGAAATAAAGCAGGTGCTTGTGCCGCCGGTAGGCAGCGTGTTCAGCAGGTGCAATTTTCCGGTAGCCGGATCGATTGAGTAGGCGCTGACATACGATGCGTGGTCAAGTGGCGGGCCCAGCGAGAGGGGATCTTCGGTAACGGCGTAGAGAAATCGATGATTCGGGTGGATGGCAAGGAATGAAGGATTGACGATCTCGGCCGCCAGCTCAGGCTCGCTCACTTCTCCGGTTGCGGAATGATAGCGACTGACATAGATTCCCTTGCTGTGACTCTCGCCCACTCCATAGGTCCTGCTGTGATGCACATATTTGAATCCGGTATAAGTGCCAAAGTACATGAAGTAATCGGGGCCTTCGGCAAGAGCGGAACCGCCGCCAATCAGCGCAAGTCCAAGGGTTAACCCAAGGCCTAGAAGCGTTCGGTTGAGTTTCATTTACTTAACCTCTGTTCAACTCATTTTTGTTCAACTCATTTTGACTTCGAGTCTGACTTGCATCCGCCGCGAGACGGCCTATCGCCCGGATCAGTTCCTGGGTTTGTGGTCGCGATAGCGGGCAAAGTAGAGAAATTTATCCTGCACATCTTCGCTGCCATTGATGTTGCTGTGCGGCGTCTTGTTGTCGGGGATATGCAGATACGCCATGCCTGGCGGCTGGCGCCGCAATTGATTGCCGATAAAGGCCAGGCTGGTTCCATCGAGGGCGGTCCACACCTCTTCAATATCGCTGCTGTCTTCACCGGCCGCGGGGTGAGGTTTCCCGAGCGTGAGCGGATCAAGCGTCACGGTCAGTACGCTCTCGAGGGTCGCCAGACCGTCCTGGGTGACAAATACGGTCTTCACCAGGTGCGCCCAGAATCCATCGGTCGATGTAAAGGGCAGCTGGTTCTCATCCTTCACCAGCATAGTGGTATTCGGCCGGAAACCTGGCGGTGTCGGTTCATTGATGACGTACATGGTCAGCGGCTCGGCCGAAGTGTTGGTGATGGTGAACTCGAGGCTCGCCGGCATCAGCACCGCGATGTTGGCAGAGAGATCCGCGGTCTGGCCTCCCGCCTTCACCGTGCCCCTGCCCGACTGGACGAAGTAGATCTCCTGCTCGCCATTGAGCTTTGCGGCCTGGGTTGAAGCACTGGGCGCCAACGTGGCATAGGTGTAGGAATTGATGAAGCGAAGCACGCCGCCTTTTTTGCTGGGATTGAGCGCGTCACCGCGCGTAAGAATATCACGCTCTTCCAGGGTTCCGTGCGTCATGCGCGGCGTTACTCCGTGCCAGTCTCCGAAATACAGGTCGATGCGATCGCCGGTGGTTTGCGCTGCCGCCATCATCGGTACCAGCAATGTCACCGCTGCTGCACTCATTCTCAGCTTGCCGTTCATCTTCCCTCCACGTTTCGAGACAACTCCGGCTTGGTTGAGCATCTTCGTCAACTGGCGCAGTTTCAATTCTCCGCTCGAACTCCATTGCGCAACTCTGGCAATCCCGCGATGCGCACGACAACATCATCGCCGGGCCGGAGCCAACGTGGCGGAGTCTTGGCTTCGCCAACACCCGCGGGCGTTCCGGTGGAGATGACATCGCCTGGCTCCAGGGTAAAGACACTCGAGATGAATTCGATCAAGTAAGGGATTCGGAAGACCATCTCGGATGTATTCGAGCTCTGTAGTACCTCGCCATTGATAACCATCTGGATGTCGAGAGCATGCGGATCCGCGATTTCATCAGTAGTAACAATGGCCGGTCCCATCGGACCGAAGGTATCGAAGGTCTTCCCCATCAGCCATTGACTGGTTGCCATCTGCACGTCGCGAGCGCTGACGTCGTTGAAGCTGGTGTAGCCGAAGACGTGTTCGAGCCAGCGGTCCTGCGGAATGTGCCGGCCACCCTTGCCGATCACGACGGCAAACTCGGCTTCGTAGTCGGGCTCAGAGGAGTTCCTGGGCAAAACAATCTCGTCTCCGGGACCAATGATGCAGGTAGTGAATTTAGAAAAAATTGCGGGAACCTTGGGTAGGTCGGCGCCACACTCCTTGGCGTGATCGCGGTAGTTCAGGCCCACGCAGATCAACTTCGGCGGCCGTGGAAGTGGTGCGAGCAGCTTCGTTTCTCTGAGGGGAACGGCCGCTCCGCCCGGAGATTTCTCCAGCCACTCTGCGATCTTCTGTTGCGCTTCTGAACCGCCTTCGATCACTTCGAGCAGAGTCGAAAAACCAGCACCTTTCAGTCCCAAAACGGTGTCACCCGACAGCACGCCACATTGAGGGGAGTGGTCGTGTTGAAAAGTCACAAAGCGCATCCGAATCGCCTCCCGATTTACATTTCATACTATAATATGCCAGTGCAAGGCTAACTGCCTGGCTGAGGAGTTTATTTTTTGCCATGCTTCCCCTTCCTCTCTTCCGCTCCCTCATCCTTCTGTCTCTCGCTGGTACGGCGATCTCATCTGCTGCGCAGACTGCCTCCTTCCACCACGCTCCGGATTCGGCTCTGAGTGCGAAAGACCCCCTGGCGGACGATGGAAGCGCCGCACTGGCCGGGCAGAAGATTTACCTGGAGAAGTGTGCCGTGTGTCATGGAACCAACCGCCAAGGCACAGGCAATGTTCCGCCGCTCACTCACGGCGGGGTGGACGCGGCCCCCGATGGCGCCATCTTCTGGTACATCACCCAGGGCGACTTGAAAAACGGGATGCCCTCCTGGGCGAGCCTGCCGGAGCAGCAACGGTGGCAGCTCGTGCGTTATCTGAAGTCGAACATCGCCGGCGCCGCCATGCCCGCGACAGACGCCTCTGTGCCGCCAGCCAGGTCGAACGCGCCGCCCCCGCGGGCCCCGTTCACCGACTACCGCTTCGAAAAACCGGGCACGCTTCGACACATCACCCTCACTGACTTGCCTGCACCTTATGCGTCGGAGTCGGCAACCAACGGTCCGAAGATCGTGGCTCGTCCCGAGGGTGCTTGGCCCAAGGCCCCGGTGGGCTTCAAGGTGGAGCAGCTCGCCACCGGCTTCAACAATCCACGATTGATGCGTACGGCCCCCAACGGCGATATCTTCCTGGCCGAGACCTCGCCGGGAAACATCAAGGTGTTGCGCGGAATCTCGAGCGACGGCAAGCCTATGAGAGTCGAGGTCTTTGCCACTGGCTTGAACACGCCGTTCGGCATCGCTTTTTACCCCAGCGGGCCAAACCCGCAGTGGGTCTATATCGCCAACATGGACTCGGTGGTGCGCTTTCCATACAAAAATGGCGATCTGGTGGCCAGCGGGCCGCCACAGCATCTCGCCGATCTACCCAGCGGAGGCCACCACCGCTCAAGAGACATCCAATTTTCCCCGGATGGAAGCAAGATGCTGATTTCAGTAGGCTCGCATGAAAATGTCTCCGACGACCCGGAGGAGACGAATCGAGCGGACATACTCGAGTTCAATCCGGACGGAACCGGTGAGCGAGTGTACGCCTCGGGCATCCGCAACGCGGTGGGCATCGCGGTCGATCCGAAGACAGGTCAACTGTGGTGCTCGGTCAACGAGAGAGACGGACTCGGAGATGACCTGGTGCCTGACTACATCACGCATGTCGAACCCGGCGGCTTCTATGGTTGGCCATGGTGGTACATGGGGAATCATCAGGACCCCCGCTTTCCGGGCAAGCATCCTGAATTCAACGGCAAAGTCATAACACCCGACGTCATTCTGCAGCCGCACAATGCGTCGCTGGAGCTGACCTTTTATGACGGAAGGCAATTTCCAGTCGACTACAAAGGCGACATCTTCGCCGCCGAACACGGCTCATGGAACCGGGCGCCACGCACAGGATATGAAGTTATCCGGGTGCCGCTGCACCAATCGGGCCATGCCGCGGGAGAGTACGAGGACTTCCTAACCGGCTTTGTAGTGGATGACGACAGTGTGTGGGGCCGTCCCGTGGGCGTTACCGTAGCGCCGGATGGCTCGCTCCTGGTGTCGGACGATGGATCGGGATCGATTTGGCGCATCATTTACACCGGAAAATGAAACCGCACGCTCTCGCATCCACGGAGAGTCGGTTCGTAACCAATTCCGAATGGCCCTGCTTTCATCGGCGATACAGTACCCTGGCTCAGCGGTGGGGCATATCCGGGGTCTGACTTTGAAGGATCTTGAGTTATGATATGACGTCAGCGCAAGCCTGCAATGATGAATGGCTCATTGCCGGCCTCTCTGCCGTTTTTTTGACCTGCATCTACTGGTGCAGATGAAGTATGAGGGCGATGGTCACACATCGCCGCTTCGCTCGGAGGTAGGAATCTGATTCGACGGCAAACAATTACCGCGCAGGTGATTGACCACATTCTCGGCCTGATCAAGACAGGAGAGATCAAGGTCGGAGACCGGCTGCCGACGGAAAAGCAACTGACCGAGGAGCTCTCGGTCAGCAGAACGTGCATTCGCGAAGCAATCAAATCTCTCGAATCGCTGCAGCTGATCAGGGTGCGGCCCCGGGTTGGTGCGGTTGTCCTCGAACCTTCGCCAACTGCACTGATCAACGCCGAATATCTGTCGGCTTCAGCGTACCTGCAGCAGACCGATAGCCTGATCGAATTCCGAAAGATCCTGGAGCTAGGCCTGGCGTCGCTGGCTGCCGAGAAGGCGACCGAAGAAGACTGGGCGAAGATGCGAAATATCCTCGCGGATCATGAGGCGGCGGTCAAGATCGACAGGAGCACGCCCGAGGGTGAGGCCCGTTTTTTCAAAGAAGTGGGTGAAGTCAATATTCGCTTTCACAAGGCAATCGCCGAAGCCACCAAGAATCCCATCGCCATCCTGGTCATGGAAGCAATCTCGGAACCTCTTTACAAACGCAGCCGGCTTACCAACGAGGTGCCCGGGGTTGCCGAAGCCGGCGTGCGCGAGCACTGGAGCATCTACCGGGCAATCCGCGACCGCAACGCCGAGAAAGCGCGCTCCGCAATGCGTCTGCATATTCAAAGCGCCGAGCGTAACGCGCGGATTGTGCACACCGATTCAGCCGACGTTGAACTGCCTCTCGTCCCACATCCCTGAGACCGCCGGAGAGAGAATTGTCCCTCGGATATGAGGGATAACTTTGTCCATCCACTGATCCTTCGATCGCCAAACCTGGGCT
>Ga0206887_10243_pt1 | contig 11512 bp, 9 predicted proteins | sample Alteio_BWOrgHeat_89_FD_153248 | JGI IMG/M metagenome (GOLD analysis project Ga0206887, IMG submission 153248) | Enriched cells from forest soil in Barre Woods Harvard Forest LTER site, Petersham, Massachusetts, United States - Alteio_BWOrgHeat_Nextera3 ...
TGGCTCGTGCTGGGAACACCGTCGTTGATGCCGATCGTGCCGGCCTCGATGGATTCCATCAGCCGGAAGGCGCGCGCCAGATCGCGCGTGAAGGCATAGGCGCTCAGGCCGTACGGCGAGCGATTTGCGCTCGCAATGCCGTGTGCTTCCGTATCAAACGCGCAAACCGGCGCGACGGGTGCAAACGTCTCCTCAGACATGCACAGCGCATCAGCCGGCACGTCAGCCAAAACGGTGGGTTCGAGGAAGAACCCTTTGCGGGCAAGCCGCTTTCCGCCGCAAAGCAATCGCGCGCCGCGTTTTACCGCATCGTCAATGTGTTCCAACGCTTTCTTCAGGCCGTCTTCGTTGATGAGCGGGCCGATGAGAACGCCGTCCTCCAGGCCGTCGCCGACCTTCTGGGCGCGGGTTTGCGCGACGAACGCGTCCAGGAACTTCTCATAAATGTCGCGCTGGACGTAGAAGCGGTTCGAGGCGATGCACGATTGGCCCGTGTTGCGGAACTTGCTGTCCATCGCGCCCTGTACCGCAACGTCCAAATCCGCGTCGTCGAAAACCAGGACCGGCGCGTGGCCGCCCAGTTCCAGCGAGAGTGGCTTGATCAATTTGGCCGCGCCTTGAATCAATGACCTTCCGACTTCCGTGGAACCGGTGAAGGTGATCTTGCGGCAGAGCGGATTGTCCAAAAACTCCTGCGCGATGTCCCGCGCTGCGCCGACGACCAGTTGGAAAACGCCCTTCGGCAATTTGGCCGCTTCGATGCACTCGGCCAGCAGCACGGCGCAGATTGGCGTCGCGCTGGCGGGTTTCAGGATGACCGTGTTTCCCGCGGCCAGCGTCGGCGCGATCTTGCGGGCCACCAGGAACATCGGAAAGTTCCACGGACTGATGGCGGCGACCACCCCGAATGGCGATTTGATGACGAGGTGCCGTTTGCCGTCCACCTGGTGGGGGATGACGCGGCCATAAGCGCGGCGCGCTTCCTCGGCGAACCAGCGCACATGGTCAATCGAAACGTCCATCTCCGTGAGGCTTTGCGCGAGCGGCTTGCCGTTCTCCATCGTTATTGCCCGGGCTATTTCCTCGCGGCGCCGCTCCATCTCACTGGCGATTTTATGGAGAAATTCGCCGCGCGCCTTGGCAGTCAGGGCGCGCCATGCCGGAAATGCCGCGTGCGCGTCGTTGATGGCCTGCACCACGGCGGCGCGATCAACGGCGCAAACTTCGGCGAAGGCTTCGCCGCTGGCCGGATTGACGATGCGGATGGTTTTCTGCGTGCGAACCCATTGGCCGTTGAGATAGACCGGATAGACTTTCATACGCAAATTTAACCGAAGGTGACACGAATGACACGCGTGCCTTGCACGAATTGTCGCCAATGCTGGCCGTTAACCCAGGGCCATCTATCTTGTGCATAGAGTGCGGATTGACCCCTTTTACTTTTAAAAGTATGTGGATTGACAAATTCATGCGGAAGGAATTAAAATGGAAAAAGTAGAAGAAAGCCTGTCGTTTCAGAACGGCCTTTTTTCTCTTCGGAAATAACAAAAAACAACCTGCTATGCTAAATTATGAAAACATATTTGATCACATTAAGCTTGTCGTTCGTGTTGATTCGCGCAACGGCATCGACCTTCACCGTTACTGCTAATCCGCTTTGGACTGCTACGGGTATCAGTCTAGGCACCGGGAATAACGTTTCAATCACTGCCACAGGGATTTGGAGTTCCTCCTTTGTTTATCGCAATTTTGGGCCGGGCGGAATTTATGATCCCGCAGACGCCTGGGACACCTTTCTGAACACGGGCGATAATATTCACGGCCAGTTGCTTGCTTATGTAGGGCCAGACCCGTATCAGGGAGAGTGGGGAAATGCCTCGTTCTTTCCTCAAGCCACCGGTTACTGGGATATTGGAAGCAGTGGCAGTTTTACCGCCCCTGTATCTGGTCAACTATGGCTTGGAATGAACGATGGCGCAGTCAGCGAGGGAATATCGGACAATTCCGGCAGCGTTGTGGCCTCGGTTCAGGTTGTTCCGGAACCGTCAACCGGCGTTTTATTTACCACTGGATTTTGTCTTCTCGGTTTGGCATTTAGGTCGCGCTCCCGCTCAGCCGTTTTGCGTTGAATGGTGGGGCGAGACGCCACACGCGTGTGCTGTCGAGCCCTGACTGAGAACTCCAAAGGAGTTCCATCATTTAGCCCAGTGTTGCCCCGAACGCATTCGGGGCTACGCTGGGTAACCATCCCATAAATCCCATCAACCCTGAAAGGGTTGAATGGATACCGTATGTTCCGAGCAGATAGGTGACAGAAAGTCCTTGGCACATAGGTTACAAGTTTGGGATGGCATGGAAAGAAACCTGTGTGATGAATGAACGGATCAAAATGGTCAGCGATTATTTAAGCGGTGACACGTCGCCGCAGTCCTAAGGCTTTCGCCTTTGCCAAGGCTACGGCAGGCCAGCCCTTTCGCTTCTGCAAGTCAGTCAGTTAATTAGAGGTCGCTGCCACCACCGACGGAGACCTAAAAACACCATGACGATGGCGGCGGCCAGCACGAGATAGATCGCCCCGCCCATTCTATAACCGTACCCCATCCCGAACCCCCACAGAACTCCCAGTATGAGACCAATGCTTAAGAACATATTGTTCCTTTCTCTTTTGGATTATTTGGCTTTATCACTGAAAGCACGTTACCTCATCGGTCGGCCCATCACCATGGGGTGTAACCCTGACACTATGCGCCAGGCGCGTGTGCTCCGTGCGCGCCGTAAGAAAAAAATGAAGTTTCGCCGCAGGCGCTGATTACGGTATGGCTGCGCTCCTGCGCGGCCGTTTTGCATTGAATGGTGGGGCGAGAGTCTCTCGAGCCCTGACTGAGAACTCCAAAAGAGTTCCATCATTCAGCCCGGCGTTGGCGCAGCTTGGCGCTTCGAATCTCGCTGCTGCGGGAGAAGGCGGCTGGCGACTACGCTGGGTATGGTTAAATTCATAGTTAATGACTACCGCTATTTTTTGACGTGAATTGCACAAATTTACACGGATGAGTTTTGAAACAGGTGCGCAGGCGGAAAATGATAACCCTGAAGTGCATTTCAAGATCACTTTGAAACTACTGGAACCATGTCTGGTAGATTTTTTTCGTATGAAGCCAAGCGCTTTTTTAAATATTCCTGAAACTGAATAAATTGCGGGTCAGAAACTTCATAAAAATCGGCATAACAATACAAATGGATAAACTCCAGTAGTTTAATGACGCTTGATTTTGAGAGAGAATTTAGAGGGGTATGTGAGCCAAGCGGCACATACGCTAGTATTAACGGCTCTTCTTTTAGTTTGGGATCCAAGGAAAGCTTTGGCCTTTTATAATCGATGCAAATCTCGTAAGCCTTAGAGTTAAAGTCCAAAGCTCTTTTTCTAAACGCCGCCATCCTACCGATACCGCGCTGTTTTTTCCCAGTTATCCTCTCGATTTTCTGAAGTTCGAAAACGAGCAAATCACAGGGAGCGGATCGATTACAAAGAAATTCCATCAATTTTTTAAGGAGGGCTGCGACCGCATTAGTACGGGCTTCCTCCGATTCTTTTTTTATTCCTAAATAACTAACGATACCTGAGCGCACTTCTGGGTAGTAATGACAGAATAAAAAGCCAATAACGGTCTTTTTTATGGTCGCTACGAGAAAATAATCTTCTGTCTTAACGTGGGTTTTGCGGTTGCTCCCATTACCATCGGCGAAGAATTCGAGCACTTCATTGGCGGTATAATTATTGCCATCGTCAGGAAACAATTCTTCATATAGTTCCAGCAAGCCAGAAACTTCCTCATGCCTTTGGTTAAGTATTCTTTCATGCCTTTGGTTAAGTATTCTTTTAACCTTGATCCTCTTAAACCAATTGTCCTGTCCAACTGTAAAATAATAAACAATAACCCCGCCGATAGCTCCTCCGACGACAGTGATAAAAAGTTCTTGAAACGCAGTAATTTCGGCTTCAATAGTAACCATATCCTCAGCGTATCTTCATGGTGGTGTGATCTTCTTTGCCCGCGCTCCACTCGACGAACTTGCGCATGATTTCGATGTTGAACGGGGAATTGGAGACCGCGCCGGTGAAGATGCGTCCGAAGTTGTTTTCGAAGTAGGGAAATATCTTGAAGAGGAGCGAGTATTTTTTCTTGAGCTTTTCGCCGACGGCCGCGGCGTTGAACAGCTTTCCGTCATAAAACGAATCCACGATGCCATGCCAAATCTTCAGATGGCGCGTGACTTCCTCCTGGTAATGCTGGAAATCCTGCGGGGAGCCTTTTTGGATGGTGTCGGCCAGCAGTACCGCGCCCTGCATGCCGATGAGCAGCCCGCTGGAAAACACCGGGTCAATGAAGCCCGCGGTGTCGCCGAGGAGCACCCAGCCATCGCCGATGATGCGTTCCGAGACAAGCTGGTAGTTGGCATGCTCCATCACCGGTGTCAGGCGCTTTGCGCCCCCGGCCACTTTGGCCAGGACGGAATCCTGTTGCAGGAGATTGTCGTAGCGTTCCTCCTTCGTCGCGCCAAATTTGGGCAGATGTTCCGAGGGAATGACGATGCCGACCGAAACTTTTCCCGGCAGCGGAATGCGCCAGCTCCAGCCGTGGTCGAGCCGGGTGCTGTGGACGTGGCCTTTGAAGTCAAGCTGGGTCCGGTCCACGTGCGCGAAGAGCGCCGTGTCTTTGCGTCCGCCTTCGCGCCCGGTGATGCCGAGCAATTTCGGCAGCAACCGCAAACGGCCGGTGGCATCCACAATCAAATCCGGCTGGCCGGAGAAATAGTTTTCCGTGGCGGCGAGCGATTCGTCGCTCAATTTGATTTTGTCCGTGCCGGGAATTTTTTCCGGCTTCGCGGCGGCCTCGATGATTTTCACGCCGGCTTTGCGCGCGGCGTTCAGGAGCGTGGCGTCGAACTTGTCGCGCGGCACGTTGTAGGCGTATCCGGGAAGCCCATTGTTGATTCGGTCGAAGTGAAAATAGAAATTCTGGTCCGGGCTCATGTTGACGGTCGCGCCGGGCTTGAGTTCACTGTAGCCGCGCACTTCATCCTCCACGCCGAGCAGTTGCAGGATGGGGACGATGGCGGGGACGGTGGATTCGCCGACGAGGAGCGTGGCCTGTTTGGGCACAAAGAAAATGGCCGCCCGGATGCCTTGGCGCATGAGGAGAATGGCCAGCGTGCAGGCCGTCGGGCCCCCGCCAAGAATGGCGACCGTTTTGATTTTGTTATTCATAGGATGGCAATAAATCAGGTGGATCAGGTGAGATTGGCCGCCAGCGGTTTTCGGCTTCGCAGATAATCGCTGAAACCCAGCAGCGGCCCGGTCATGCAGGTGGTCACCAGGGTCATGATGACCAGCATGACAAAAATGCGCGGTGAAAGAATGCCCAGGTCGTAGCCGATATTCAGGGCAATTAACTCAATCAGCCCCCGTGTGTTCATCAACGCCCCGAGCGCGAATGAGTCAATCCAATTAATCCCGGTCAGCCGCGCGGTGACCATGGTGCCGCCCAATTTTCCAACGGTGGCAACCAAAATCAGCCCGAGGCAAATCGCCCAGTCGTTCGGGCCATTGAGCAGCCCAATTTGCGTGCGCAAGCCGGTGAATGCGAAGAACAGCGGGAGCAGAAAGACCGCGCTGAAGTTTTCCACGCGCAGTTTGAGAAATTCCCGTAACTCGCCGCGCTTGGGCATGATCAGGCCGGCCAGAAACGAACCGAACAGCGCATGGATGCCCATCATTTCCGTCGCCAGCGCCGAGATAAACAAAAGCACCAGCGCCATGGCGATGACTCCTTTTCCCGCCCCGCCGCTGCGATGTGAAACGTAATCGAAATATTGCGGAAGACGCGGCTGCATCCACAAGAGCATGAAGCACACAAACAACACCACGAGGCCGATGGTGAAAGACGTGGCAATCAGGCTTTGCGCCCCGGCAATCGCCACGACGAAGGCCAGGATGCTCCACGCCGCCACATCGCCGGTGGCCGCGCAGGCAATGGCGGTGCTGCCCAAAGCCGTTTGGGTCACTCCGCGTTCCTGAAGAATCCGCGCCAGCACCGGAAAGGCCGTGATGCTCAATGAGATGCCAATGAACAGCGCAAAAACGGGAAATGTCGTCCTGGCCCCGGCCAGCGTGGGAAAAAGAAACAGGGCGGCGAGCACTCCCAACAAATAGGGGAACAGGATGCTGATCTGGCTCACCAGCACCGCCGTTTTGGCCTGCTGTTTCAATTCGCCCACGTTCAATTCCATCCCCACCACGAACATAAACAGGCACACGCCGATCTGGCTAAACAGGCGAAGTGAGCCGAGGGATGACGCCGGGAAAATAAAATGAAACGCATCCGGCGATACCCAACCCAGCAACGAGGGGCCCAGCAGGATGCCGGCAATCATTTCACCGATGACGGCGGGCTGGCGGAATTTGGCCGCCAGCGCGCCTGCCAGCCGCGCGACCAGGAGAATCACAATCAGCTGCAGGAATAATCGAGGCAGCGGATCCTGGAGGTTCTCACGCAGATTGGCGAGGAGCGAAGCCGATGGTTCCACGCCGGGCAGACTGCCTGCCGTTTGAACGGGTGACGACGGGTTTGAAGCTGAAGCCGGTGGCGCGTTCAACTTATAACCTTGTTCAAATATCAGGCAAATGCCCAATGCAAAAACAATCAGGGCCAGCAAATAAATAACGACTGTTTTCACGTTAATGCGGTTGCCAGTAAGCCTCAGCAAAAGGAGATTGTCACGTCCGAACTACCGTTTTTATCCTCGTTTCAAGGTGGGGCGTGCCAGCCTGCCGTGCCGTAGCTTTGGCGAAGGCGGGTGCCCAGACCGCCGACTTAAAATGAAAAAATGATTCTTTTTTTACCCTTGCAAAACGGCGGTAAACCGCCGCACTCCAGACGCCTTGCGAGGTACCAGGATCTTCCAGCACGCGCGGCAGTGTTTGGAGCACACGCGTGTGGTGCGGTGCTTTAGCACCGCTCTTCTGGTTAAAATGCGGTTCGTTTAAGTTGGCTCCAGCGCGGGGTTTGGCGTTTCGACCTACTGCAAAAAATCAATGAGTCGGGCGACATACGGCGCAAAAATGCGATTCGGACACTGCGGCCAATTCGGGTTAACATAATCATCGGCCATCATTCGCCGGTGAGAGGCAAGCGTGCTATATCGCTGAAAGACCGCCGCAACCAACGCATCATCCAGAGTATGTATCTTGCCCAAACTATTAATAATAACCACAGCACCGCCTTGATTAACGACGGTGAACTGCGACTCACCGCCAAGTGTCGTTAATATCTTAGTGGCCGGAAGCTTGCAGGAAATGTCTGCGATAGTCATAATGCGATGATGCGCCAGAAATGCTGAATCTCAATTCACGCTCTGTCGCATTTCATCTTTGTTGCCGGAATCAAAACGGGTGGCAAAAAAGCGCCGGAGACGCTGGCGGCAGGCTCCGCGTTGGCGGTGCAACTTTAGATAAAGAAAGATCCCCAGCAGGATGAACGCGACGAGGCAGATGGACAGGCCAACAAACAGGGCCAGGACGATATTTATGAAAAATCGCCCCATATTCTCTGGAAAATTATCGATTAAAATGGCCGGATAGGCGAGGCAGGCGAAGGCGATGCCAATCAGGATTCCCATCAGCCAGGATGCGCGTTTGACAACGCGCAACTCGCGCTGGAGCCGAATCAGCTTCTCCGTCATGTCATGGCGCTCAGGGCTGTCGTCATAACGAAGGCAATGCTTCAAAAATTCGGTATGTTCATGGTGCTCATTCATTTTCATTGAGGACGCCGCTTTCGGGCTGTCCAGTTCATAGGTTAAACATTACCAATAGGATACGACCGGGACCGGCTCTTCGCTATGGGGTATAACCCTAAGTGAGAATCCGCGTAATTTGCGCCAACCTTTGACGCAAAAATCCCGTGTATGCGTCTGCTTTCCATCAACTAAAGACTATCAACCACCAACTTCCGATTGCGGTAGTCACTAACTATGACCTTTGCCGTACTCATGGTAAAATCCCCATGCTTGCACGTTTGGTGTGGCAGAATGTTCTTTGACATATGCGGTTTTAGACAGAATGAACGGAATTTTCCGAATCATTCTCATTCAGTTCATTTTGTAAATTCTGTCAAAAAATGAGGTCGGGATTCGGAAGCCCACGGAAGCCTATAGAAGGCCCACGGGGTGGGGTACGTTCCGCCTGCCGCAGAGCTGGGCTTCCAGCCCGGTGGCATTCGGTTCATTTTGTCCATTCTGTCAAAAAAAGTTCTGGTTCCGGAAGCCTTTGGAAGGCTACGGAAGCCCCCCGGGGGAGGGCTGTTCCACCCGCCTGCCGGTTTGACAGGCATCCTGCCTGCAGTTTGTGAATAATGAAATCAACCGCGGCTGGAAGCCGCTATGACCGGCAGACAAGATGTCTGCCCTGCTGTCCTTACTTCTTAGCCGTCTTATTTTGGCTGGCGACGAGTTCGCCGAGGAGTTTGGAATCTTTTGGGATGAGGGTGATGTCGGCCTGTCCTTCGATGATGTTCTGCGTTTCGAGGGTTTGGAACAGTGCATCGGAGATTTGCGGGTCCTGGGAAATTTGCTGGAGGGCGGCGCCGACGATTTGCGGACGCACGGCGGCGGCTTTGGCAAATTCGATGGACGCGCGCTGCTCGGCGGTGCTGGTGATGATGTTCACCTGGTTCGAGCCGTCCTGCTTAATGGCAGCAGTGACCTGGCGCAGGCGGTTCACAACTTTTTCCTGGATTTGCCGGATCATGTCGGCATCGCGAAAATGCACTTTGCGGATGTAGGTCGAGCCGAGGCTGTAACCCCATTCCTGCGATTGCGGGGAGACTTCGTTGCGCACGGTCTGGCTCATGGGATGGCGGTTCTGGAGCATATCGGCGAGCTTCAAATTGCTTAGGCAGCGGACGGTGGAGTTGCCGACGTTGGCCGCGAGCGAGCCGCGCGGGTCGGCGTTTTTGAAAAGGTAGGCGATGGGATCGCTGATATACATTTCGTACCAGACACCGATGCCCATGGGCGCGCCTTCCTCGGAATTGACGGGCGTGCTGCGGAGGTATTCCTGGTCCAGCCGCAAATCGAGTATATGGCATTTGCCGAGGAAAGTGACGAGCGGCGCCTTGAGGCCAAGCTTGAGAATGAGCAGGTGCAGTCCGGGTTGGTCAATCACGCAAACAACCTTGCCGAACAGGACATACACTTTGCACTGGCATTCCTCGACGATGGTGTAAAGGCCGAAGAGTTGCGCGATGCCGAAAAAAATCGGGAAGAAAATGAACAGCCCGATGAACGTCGCAATCCCGGCGATAAAAAATAGGGCGCCTGGGGAAAGATGGCTGAAATCAGTCATGGTTGGCCTCCATAATCACGGTTTTGGCTTCCTTATATAATTGCAATCGCACGTTGCGGATGTAGGAATCGAGCGCGCCGGCGCCGTTCTTTTTCAGGTCGCCCAATTGCTCGGCCATGGCCATGAGCGGTTGCACTTCGGCCTGCGCCTTGAGCGTCTCGATTTCCACGGCGCGTTTGGACTGCACGATTTTTTGATCGGCGGACGCCTGCGCGAGGCTGATGTCCGAGGAAACTTCGTTGTAGGCCGTATTGATGGCGGCGAGCGCGGATTCGACGTCCGGCGGCGGGCCGATTTCCGTGATGAGCGATGCCTCCAGGACGACGCCATAACGCCCGGGCGAACCTGCGCATTCCTGGAACATGTGATCGTTGATGGCACTCAGGTTTTTTCGCAGGTCGTTGATGGAGATTCCCGTGACCACCGTGGCGGCGACGTTATGGGGCTCATTGTCGGTGGCCGGGGGCGGCGCTTGCGCTTCAAACGTCGCGATGCGTTCGCGCAGGATGGAAATGAAATAGCCCATCACGTGCACGATGGGATGCTTGACGCCAAAGATATACGCGTAAAGGTTCCGCTCGGAAGCGCGCCAGCGGATTTGGCCTTTCAAACCGGTGTTGAGCTGGTCCTTGGTGACGGCTTCGAGGAGGGTGCCCTGGTAATTGGCGTCGGGAGATTCGGGATCATACGCCATGTTCATGGTCTGCGTGGCGATGGAGACTTTATAAACTTTTTCCCACGGCCATTTGAAATAGGGGCCGCCGGGCAGGATGACGCGGACCTGGGGATAAATATAGCGCTGCTTTTCCTCGTCACTCAAATTCGCGGAAACGGGATCGCTGAGCGTGTTGGCGTCGCCGACTCTTTCCGCGCGGCCGAAGCTGGTTTTGACGGCGCGCTCGTTTTGGTTGACGGTGTAAAGGCCCGCGGCGAGGTAGCGGACAAGAAACCATGCGATGAAGCCAACGACAAAACCGGAAAATATTGCGCCCATAGATAGTTCAGGTTCCATCGCTTCTAACCGAAGCCCGAAGGCTTATCAACAAAAACTTATCGACAAAAACCGTTTAATAAGCGACGACGGAACGCACGGGATAGCCTTTGAGCTTTTCGCGCCCGTTTAAAAACTTGAGCTCGATGAGGAAACTGATTTCCAGGATTTTCGCGTTCAGTTTGCTGACGAGCGCGGCGGCGGCGGCGGCGGTTCCGCCGGTGGCGAGCAAATCATCAATGATCAGCACGCGCGCGCCGGGTTTCAGGGCGTCCACGTGCACTGCCACGGTGGCCGAGCCGTATTCAAGGGCATAGTCCTGCTCGTGTGTCTTATAAGGCAGTTTGCCTTTTTTGCGGACGGGCACGAAGCCGGCCTGTAATTTCGTGGCGGCGGCGGCGGCGAAAATAAATCCGCGCGCGTCAATGCCCACGACGGCGTCCACCGAGCCGGGCTGGTAATGGTCGGTGAGCAAATCAATCGTGCCGGCGAACAGCCGCGGGTCAGCGAGGAGGGGAGTGATGTCTTTAAACTGGATTCCGGGCTTGGGAAAATCGGGCACATTGCGTATGGCTGATTCAATCTCTTTGGGGGTAATCATTAATTTAAATTTTCCTGCTTCTGTTTTGAAGCTTCGAGCTTCTCAATCATCTTGCGAAGTTTTTTGAGCGCGAGATTTTGGATTTGCCGGACGCGCTCGCGGGTGACGCCAAATTTCTCGCCCACTTCTTCCAGGGTTTTTTCGCTGCCGCCGTCCAATCCAAAACGGTAGCGCAAAATGGTCGCTTCGCGGTCGTCCAAGTGGCCGACCATGTCGCGCAACATGTTCACGACGGTCTTGTCCTCGAGGTCTTCATACGGCGTCGCGGCGTTTTCGTCTTCGACGACTTCGGCAAAGCTGTTGGATTCTTCGTCGCCGATGGGCGCGTCGAGGGACGCGGGCCGGATGGCGGCAAGGCGCATCTGGCGGACGCGCGTGGCGGTCATGCCCAGTTCATCGGCCAGTTCCTCGTCAGTTGGCTCGCGGCCCAGTTCCTCCTGCAGCCTCATGCTCACGCGGCGCATCTTGGAAATTTTGTCCACGAGGTGCACGGGCAGGCGGATGGTCTTGGACTGGT
>Ga0206887_10244_pt1 | contig 11436 bp, 12 predicted proteins | sample Alteio_BWOrgHeat_89_FD_153248 | JGI IMG/M metagenome (GOLD analysis project Ga0206887, IMG submission 153248) | Enriched cells from forest soil in Barre Woods Harvard Forest LTER site, Petersham, Massachusetts, United States - Alteio_BWOrgHeat_Nextera3 ...
GGGCAACAAATTACTGAAGCGCTGAAGCGATGTCATGAGCTGTTGCAAAGCCATGGGAAGCTTTTTGTTATTGTCGATACGCCTTATCTTGGATGGCTTAAGGGTCTGGAAGAGGAATATGAGAGTCGCGTGGCGCAAAATTGGCCATGGCCGGGTGAATTTCAACATGTGCACAACTATTCGGACAATGCGATGTCGCGCGGAGTCCCTGAATTTATTCATCTTTTTACTGCCAATTCGCTTTCCCAAGTGCTTACAAACAACGATTTTAGAGTGGAAAAATGGCAATACATTGATCGGAAGGGAGTGTATCCCAATTTTGCTTGCAAAGATGGGCGCGAAAGTTTGGGGATGATTGCTTCTAAACAATAAAAGCTCAAGACGATTAAGAGATCAGTAATATGGCGGCGAAATGACAAACGCTGCCAGTGAGCACAAAGAGGTGCCAAACGGCATGATTAAAGGGAAGGGAGCGCCACAGATAAAAGATAGTCCCAAGGGTGTAGGAAATGCCCCCAACGGCCATCAATGAAAGGCACATCGCGCTGACTCTTTCTACCAAATAGGGGAACGCGATTACTGCTACCCAGCCCATAGCCAAATAAGCTAAAGTAGATGCAACGCGAAAGCGCCCCGTAAAAAATAGTTTAAAGACAATGCCAATTGCTGCCATGATCCATACAATGGCCAGTAGCGCAAAGCCAAAGGAGTTTTTTAGGACGACGAGCATAAAAGGGGTATAGGTGCCAGCGATAAGTAAATAAATAAACGAGTGGTCAATTATTTTCATCGTTCGCTTTTTGAATGGACAGATGGCAAAGTGATAGGAAGTTGAAGCGCCATAGAGCAAAGCCATGCTGAGACCAAAAATAGTGTTACTGACTATGTGAACCAGACCGTTATGGCTTGCATCAAAAATTAAAATGGGAAGGGCTATTAAGCTAAAAAGAAAACCCAAAGCATGGGTGAGTGTATTGGCAAATTCTTCTGCTCCGGTTTGACCGGATACTGGGCACAGATAGTTTTTCCAACGCTGCATGGAGACTCCTGCCATGGCAACTATACATAATATGGTGCGCTCGGAGAGATTCGAACTCCCGACCCTCTGGTTCGAAGCCAGATGCTCTATCCAACTGAGCTACGAACGCACAATAAAAAACACACCGCCCTCTAAAAAAGAGGGCCAGCGTGCACAGGCCGAAGCCCTAAATGGGGTGAGCGAAGGGGTTCGAACCCTCGGCCTCCAGGGCCACAACCTGGCGCTCTAACCAGCTGAGCTACGCCCACCATCTGCGGCCTATATGAAGACATGCAGCTACATTCGTCAATAGGGCCCGCACTAAAACTCTCTCCCGTTGCTCACAAAGATAGCTGTACTATAATAAAATACCGTGCTGCCGCCTTTTTAAAGGCAACGCTTCAATTTTAGCTGAGAAAAAAAAGACATGCTTGAAACCGTTCCTTCCGATTTTATATGGCCAGCAACTGCTCCTGATAGTCAGCCGGCATCACGTATTCCAGACTTGAGCCGCACTATGGTGAAGACCATTTGTGAGTACAATCTGATCAAGGAAAATGACCGCATTTTGGTGGCGGTTTCTGGGGGCAAAGATAGCTATACTTTGCTTGATTTATTATGGCGGGCACGTAAAAAAGCACCCTTTAAATTTGATCTGATTGCAGTTCATCTCGATCAACAGCAGCCTGGATATAGCGGAGAGCCTTTAAGAAATTGGCTTGAGCAATCTACTATACCTTACAAAATAGTGAGTGAAGATACTTATTCTATTGTGATTGATAAGACTAAGGCAGGTGCTGCTTATTGTACCATGTGTTCTCGTCTACGCAGAGGGATTTTATATGGTTGGGCTGAGCGCTTAGGGTGCAACAAAATTGCGTTGGGTCATCATCGTGATGATTCTTTAGAAACATTGCTGCTTAATTTGTTTTATTCGGGCAAGATGCAAGCGATGCCAGCCATGTATACTACCGACGATAATAAATTTCAGGTCATTAGGCCCCTCATTGAGTGTGCTGAGCGAGATATTATCGCTCATTCAGCGCAGGAAAAATATCCGATTTTGCCGTGTAATTTATGCGGCTCACAGTCGGGGCTTAAACGTGAAGCAATGAAGGATTTGCTCAGTGACCTTGAGAAAAAAATTCCTCATGTTCGATCGGTGATGCTTCATGCTTTAAAAAACATCAAAACGAGTCATCTGCTCGATAAGAAGTTATTGGCCAAGGATGATAATTAGTTTATGATTTACCTGTTGCATCTCATCTGGAAAAATGCACTTTTATGCCTATGAGAACTATTGCTATCGGCGACATTCAGGGCTGCTATAAAACGCTTCAACGACTTCTTGAGCGCGTTCAATATAATCCGGCCCATGATCAGTTATTTTTGGTGGGAGACCTGGTAAATCGCGGGCCTGATTCGCTTTCGGTTTTGCGCTGGGCAAAGGAGTTGGGCGACAAGCACGTTAAAGTGGTGCTCGGCAATCACGACCTTTATCTTTTGAGTCTATATTTCGGCGTCAAGATGATGAGAAAAGATAAAAAAGATTCGCTTAGAGCTACTTTGAATGCACCTGACTGCGATGAGCTGGTGGCGTGGCTGAGAATGCAGCCTTTGTTATATAAGAAAGGCAAAAATTTACTCGTGCACGCGGGAATTTTGCCGGCATGGACTACCAAAGAAGCCTTGGCTAATGCCGAATTAGCAGCAGAGTATTTGCGGGGGCCCAAAATTGTCGAGCTGCTCACTTATTGGAACACGCATTCCTGCAATTCTTGGAAAAAATCACTGAGCAAGCTAGAAAAAGCCGCAGTAACTCTCAATGTTTTAACGAGAATGCGCACGTGCTCCTCGCTAAAAACTATGGATTTAGCATTTTCTGGCAAGCCCAAAGATGCGCCTCGTGGTCTTATTCCTTGGTTTAAATATCCTGGTCGCGAGATTACCAGTCACAAGATTGTCTTTGGCCATTGGGCTGCTCTTGGGTATAAAAAAAGTAGCGATTTCATTGCCTTAGACAGCGGTTGCGTGTGGGGCGGTTCCTTAACCGCGTATTGCCTTGAGGACAAGAAAAAATTCTCAGTGCGATCAGTTGAAGAATAGCCCAACCATGATGTTCCCAATTCAGGGGAGATGGCACAAAGAAAAAAGCCTTAAGCTATCTCCAGCTACGTAAGCCATTAATAAATATGAGAAAAATTGCTGCCGGGGCTACGACTCGAGTAATCCATAAAATTGTCATCCATACCCAACGGCTTTCGCTGCCTTTGCCGTGACTAGGAACTATTTTTTTCCCAATCACCCAGCCAACAAAAATGGAGACTAAAAATGCGCCGGTGGGAAGGGTTAGACTCGTGGTAATGAGATCGAAAAATTCGAAAAATGTCATGCCTTTTATTTTTACCGAACTTAAAATGCTCGATGAGAGGGCTGATAAAAGGCCGAGCACATAAATAAACGCGCCCAGAATTAAGGTCACGAAGCGGCGACTTTTTCCAGAAGTTTCTATGACATATGCGCAGATAACTTCAAGAACAGAAACCGCTGAGGTGAGGGCGGCAAAGGCAACCAATAAAAAGAATCCTACCGCTACAAAATATCCGCCCGGCATTTTTACAAAAAGTGTTGGTAAGGTCATGAACATGAGCGTGGGACCGCTATCTGGTTGTAGGCCATAAGAGAAAATAATGGAAAACATGACAATGCCAACCAGTAGTGCAACCAAGGTATCAAGCGCCGCGATTTTGATAGCGGTTTTTACTAAATTTTCTCGATTAGAAAGATAACTTCCGTAAGTCAGCATGATGCCCATACCGATGCTCAGCGTAAAAAAGGAATGCCCCACTGCTTCCAGAATACCTGAAGGGGTGAGTTTGGAAAAATTGGGAGAAAAAAGAAACTCCAATGATTGTCCCAGGCCTGGTAGGAAAAATGATCTTACTAGTAACACCAAAAGAATGATTAAAAGACCGGGCATGAGCACAATGTTCCATCGTTCAATACCTTTATTGATACCTTTTGCTACAATGGTGACCACCAAAGTCATGAATAACAAATGCCAAAGCGATTGCCTTAAGGGGCTGGCAAAGAGTTCAGAGAGGAATTGTGAGATTTCAGCATCGCTCAGACCGGCAAACTGATCAGTAACTGAAAGCGTAAGAAAATCTAAAATCCAGCCGCCAACCACGCTATAAAAGGACAAAATAATGGTGGTGCTTAAAATTGCTAGCCATCCAATAATTTGCCAGGGGCTCTTTTTTCGATGAGTAATTTCGAAAGCTTTGACGATATTTGACTGCGCGGTAGCTCCTATATAAAATTCGGCAACCATGAGCGGTATGCCAATGAGGGCAACGCACAAAAGATAAACTAAAACAAAAGCACCTCCGCCATTTTCACCGGTGATATAAGGGAATTTCCAAATATTACCAAGGCCTACTGCAGAGCCAACAGCAGCCATCATAAAACCGATTTTACTACCAAAATGGGCTCTGCCAGTCTGTGGAATTTCAGCCATTATTCAGCCTTAGGTTGAGAGAGTAATTTCCGATTAAAAAAGCAATTATAGGAGCCCAGCATATACGCCGCTGAGCTAAATATTCAACAACTAAAATGTCTTGGCATTCCAAACAGGGTCAAATCCGCATTTTTAGATAGGCAATTTAGCCGAGAAATGTTATTAAATATCTTAGCCATGGGTAGCCACTTAAAAGAAAAACGGACCACAGTTGATAGTAAAGACACCTACTACCTCGAGGGCGGTGAATCACACCAGCAAGCGTTGATTTTTCTTCATGGATGGGCCATCCGCGCCCGAACCTTTAAAGCCAGCTTGAGCGAGCTGAGCAACTATTTTCACGTTTTCGCGCCAGATTTACCGGGCCTTGGGCGTACTACTGAGTTTGAACAGTCTGCAACCTACACGCAGTATGCCAATTTTTGTATCAAATTTCTCGATAGCGTTAATGTGAGGCAAGCCCATTTGCTTGGTCATTCTTTTGGAGGAGGAGTGTGTGCAGCCACTGCAGCGCTTCACTCAGAGCGCATAGCCAGTCTTATATTGTTGAACAGTGCAGGCATTCCTTTGCCGCCAATACATACCTTGGCGGTGCCAAAAATTATTGAAGTCGTGGCGCAGGCAGTTCGTAGCTCGTTTGCCTGGCCAAATTTGTTTGTGGCGAAAGATTTTTTGAGCTCCTGGGCTTTTAGGCCATTGAGTACCTCTCAGATAATGCTGATTCCTATTTTGCAAGATGTGCGCCCTTTGCTTCCGCAGATTAAAGCGCCCAGTCTCATTGCCTGGGGGCGTCATGATTGCTTAATTCCGGTGGAAAGCGCGGAAATTTTTAATATGCTTATTAAAGGTTCTGAGCTTGCGGTTATTGATGATGGCTATCATGAATGGAGTGCGGTGCAGCCTAAGAAATTTGTGAGCATTGTAAGAAATTTTTACCGCAGGCAGGGCTTTTTGGCGGCGCATTAAAGCGAACTGTAGCCAAAAAACTTTTATTTTCGCATCAAACTACACTTAATTGGCATTTAAAGTCAGTCTGAGTGGTCTTTCCTGCAGAAAAAAAGTTTAATTTTTGTGTTATTTGTGTATGATAGCCTGAATTAATAAACACCTTTATGTATTAATTGTGAAAAGAGGCAAGAAATCATGGCGAAGAGTCCATTGAAAGATAAAGATTTTATACCTGAAGAAGAAGCTCTTGCTAAAATTCTTGGTAATCGGTGGCAACGATACAAAGAAACAGTTGATGAATTGGGTACACGTAAGTTGCATCCAGAAATGTATTGGTATGGTCCTTCAAGTGGTTGGGCTCCTCGTTTTTGCATTGGTGAAGTTACTGTATGCGGCATTTATTTGGCTCAAAACCCGCTTATGGGTCTTGTTGGCGTAGGTGATAAAGTTGGCAGTAGCTTGGATCAAGACGCATTGTTGACCCCGCGTGCTCGAAATCTTTATGAAATGACGCCTAAAAAAGGTCCGCTCCGATGGATCGAAGCGCAATTGGCAACTCGCGGTGACCTTGAAGCCTTTTTGTCGCTTGTTGATGGCAAACTGCGTGCTTTGGCAAAAGCTGGCGTCGTGCCCAAAGATGGCCCAAGACCAAATATCATTCATCGTAAAGATCCAGGACCTGTCAAGCTTCCAAAGAAACCAGGACGAAAACCAGCACAAACCGCAAAACCTGAAGCATCTATTCAAATTGGACCGCCAGATTTTTATCCAATTGAATTAATTCTGAGCATTGGCAGGGGCTAATCGCTTTCTCGTTATAATTTTTATGTTGTCCGCTGGGGTGAGCAAAGAAGCTTGTAGCAGTTGAGCTAAGGCTTCGAGTTCGTCGATCGGCGGGCGATAAGTGCCTGAAGCATTATCAAAAACCACAGTTAAAGCGTCGCTGAAGGCTTCCCGCTCAATATGCATTTCTCCAGCGTAGCGCACGTATTTTCTGAGGCCTGAAAGCAAGGCATGTTTTGAAATCAAATCCTTAAAACGCTCCGAAGGCTGATTGCAGGTTTCAGTAAGCACCATTTTTGTGGGTAGCACTACATAGGTGTATTTTTGACCAAGTTTGAGCTGATGAGCAAAAAAATCATCCGCTGAAATGGGCTGTTCGTTGGACATGTCCGGTACCATGAAGTGCCGTAAAATGCGCAAGACTAATCCCAAAGAATGGCGGTGGGTCGCTGCTTTTTTTAGCACACCAACTTTTGGGCCCATGGGTAGCACTTGGGGAAGATAGTAGTTTACCATCGCGCTATCGAGCGTAATTTTATATACCTTTAAGTCTGGAGTATGAGCAACAGATTGCACAAAATCTGCGGACTTGCCAGCTCGATACATAAAAGCTTGAGAGGGTAAATGTGCTAAGTTCGCAACTAATAGTAGTGCTAAAAGTGGCTGTCGGGGTGCTGCCATACTCATTACTCCAGGCGCGTAAGTGCCAAGAGGTAGTAGTACTTTATAAAAATATTTGGCTGCTGCTTAAATTTCCTACCATATCTTTACCCATGATATGAGAAATTTGCTGCAGGCTGCTTGCTAATTCTGCAAATTGTGCGGGATACAAGGATTGAGGTCCATCAGACAAAGCTTGTTGCGGATCACAGTGAACTTCTACCATGATTCCGTCGGCACCGCAGGCTGCAGCCGCTCGTGCAAGTGGGGCAACATAAGATCGGATACCCGTTCCATGTGAGGGGTCGACTATCACTGGCAAATGCGAACGTTCTTTCAAAAAAGGAATGATATTCAAATCTAGGGTATTGCGCGTTTGGGTTTCAAAAGTGCGTATGCCTCGCTCGCATAATATTATTTGGCTGTTTCCACCAGCAAAAATATATTCGGCTGAGAGTAATAAATCTTCTGCGCGGGCGGCCATGCCTCGCTTGAGGATGACTGGTTTGGAAATTTTCCCAACCGCTTTGAGCAGCGCAAAATTTTGCATGTTGCGAGCACCAATTTGGACAGCGTCAGCATAATTGAGTACTAAATCAAGATCCGCGGTATCAACGACTTCAGTAACTGTAGGAATGCCAAGGCTTGTCGAAATCGCTTTAAGAATTTTGAGGCCTTCATGCCCTAGGCCTTGAAAGCTATAAGGGCTGGTGCGCGGTTTATAGGCGCCCCCCCGCAATATCGCAGCGCCCGACATTTTTACCGAAGACGCAATGCTTTGCAATTGTTCCTGGCTTTCAACGGCACATGGCCCAGCGATGATCGTAAAAAAAGGACCGCCCAAGGGAATGTTTCCAATGCTTACGATGGTGTCGTCTTTTTTATGTTCACGACTGACGAGTTCCTGAAGCGATGTTTTTTGTGTAACTGATTCCACGAGCTTTGGCTTTTTGTTAATTGAAGGATCGTGATAGATGTGCCAATATGAGCGCCAACTGTCAAGGATTCTAGTCGCTATGCTTGTTTCTTCCTCTGCTTTAGAAATTACCGCTATTCTTTCTGAATATTGTCGCGAAAAAAAAATCGGTACTCAAGTTTACAGCTTTGATAGCTGTGGTTCCACGAATACTGAAGCATTAAATCTAGCAAAAAACGGTGCGCCTCATGGTACCGTTGTGAGCTCCTTGTCTCAACAGTTTGGGCGAGGACGTCGTGGGAAATCATGGGAGAGTGAGATTGGTAATGTCGCTTTTTCCCTTATTTTAAGGCCCAATATTGCAGTATCACAGGCTTATCGATTTACTTTCATTGCGGCATTGTGTGTTGTGCGGGCGCTTGAAAAATTTGGTCTGAATGCGTCGATTAAATGGCCCAATGATGTTTTGCTTTACAATAAAGAAGGCCAGAAAAGAAAAGTGTGTGGCATTTTGGTGGAAAGCTCGAGTAGTTCAACAATGCTTAATTCATTGATAATTGGCATTGGAATTAATGTAGCGAGTTCTCCACAGGGTGACAATTTTCCTATTGCGCCAGGGCATCTTCAGCAATGGGCCGATGTGTCAAGCCTGGATTTAATAAAAGCTCTCATTGACGAGTTAGACCGTTTAGTTGATATGGCCCAGAGCGACGAGCAATTTGCGATTTTGTTGGCTGCGTATCGTCGACAATGTGTGTCTATTAACGAATCGATCAAATTTAACGCTCATTCAATCGAAGTTCAAGGAAAAGCTGTCGACGTTCTTTTTGATGGTGCGCTGCTTGTTGAGTTATCGAATGGGCAGACCAAAAAAATATATAGCGTAGCTTAAAAATTTATGTGGGATGTTGCGTGGTAAAAAAATATTTTTGCTTAATTATTTTATTATTTATAAGCTCGTCATGTGTGAGGGCTCCGCTGTCGCATGTGAGTCAAGCATTGAAAGTATCAACGAAACCATCGTTGAGTGACGATCTTGGTACTGATTCATTAGCCAAAGGAATTGGCGATCAAATTACAGCGCTTGAGAAAAGAGCTGATGCGAATATGACTTTTGGCCAGAAAAAAATTCTGCGCAGTGATTATATTTTGGCACTTAAATATTTGCGGAATCTTTTGACGACGCGCGAAACAACGCAAGATTTTTTTACGGCGATTGAAAGAGATTTTGATTTCTATGCGATCTATGGAGGAAAAGACTTTGGCGATGCCTTGGTCACCTCATATTTTGAGCCAGAGATTGAAGGATCGTTGACGAAAACGGAGCTGTTTAGCGAGCCTTTGTATGCACAGCCCGGTGATATGCTAGAGATTGCACTAAGTCAGTTTGATCGTTGTCCAGGATGCCCCTCAAGATTGGTGGGACGCCTTCAGCAAGAAAAAGGCAAAAGCAAAGTAGTGCCTTATTATAGTCGAGCTGAGATTGCGCAAAAATCGCCTTTTGGCCAAGAGCTCGTACTTTGTTGGGTAAAGCCGGTTGATGCATTCTTTTTACATATTCAAGGTTCAGGCACCGTTTTACTGCCTGATGCTCAGCCTTTGAGATTGGGATATAGCAGCCAAAATGGTCACCGCTATGTTGGTATTGGATCGGCGCTGAATCAACTCGCAAAAGAAAAAAATCTTCCCCCTCCATCTCAAGATTTGCATTCTATTGAAAAAATTCTCAACTCTATGTCTCGAGAACAAATGCAGAGCTACCTTAACAAAAATCCGAGCTATGTGTTTTTTCGCAGACTTGAGAGTGAAAGACCTATTACGAGTTTTGGTACTGAAGTAAGCGATGGTCGCACTATTGCTGCCGATATGCGCTATTTTCCTAAAGGAGCTTTGGCCTTTTTGAGTTTCGATAGGCCGGTTTTTGCCGACGAAAATCAGCTTAGACCGCTGGCTTGGCAGAAAACCGCGCGTTTTGTATTAGATCAAGATACTGGTGGTGCCATTAAAGGTGGCCAGCATATCGATCTATTTTGGGGAAAAGGAAAAATTGCTAAACAGCATGCTGGTGTCATGAAAGTAGCGGGACAATTATGGTACATAGCGCCCAAAGACAGTCTTATAGCGGCGTTAAAAACAAAATAACAACGAGCATACTTTATGTCATTTTGACGAAGTGCGGTGCAATTTTAGCTAAACTACATTTCTTTGGACAGGGTCCTCGCTTACTTTCGTGCGCTGCGGATGTCCGGCAGAAAAATAGTTTAGCTTAAATGCTGAAACAGTAGTTGATAGATGAAGGAAAATACTCAGAAGGTGCACAGAACTGGTCCTGAGGATGATCCTCGATTCGTCAATAAAATCTCCGAAGGAGATAAACAGAATTAGCCCAGGGCAAGCGCAGCGTCGCCCTGGGTTCCAGCACATCCCAATTTTTAGCGCACTGAAGGTGCGCCGTAGAACAAATGTTATCAACATCCGTGGTGGCAGATCGCATGCGTTTTACGCAAAACTACATTTCTTTGGACGGTGTCCTGTGAAAAAATAGTTTAGCTCAAATCGCTTGTGTTGTGCGCGAGGAGAAAAAGATCGCTTATTAGGGCAATGCTCCAAAAGTGTATTGAGCATTGCTTGGTCAATCAAATGCGAAATGAGCTCAATAAAATTGACCAAAGTCGAGTTAGTTCATTTTTGATTTTCAAATATTGCGAACTACTGCAGCGTCGTATGAAATCTTCTGAGACTGATTGTAACAGTAACAATGGCCATGAGGCTGAGTACTGAGACATGGTATAAAATAAATTCAGTGCCGCCGCCTTTAAGCATAATATTGCGTAACAAGCCCATGTAATGCGATAAAGGATCGACGACAGATAGCCAGCGAATGGCTTGTGGCATATTTTCAACGGGGAACATGAGACCCGAAAACATGATCATCGGAAAAATGAGCAAAAATCCGGCGAGGTTGGCTTGCTGTTGATTGTGACAAAATGTTGAAACGAGAGAACCGAGTGCCACCGCTGTGAGTACAAAGGCAAATGCGGCAAGAAATAAGGCGAGGACGGAGCCACGCATTGGCACTTGAAAGACAAAGACGGCGACAGCTAAAATAAGGGGAAAATTGGACATACCTAAAATAACATAGGGTATGGTTTTACCGTAAATAATTTCGGCGCGAGATACTGGAGCAGAGATGAGCATTTCAAAGGTGCCCATTTCTTTTTCCCTTACGATGGCAACGTTGGCCAAAACCATAGTGCTAATTAGCATTACCATGCACATGATCCCTGGAATCATAAACACAGAGGTTTCTAAATCTGGATTAAACAGAACACGCTGGTCAATTTGAACCGGGGGGATAGCGATGGCAAGATTAAGATCGCTCGCAATGGTTTTCTGTATAATATTTTGCAAATAGCCATCAACCGATTGAGCTTTGGTAACATTGGTCGCATTGATGAGAAGCTGAATTTTTGCATCGCCTCTTCCCAGGGCTTTGGTAAAGCCACCTGGTGGGGCAACTAAAACAGCATCGGCTTGATTTGACTCTATAAGTTTGTAGGGGTCTTGCCCACGACTAGTAGCTTCAATAAA
>Ga0206887_10245_pt1 | contig 11402 bp, 11 predicted proteins | sample Alteio_BWOrgHeat_89_FD_153248 | JGI IMG/M metagenome (GOLD analysis project Ga0206887, IMG submission 153248) | Enriched cells from forest soil in Barre Woods Harvard Forest LTER site, Petersham, Massachusetts, United States - Alteio_BWOrgHeat_Nextera3 ...
ACTTGATCAGAAATTTGCTCATTTATTTGTAACTGCTTTTCTTTCAAAGCAGTTTCTTTTTGTCGGATTAGATTTTCTCGATTTGTGATATCAATGTCTTTTTTTGCAATTTGTTCTTCAAATTGTTTTATTGTTGATTCAATTAAAGGAGCTGCGAGAGATTCTGTTAATTTAATCTCAGATTTACAAGAGGGACAAATAATAGTTGGTTCTGACATTTTTTGATTCCATTTACTAATATTCACCTATTATAAGCAAATTTGATGTATTTGTTGATATTTAAGAACTTTATCGAGCGACCATTCTAAAATTGCACATTTAATTTTCAACGAAATAAGAATAAATATGAGAGTTTATGAGCTATTTGTTTGTTATTTTAGTAATGAGCAGATTACTTTAAGCTAAGGATTGAACTGACATGGTATTTTCATGACCTTGTGGTTTCATTGAGGTATTGTATGTTGCATTTGGATAAAGCGAGACTGTTGCTTTGTAAGAGCATATCGTTTGAAATCATAGTGATTGAAATTTGTATATATTAGGATTAAATATGATTAATGATAAATATGAATCGCAAAGTGTGTGTGACAAAATTATTGATAAATTCCTTCATTCACTCTCTGAAGAAAAAGGTTTTGAAGATACCTCATTACGTTTAAGGAAAACTTTGATCCAAGATAATACAACCGCGGAAAAGCAAATCCGAGAAGCTCTTTTTGGCAAGAACGAGTTATGATTTATCTTCAAAATATTCATATCTATAAGTTCCGTGGTATCCGAGATCTGACGCTAGATTTAAAGGGTGAGAATTTCGCGATTTGTGGGCCTAACGGAACTGGAAAAAGCGGCGTTGTCGATGCTATAGAATTTGCACTTACAGGAAATATATCCCGGCTCTGTGGGCATGGGACGGGCGAGTTGTCGGTAAAAGCACATGGCCCACATGTGGATAGTCGCTCTAAACCTGAGCAGGCGTATGTTTCGCTTACGTTTAAAATTCCAACTCTTAACAAAGAAGCAACGATAAAACGAGCAGTAAAGAATCCTAGTAAGTCGACAATTATACCTAATAATCCTGAAATTAAAGCCGCTATAGCACATATTACTAAACATCCTGAATTCGTTTTATCTCGTCGTGAGCTTATGCGTTACGTGCTAGCAGAGCCGGGGGAGCGCTCCAAAGAAATTCAGGCATTGCTCCGTTTGGATAAAATAGACGCTCTTCGGTCTACCCTGCTAAGGATTTCTAAAGCTTGTGAGCGTGACAGCAATCTGCAAGAGGAGAACAAAAGTAGAGTACAGGTCAATTTACTTAGGGCATTGAACATTGATAATTGCTCTCCATCAGCTGTATTGAGAGAGGTAAACAAATACCGTACTATCCTAGGCTTACCGGAGCTGGATGAGTTCAATAAGGACACGGCAATTACAGATGGGCTGATGAGTGTTAAAGAACTCGAAATGGTTTCGCATGTTCCAAAAGTGCAGGCTTTGAAAGATATTGAGGCCTTACAAAAACTCTTAGATGGTTTGAAAGATAAAGCTTCTCTAGGTTCACGAGCAGCTATTTTACAAGATTTAAAAGATTTAAATGCGGATGGAGATAGTCTTGAAAAACTATCTCATGAAAATCTTTTACAATCAGCTTTGTTATTGTTTGATGCCGAGCACTGTCCAATTTGTGATACAGAGTGGAAGCCAGAAGAACTCAGAACAAAAATCAATGAAAAGCTGCAATGGTTGACTGCAATTAGGCAAAGAAAACTGAGTATTGAAACTCAAATATCACCATTTATTTCTGATCTGGATGCGTTGTCAGTAATGGGCGCAACAATAGGAATGTATGGTGATTTACAAGGCATAGCTGGTAAGTCTTTACAAGAGATTGAAGGACTCGAATTTAAAGCGCTGGGCTCTGAAGAAATCGAATAATTATGCTGGGGATAAATGAAGAAAAAAAAAGAGCGAAACTAATATCTAAGTCCCTACGATATATCGGATAAATTGGACTTGATGTTACAACTAAATTTGATTGGAGTTTAGATCAATGAACTATTTACATACCATGGTGAGAGTGTCCAACCTAAAGGAATCGCTAGATTTTTATTGTAATAAGCTAAGATTGATTGAAGTCAAACGAACAGAGCACGAGCAAGGTCGTTTTGCGTTACTATTTTTAGCAGCACCTGCGATAACAAAAAGATAATTAAATAGGGACGGGAGTGTCACCAGTAAATATGGATTTAATTGATTACCTCCCTGCAAGAAACCTACATACCTAAAATCAAAAAAATGCTATCGTATTAACCTACACAAACATCCAAATCAAGCAGCAACCATGAATATTTTAATTGCAGGCGCCTCTGGATTTATTGGACATGCGTTAGTTCGATCACTAAAAACTGACCATCACATCACGGTATTAGGTCGAAACAAGGCAACGTTACAACGAGAATTTTCAAACGCTGCTACCTGTTGTACCTGGGAAGAATTACCTCAATTGGATGCCAAACAATTCGATGCCATCATTAATTTATGCGGCTTTAATATTGCCGCATCACGGTGGAATGAGGCTGTCAAAAAGCAACTCATCGACTCACGCGTTAGCACAAGTACCATATTAATTCAGTGGATCATCAAGCATCAAGCCAAACCTCATTTTATTTGTGCCAACGCGGTTGGTATCTATGGTCTGCAAGAAAATGGTGACCCCTCTTCTTTTGACGAAGATACCCTCATTAACACAAACCACCCACCTGATTTCTTAAGTGAAATAGGCGTCTGTTGGCAAGAAGCCTTAAAACCTGCTGTCGACTATGGCATACCAGTAACTACCACGCGCTTTGGTGTTGTGTTACAAAAAGGCCAAGGGATGCTAAAAAAATTATTTCCAAGCTTTTATGTTGGATTGGGTGCCACCATCGGCGATGGTCAGCAAAGTTTATCTTGGGTACATATTAATGACGTAGTTGGAGCTCTCACGTTTCTATTGAACAAACGAGAACTCACGGGTGCTTTTAATCTGACTTCACCCAATCCAGTCAGCCAACAAGAATTTGCACATGAATTAGCCGTGTGTCTAAACCGCCCTCTGTTTCTCAAAATACCCGCGTTTTTCATCCGCTTACTCTTGGGCGAAATGGGCGAATGCCTCTTGCTCAAAGGACAGCGTGTAGTGCCAAAACGACTACTAGAATCAGGCTATCAATTTCAGTATCCGCAATTGGCTCAAGCGTTAGAGCGTGAATTTAGGGCTCATTAGCTGCGTCACTGAGGATTCATCCACAGTGACGCAGCCGAAGGGCTGCAAAAATTCCATATAGACCCTACTCATTAACCCTATCTGTATAATGGCGCTCAGCGCGATCATACAAAATAAATCAAAAGCACACCTTGTATAACACGTTTTGTTTTGTTAATCTTTAATCAACATAACTGATGAGCCCGTGAAACTCCGGCGAAACCTTTATCGGTCTTATGCAAAAGTCACCATCATTCCCTAATCCTGTGACAGAACATTTAGTCGGGAGCCCTACACCATCACCTGTTAAATCAGGACTCACCGCCAATCAAATGCAGTGCAAATCCTTTGTGGATTTGAACATCACAGTACGATTTCTCGTATTGACCACTCCACGACAGCCTTTTTGTATTGTGTTGCTCGTGCCGTTAAATCGTTTCATTCATAAGGAGGACAAAAGCCTACCGTAGTAAATCCGGTGTAATCACGTCCATGTAACACGACTGATTTGCCCCTGAACTGAGCCTTGAAGCTTATGCTTGGTATCACGAACTCGTGAACCGCTCTATCAACACTAAACGATTCCCAGGGCAAATGGTTTTATAATTTTGAAGGTCATATTAATGCGAAAAAGCCAACTTAGACAACAGCTTGATAATCATTTGCGGCATGATCACACAAGTTCGTTTCGCGCAAAGAAACATCGTTACTTTGTACTGCATAAAATTGTTCGAAATTTATATCATATTAAATGCGTTCCGGGTAAATGGCATGCGCTAACCTGCGAACATATCCAAATGTTGGTCTCATATTGGAAGTCAACCCAGCTAAAACCCTCAACCATCATGAAATACATGACTGTATTGCGCGGATTTTTGTACAAAATTGATCATGTGATCCATGGCATTGATAATCAAAGTTTGGGAATAATCAATCACAGATCACCCCAAAAAACCATTCATCTACCGGATGAGATTGTGGAACAATTTTCTAATCCAATAGCGCGTTTACTGTTTGAATTTCAAACATGCTTCGGACTAACGTTGAGCGAAGCCAAGCGATTAGTTCCCACTATTCATATTAAGACGGATCACGTTTGGATCACACGCGAAATGGCCACCAATAGTCAGGATAGATTAATCCCCATTAGAAATGATGCTCAAACACGAATCATCGATTCATTTTTAACACTGTGCAACCCAAACAAAAACCTCGTTTCAACGCATGGTTATCATCATGTCAGAGAAGCCTATAGCACGCAGTTAACATCGCTTGGGCTCGCTTCTTCAAAAAGTTACCGGTATTTATACGCCAGAGGTTTGCATCAAGCGTTGAAACCTATTTTATCAAATTACCTTGTCAATCAAACCATCATGCGCGAAATGGGGATACACAGCCGAATGACGTTGTGGAGCTATCTCAATGAGTAATACCAAATTAAGAAGCGCTAAGTTCTCAATTAATGAATTGGTCAAAAAAAGCCGCGTGCACGCTTATGCAAGCAAGGCGGATATGCGCCATATGTTGTTTCGCTCAATCAAGGATTTGCATGAATTGGGATATAAAGTAGGACATATTAAAGGACTTCAAGCCAAACATATCTATGCCTTGGTTGAGCATTGGAAAGCCCAAGGTAAAAAACCGGCAACCATTAAAAATTACATGTCCAAGCTACGTCATACCGCCTCTCTGTTAAACAACCCCAACCTTATCAAGCAGGACAATGCTGCATATAACATTGAGAAACGCGCCTATAGCTCAACTATCAATAAAGCCATTCATCAAATTGATTTATCCAAATGCACTGATCCTCACATTCGTTTATCGCTTGAAGGTCAAGTTTTGTTTGGCCTTCGTCGTGAAGAATCGATGAAATTTATCGTTAGTATGGCTCATGAGGAAAACCTGATACACATCATGCCCAGCTGGACTAAAGGAGGAATTGGACGATCAGTACATATCACCAACGACGCTCAGCGCCAGTGGCTGAATAAAGTTGCACAGTTCGTGCAGTCAGGCGAGTCACTCATTCCACAAGACAGAAGTTACAAACAACACTTGAACCACTATCAGGCGCAAACAAAATTAATGGGCGTTGGTAAACTGCATGGATTGCGACATGCATACGCTCAGCGACGATATAGAGAGCTTACGCGATTTTATGATCCGAAGGGACAAGGATTTATTTGTCCGGTTGATGGGGGCAAACAATATAAATTGATGACTCATGAGGAAAAAATGATCGACCGACGCGCGCGACAAGAAATCAGTCAGGAGCTCGGGCATTCACGAATTAATATAGTGAAAATCTATATAGGATAATATATCTCATATCGTGTTACAAATAAAATATATAACACTTATCGTTGATATTTGAATGATTGTCAGTATAATAACGCCCACACAACTGATGAGCCAGTGCAACCCTGGTGAAACCGTTTATCGGTCTTGTGAACCGCCATCATCATTCCCAAATCTTATGGCAGAGCGATAGTCGGGAATCTTAGTAACCTGCTAACCACCTTATAAGTGGAACCTCATTAAAACATCATGTTTTAAACCTGATTGATATCATTCGCAGATCTACCCTGCGAAACCTTGCATTATGCACGTTCTTTAAAAATAGGTGAATCAACCAAGTTATGGTGTTTTGCATAACCCATGCTGGAGTCTTGTCCAGTATTGGGCATTTCTTTGGCTTTATTAAGGAGAAATGTCATGCAACAAGCCACCGCTGTTATCTCAAAAATTGAACACGTTCTTTTTGATCTCTCATGCTGCATCAATGATCTTCATTTATTACAAAATGAAGTATCCCTTGTGGACATTGAGCACGCTGAAAGAAATTTCAAAAGGTTACGTGACACGATTGTTGAGAAACAACGCCAACGGATCCACGCATTATATGCAGTGATCTAAACGACCACCCACATGGGAGCAAGCCTCCCGCGTGGGTGCTTGCTCTCCTTTTTAAGGAGAATCAAATGGATACACCAAGGATCTATGTAGCGTGCCTTGCTGCTTATAACAGCGGGATTCTATACGGTGAGTGGATAAGGGCCGATCAGACCTCTGATGATATTCGAGATGAGATTCAAACCATGCTCGCAGCGAGTCCCATTAAAGGCTCTGAGGAGTGGGCAATTCATTCATTCGAAGGGTTTTGTGATAAGACACTCAGTGAATATGAAGATTTAGATACTGTCGCCAATCTCGCTGAATTCATTATTAAACATGGTGATTTAGGTGGTGCGCTTCTAGGTGAGTATTCAGTTGAGGAGGCTGAAGTATTGTTAGAAGACCATTATCATGGGGCTTATGATAGCGAAGTTGATTTCACTTATACTATTTTTGAAGATTGCTATGCTGGTGCAATACCAGAAAATTTGATGTGCTATTTCGATTACGTTGCTTTTACGCGTGATTTATTTATGTGCGACTACTTTTCTGTGGAAGCTTGCAATAAAATGCATGTGTTTTCTCACTATTAAGCCCCGAAACTGGGGCTTTTCTTTATCCAACCAATTGGCAAAATAAATTAATCATAGCAAGTTGCTCAATGTTCGTTGCTATGCTCTCTAACAACCCCGGACTATATACAACAATCGCCATACTTTGCGCGCGTGAAATGGCTACGTTAATGCGGTTTTTATCAAATAGAAAGCTCATTCCCCGCGGTGATTCGTTAGCGTTACTTGCACACATGCTTAAAAAGACGATGGGGGCTTCTTGTCCTTGAAATTTATCTACACTGCCGACACGGGCTTGTTCCCCTAAAGCAGCTTTGAGTTTGTTCACTTGATAATTATAAGGAGCCACGAAAAGCATATCATCCCAGCCTATTGGTCTTTCTGAGCCATTTTTTGCGGTAAATATGCGCCCTAATAATTGCTTGGCCAAAACTACTATTTGTTCGACCTCTTCATCACTTGCTTGCGTATTCCCTTCATGCATGACGGGAGCGGTTATGATTCCGGCTGATTTATTTAAAATACCCTGATAATCAGTGGGTACGCTAATGCATTGATGATCATTTTCAAGTGCTGATTCCAGTTTTCCTTCATAAATAGCATCACTGATAAATTGATTCACCAGAGAATGCATACGATAGGTTGTTCCAAGAAAAACCCCCATATGTTCGGGGATAGTTGGCGTTGCATGCAATAAATAATCTAATATGGATAAACCACTGTCTTCTGGATGGCTGCCTTGAGAAGGTTGACCTAACTGCATTTGATCACCCATTAGAACAATATTTTTAGTCGCACGACTCATGGCAATGAGGTTAGCAACGCTCACCTGCCCTGCCTCATCAATAAAAAGATAGTCAAACCCATCCTCCAAATCACTTCTAGCAAATCCCCAAGCCGTTGTACCTACTACGCAACTGGTTTGAAGATTGCTTACAATAGCTTTGTTTTCCAAAATAGCTACATTGAGATCGGTTAAAAACATATCGGTATCTTTAGTGCATGCGAAATAGCCGCTAATGCCTTCTTTCTTGCAATATTCAGCTGTGCTTATTAATAAATTATTAATTGCCTTATGACTGTTAGAGGATATTCCAATTTTTTTGCCAAGCTTGAGTAGCTCAGCAATCACATGTTTACCGGTATACGTTTTGCCAGATCCTGGCGGGCCTTGGATGGTTAAATAGCTATTATCCAAATTGATAATGGATTTGATGATTTGTTGAAGTCGTTTTTTCGGATCGTGGCTTGGGGCAATCGGCTGACCAGATTGATGGCCACTAATTCTGGGGATGCCTTTTGTGAGAAAATCTACAATCGCGGTGTTAGTTAGCCTGCCTTGCTCAAACGCTTCGACCTGTTTGGTTATCGCTTCTGGAATTGGCGCAGGGCGTACATATTCATCTGGAATCAAAGAAATGATGTCATCCGGTTCATCTCCGGCTTTAAGTATAACAAGACCAAGATCAACACGACTGTCTTCCTTATCAAGCTTCACTTTGACATCTTTACCATCAGCATTCTCTTTACCAAAAATAAAATAGTCCTCATTGGCACCTTTAAAATCCTGATTCAAATCGAATGAGTATTCATAAGCGAGATGTTTAGTTCTGTTTGTTAGTTTATAAGGTGCTCTATTAGTGCGCTTGCAATAAACCAAACAATCCATATCATCAAATAGCTCATGCTCACTAGAGCTCATGCGGTCGAATTGACGCCAAAACACTGGTTTTGCTTCACGTCGATGAAATTCTAATGACCATGCCAACACCGAAGCTACTCGCGCACTGTCGATCAGTCCCTCATCTTTCAGCATCGCTACCTTTTGAAGAAGCCGGTCACGCAACTGAATGCGTTCATTGATTTCGTCTTTAATTTCAGGCTCAATCACTTCTGTTTTACCAAGGTAGGCGATACCATTTTCTTGTTGCCTTAACCGCAACCAATCAACCAACTCCTGAGTCGAATTACAGTCATCGATGTTATATTCGCGTATGTCATTTAATATTTTAGATGTTTGCCAGGTATCACCGTCTGGGTTACTTTTCCAATGCTCATAAACAACGACCGAGTCCCCGCCAGAGCCCACCTCTGTTTCGCGTTTGGCACGGTAAAGATGTTCAACGTTCTTAATGGAATAACGCGGCTCCCCAAGCAACAGACTGCCTTTGACGACTTTATAAAGATCAACGAATACTTCATTACGTAACAGCTGATCTACTTCGTGTTCGCAAATGCCATAACGCCCCATCAATTTGCGACACGCTGCAATTTCATAATTGGCGTAATGATAAATATGCATTGTAGGTTCTTGCATCCAACGATTATAGGCCCATTCAATGAAAGCTTTGAAGGCTGCTTTTTCTTGTTCTTGGTCATGAGCCCAAAAATCTTTATATTGACGCGAGCCATCCTCATCGAAATACGTTACGCCCCAAAGATATTCTAGTCCCCCATCTTCTAACGGATATCCTTCAATATCAAAAAAGATATCACGTCGTGAATCGGCTGGAAGTAAGGCGAGTCCTTGTTTTTTTGATGCTTCTTGAGGGAGTATTTTGTAAAGTGGAATATCTCGTCCATTGCTCTCTTTTTGAATATTGGCCTGCGCTTTCAATCGCTCAAAGACGGTTGTGTTCATTCCTTTAACATGAGGGCAATCCGTACTTGCCAATTCTTGCATGGTGCAAATGCCTGCTTTTTGTAATTTCTTGATCTGGCTTTTAGTGATCGTTGCCACTTGGATCAGGTGATCGGATTGTTTTAATAGTTCCTCAGCATACTTACCCCATCGCCCCCAGCTATTTGAATCAGCTGGATCAGGGCGATTATTAATGCTGAATTCTCGATGCGTTTGCAAAAAACCATGCTTCAAGTTTTGGTAGTAATAAAAGTAATCATTGGTGCGTAATCTCTTTTGCTCTCCATCACCTAATACCACTACGATATGCTCAGGCCGTCGACCTTGCAGTGTTTCTAACATTTCTGCATAACAACATAGTTGGACAATAAAATCGGGCTTAACCGTTTTAGCGAGCTTGGTATCCCAAATTTCGTAATGGAAATCACCTAATGAGCTTTCACCTGTCACTTTTACCAGGAAATCAGCTTGTCCGCGAAAGGGGGATAACGCTAAAGCGGCTTGGTAAATAATATCAGCACCAGAATGCATCGCAGCAAGAGTAGCATTCACTGCATCGGGTATTTTGTTAAGATCTACGACCGTTAATCCCTTCTCTCGAAGCAAGGCCAACATTTCCCGCTCATGTACATTCCCCTGCTTTTGCAACAAGGACATCATGGCATTTTCTTCATCGGGTAGGGGCAGTAACTCAGGGTTGGTGCGTGCGAAATGTTCCATCCATGAAGCAAACGGGCTATCCATGTATTGAGTCAGGTCAGAAGGAGAAAATGTCATTTGGTCTGATTCAAAATACACAATAAGTTACTCCGACAAAGTGAAAAACACATTTAGAGGTTATGGACAGGTTTGAATCATAATTAACAAACAAATCATTGCGCAATATCAATCGATATGTTTTAATAATAAAACGTATCGTGTTTATAGCATTTCGGATTGCGACAATTGCATATCAATCGATTTTACCACGAAACCACGTGATTCAAAAAACCAACAAACTTAGTCTATCAGGAGTTAATGTTATGCAAGCAGAATACAAACAATCGTTCAAACAAAAATTACTGTTCATTCATGATGTCGAGCAGATTATTGGTCGCAGTCGATTGACATTAAGACGGTGGTGGACTGCGGGTAAATTTCCACGACCAACTAGACTCAATGGTACTGCGCTGGCATGGCATAACGAAGCCGTTGATCGATGGATCAATCAAAATTTGAATACAGGTACTGCCGAATAGAAAGCCTCGAAACCTCCGCCTCAATCTTGTTGCAGTCAGTTTGACTGTAACAAGAGCTTCTGTTTTAACCACTTAATTATCTCTACCCTCACCAATGCGACCATTGCCGATATTGCGATTGTATGGGCAAAGACTGAGCTTGGGATCCGCGCGTTTATCGTTGAGAAAGCATGTAAGGGGTTTGAGTCACGTGGTATTCCGCTCAAAATGTCATTGCGTGCGTCGATTACCGGCGAATTGATTTTTGACGACGTATTTATTCCGGATGGAAACCTATTACCCGGTAGTGACAAAGGATTGGGGGCGGCTCTTGGTTGTTTAAATCAAGCGCGTTACGGCATAGCGTGGGGGGCAATGGGTGCTGCTATGGCGTGTTTTGATATCACTCAAGCCTATTTGCTGTCGCGTAAGCAATTTAATAAGCCTTTGGCCTCGTTTCAATTAGTTCAAAGTGACTTAGCTAATATGTACTCTGAAATCGTGAAGGCACAGTGTTTGAATTTGCAAATTGGTCGTTTAAAAGATCAACAACGAGAAACGCCGGTTATGATTTCCATGGCGAAACGCAACGCGTGTAGAGAGGCGTTACGGATTGCGCGCATGTGCCGTAATTTGTTAGGGGCAAATGGTGTGAGCCTTGAATACCATGTGATCCGGCACATGCTAAATCTTGAGTCAGTATTCACCTACGAAGGAGCAGACGATGTACACACGCTGATTTTGGGTCGACACATCACGGGTATTAATGCGTTTGAATAATCGGTATAAACGCTCATAGAATCTTGTTATTTGTTAAGAGACCAGTTATTATT
>Ga0206887_10247_pt1 | contig 11373 bp, 8 predicted proteins | sample Alteio_BWOrgHeat_89_FD_153248 | JGI IMG/M metagenome (GOLD analysis project Ga0206887, IMG submission 153248) | Enriched cells from forest soil in Barre Woods Harvard Forest LTER site, Petersham, Massachusetts, United States - Alteio_BWOrgHeat_Nextera3 ...
CTCCAGCATATTGCGCAGATTTTGTTCGATGTTAAAGGAGTGCCGGATAGTGTTGCTGATGCGGTGCAGCAATCTATCTTGTTCTCTTAGTATGTCGGTTTCCCAGCGCAACATCTCTGACTCTTTGTTTCCTTGGAGTTGATTCCGCTTATCTTTAGATAGTTGTTCGGTAGCTTGTTCTAGACGCTGAGCATAGTCGTCTAAGAGTTCTGATTGCAAAGTTAATTCACGCTCTGCTTTACGATGCCGCAATGCCGATTTTGTTCTAGATGTCAGTTCAGAATCAGAGCAAGATTCGGATATGCAGTCATCTGCATGTACATTAATTGCATCAATTCTCGCAGATGGATTGTTATCAGAATTAATAAGGATTATTGAAACGTGTTCCCAGTCCGAAGATTCTTTTAGAGTTTTACAAAAAATATAACTAGCTGTATCGGATGTTGTATTGTCCAAGATAACAAGATCCACGTTTTGCTTATCGAGTATTTCCAGAGCTTTATTGTTATTATCCGCTTCCGTAACATTGTAATAGGCACCTAAAATGCGAGAAAAGCGCCGTCTTATAAGTCGATTGGGATGTATGACTAGGACAGTTTCTTTTCCCTGAATGTTTTTAGTGCCTGATAAATCTAAATCAATTGTCGATGCCAATTGAGGCATACGCCCAAATAAATGCTTGCAGACTAGTCTTAAAGTAGATAAATCCTGTTCAGTGATTTCTCTACCGGTATCGAAAGAAAGTACCCTTATAAGTCCTTTGACTTGTTTCGGACTAGCCGACGAATTGGTTACGATAGGCAGAATGGTGTATGGATAGCCTGATTGTTCTATCAAGAGTTTGTTGTTTCTAAAAACCTTACCAACGAATGGCTCCGAAGTTTCTCGAGTCTTTTGAGCGAGAATACTGTTTGCTGTGGATAGTGATTCCTTGTTTTCATCCTCTAACAAGAAAAGAGTATCCTTGATTTCTTTTTGACTGTTCTCAGCTGAGAATGAAGATATGTTCACAATTTCCTTACCAAAGATAAGATCGATAAAGCCAGCGTCAAAGCCTAATATTTGGCAAATATGACGCCTAATGACGCCAAAAAACTCCTCCTCATCTGGAAGCGTTTGCGTCTGGCCAATATATTCTTTTTCTGCCACTTGTCCGTTATTAGAAGTGTGGAACACTGCGTAGGTTACCACTTTGCATCTTGAGTTTAGCAGAACGAATCGCTACAACTCAATATATTTCACTACTTAGTTTATCAATAATAGCTGAAAGAGCGGTTTAGGAAACAGCTCTGGTGTGACTATTGTACTCATCCGATCAATTACAACAGCCGTTTAGAGTCTATTAGTCAATTGAAGGTGCAACTATTGATGTTGTAAGTAGGTCAATTAGAAAGGTGTCTAGATTAAGATTCAGAGCACCGCAGGCAGCATAAAGTTGTTGTTGGGAGGAGGGTTGACCTCCGTCTCTTTCTTCAGAAATAGCGCCGTCCCGGCCCGCTGCTCGGCAAATGGTCTTTGAAATTGGACAAAGGGCGAAGAAAGATAAAAAAGATGGGTGTATTGTATGGCGAGAGGGATGTAGATCAGCATGGAAATTACTTGTCTGGTTATAGCTTGCTACGTTAGGATGAAAATGTAAGTCAATTAAAAAATCTGGTGGTTCACTTATGTGTGCAATCCTCCGACAAATGCGAAAGTTCGCCAGTCTTTTGCCAATAATTTTTATTGCCAGTGGTTGTGGCGAGATTAAGCAGCCGGACTCGAATACACATATTCAAGCCGCAGAAGCGGCACTTCACCAAGGTAATTACCAGAGAGCCAAAGCCGAAGCAGAGTACCTGGCTAAACTGGATAATATTCAAAGGCCGATGGTTCCGTTGGGATTGATGGCAACCTCAAACTCGGACTTCTACCAGTTCCCCTTCCATCTAAGCATGCTCGCACAGTGGTATCACTTGTACGGTTTTGATACGGAGGCGGAACTACTCTTTCGTAAGGCGTTGAGCTGGGAGGAGGTGATGCACGGTAAACAGGTGGCAAACAGGAGTGACAGCATGCAGGAGCTGCGCAAGTTTCTCTGGGAGGTTGGTAAAACCGATGAAGCAAAAGCTCTTGACTCAAGGATTTTATCCTCAGCCCGTAACCCTGCGGAAGGTTTGTCTATAGAAATTGAAAACCTGCAGCGCGAAGGTGACTCGGACAAAGCTGAAGCACTCTTGCTTAAGAATATAAAAGTCGTGCTGCAGAAGGAAAAGCTCGATTATCTGGAAGACACAAAGGAAGCCGTAAGTGCAACCTCGGGGACACCTAAGGGACAGTATTCGATGTCTATGGAGGCATTACGTGCTTTGGGAGTCTTTTACCATAAGCACTCCATGCCTGACAAGGAACGCCCTGTCGTAATCAAAATGCTGCAATTGGACGCGCTGCGTGATCAATGCGTTCCAATACAACAGCTCACGCACTGGCAACAGATAATTGACATCGATCTGCGCACCAATCAACTACAAGCTGTTCTTTCTGATTGTGAAAAGATGAAACAATTGGCTGAAAGCCTGTTACTCGAGGACAACGACTTAGGCGCACGGTCTGCGGATCGACATATACCTACAACTATAAGCAACGATAGTAAAAGACTTGCATCTCGGAGGCCCGCCGGAAGAGATGGTGCGCTTCCCAGAGATTTTATTCAATTTGCCGATGCTATAAAAAATGAAGTTAATTCATTGATTGCAGTTGGTCAGAAAAAGAGTCCGCCGGTCAAACCCATTTCCAAGCGAGACCTGGGAACGCTTCTTACGAAAGGAAATGTCGTTATAGTACTTTGCCGCATTTCAGGATGGCGTTTGCAAAAGGACGGTACTCTTAGCGTGAATGGCGTTAAAACTCCACCGAACTCTTATTACAAATACGCAATCGTTACGCCGATTCACGCCCTTATAGGCGTAGTGCCACTCAAGACAAGTCAGATATATCTGGGTGAAAAGTGGGATGAGCCCGATGTTCTGGCCCTTGCGCGCATAAATGCTAATAAGCAAGATTTCTTGATCATTGGTACCGGTCCTGATGACAGCTGCATAACCAACCAGTATGGCTACGAAAGTGAATACAACAGCGACCGTTTACAAATCCTGTCCCCGGCATATTTTCGCCCAGGGGCAATTTTGCCGGCAAACAAAACGAATCTTCAGACAATTGAGCAAGTTATCGCGCAACGGAAAGCGATTTGAAGTACCGATGTGATCGGACACTCGATATAAAACCGAAGTGGTTTTTATTTTAGTCTCAAGTGTCTGGCGGAATTCTTTTGTATTTTTCAGCATCTAACATTGAATACAGTCCGTAAGAAAGCGTTCGAAGACTTTTCGTTCTTTCGTGCTCCGCTTAGCTTTTGCAATCTCAGCTGGAACGATGAGATGTCGATCTTAAGCTTCAAGTACTTATGGCTCTAACCAGGACTTGACATTAGAAATTTGCTCCACCACCATTGAAACATAAGGAGCGTCCATATCTCTTTGCGACGATCGAGCTTTCCGCTTGCATGTTCGGAAAGTAGGTTGTTGATATACGACCAGTTGAAGATTGCCTGTTTACGAATGAAAGTTTCATTTAGGAGCTCATCGACGACGGGTTTAAACTCCTCTTTAACCCATTTTCCCACTGGAATGCCGAAACCCTTTTTAGGTCTTTTTATTATCTGGTCGGGCAAATATTGGGCAGCTACTTGTTTCAGTATGTACTTGCTAGTCCAACCCTTTACTTTCAGATTTGAGGGTAAAGAAAGAGCAAATTCCACCAAAGGATAGGCTAAAAATGGTAAGCGCACCTCTAACGAGGCGGCCATTGAAGCTCTATCCGATTTCACGAGGAGATCATCCGGTAAATAAGTGCTTAGGTCAAAACGAGTCATAAATTCGACAATATCATTGCCATTAGTGAGTTCTGGCATCAAGACAGACATTGTGCTCGACATATTTAAGAGATCTTCTTCGAAGGCATATTTGTTTTCTTGAGCTGAAGGTAAGAGCAAATTGCTTTGTTCGGCAGCAGGAAAGGAGCCCATCCAGCGAAGATGTCTACGTATAGGAGGGTCATTAGCGGCGGCAATAAATCGTTTTACTTTATAGTCAAAGCTGAGGTTATTCAAAGAAACTGGTAGACGCATAAGAAGAGGCTCTATAACTGCTTTTCTTAATACAGCCGGAACAGTTTTCCAAAGTTGAACAAGCTTATGTGCCTGGTAAGTAGGATAACCGCCAAACAGTTCATCTCCGCCTTCTCCGGCAAGAGCTACTGTCACATTTTGTTTGGTCATTTTAGAAAGGAAAAAAGTAGGGAGAATAGAAGCATCGGCAATTGGTTCATCAAGTATCTTCCAGAGTTCTGTCATGGTGTCGAGTGCTAGCCGTGCTTCAAACTCTACGCAATGATGATTAGTACCAAGATGATTGGCTACTATCTTGCCGAAACTGCTTTCGTCAAAAGAAGGATCAGGAAAGCCTATGGAAAAAGTATTTAATTGTCCACTTACTTTCTCACTGGCAATGGCAGCTATTGTAGAAGAATCAATACCACCCGATAAAAACACTCCTAACGGAACGTCAGAGATTAGCCTTAATTCGATTGATTTTTTAAGAAGAGAAAGAAGTTTTGAACAGGCTTCTTCTTCCGAAATTGGAGCACTGTTTATCTGTGGCTGCCAGTATGGTTTTATCTCGACCTGACCTTTTTCAACAATCAGATAGTGTGCAGGCATGAGCTTATGGATGTCTTTGAAAATTGAATTCGGGGCAGGAACATATTCAAAGGTAAGATACTGCTCTAGAGCATTTGTGTTTAGCTCACGTTTGGATTTCGGGTGGGCGAGAATCCCTTTAATTTCCGAGCTAAAGATGAATTGACCATCGACGATTGTCCAATGTAAGGGTTTTTCACCCATGCGATCTCTGGCCAGAAATAGTCGTTCTTTACCCTTATCCCAAATTGCCAGAGAAAACATACCTTCTAAATACTGCAAACAGTCAATACCAAATTCTTCATAAAGATGAACGATGGTTTCAGTATCGCTTTTGGTGGCAAGGATATGCCCTTTGCTCTCAACTAATCGTTGTAGCTCGTGGAAGTTGTAGATTTCTCCATTGAAGACAATCCAGATAGTGTCATCTTCATTAGTCATTGGTTGTTGGCCGCTGCCCAGGTCGATAATTGCCAGTCGAGTCATACCTAAAGCAACTGGACCCAGTTCCTTCATGCCGATTTCGTCCGGACCTCGATGAGCTATGCTCTGGCACATCTTTGGCAGATAGTTATTCTCCGATAACTGCTTGCCGTTCAAATTAAGATAACCAACGATACCGCACACGATGCATTTACCTGCTAATTGAATATCCTAAGAACATTTTCGTATATTGGACAGATTTCGGCACTAGAGCAGTATTTTTATTTAAGAGTTGATTGGTAAACTAGAATTGATGGTTTTTCGTAAAACAACCTACTCACAATCCTTCTTTGCACGCCCAACTCTTAAAGTGGCGCCTGAATTACTTGGGGCATTTTTGAATAGAAGGTTACCCTCTGGGCTTATTTTAAGTGCCCAAATATCCGAAGTAGAAGCATATACGGCTGATGATCCAGCTTGTCATGCTTACAAGGGTGAAACCAATCGTTGTCGAGTGTTATTTGGACCACCAGGCAGGGCTTATGTATATTTCATTTACGGGATGTACCACTGTTTAAATATAGTTACCGAACCAGATGGAGTTGCTGGTGCCATCTTAATTCGTGGATTAAGGGAAGAAGGACTAGATGGTCCAGGTAAAATTTGCCGAGAATGGCAAATAGACAAGCAATTTAACGAGCTTGATTTGCTTAATAGCAATTCGTCCTTATGGCTTTCCCCACCGAAAGGTAGCTTGGCAGGAGAAATCCAGATATCGCCACGCATTGGTATCAGTCAAGCTAAGGAGAGAATGTGGAGATTCTTCCTGCCAACGGTAAAGGAAAAAAGAAGTCGGAGCCAGTTATCTAATAGACGAAAGAAAGTATAAAAGTATATGCTCCCAGCTAAGATTAAGATATTGATGAAAGCTTGGCTGCCCGTTGTTCTCTGGATGGGTGTGATTTTTGTTTTTTCCAATGAAGCAAACTCTGGAGCAATCACTGAAACTTATCTAGGTAATTACAATATCCCAATAAGAAAATTAGCGCATGTGCTTGAATATGCGGTTTTGTTTTTTCTAGTCCAACGGGCATTGTTTAGCACTGGTGTCTTAGGTGCTGGATTACGACTGCCATTAGCAATGCTTATAGCTTGCTTGTATGCGCTATCAGATGAGTGGCATCAATCTTTTATTCCAGGACGCAGTGCTTGTCTTGCCGATGTTGGGGTCGACATGCTGGGAGCATTGCTTGCTCTCATCTTGCAAAAACTAGCAACAGCCGTTAATTACGAGAAGCAATAAGGTCACTTTGTTTATTAACCATTAATTGGCCATTAGGGTTCAGTTGCACTTCCAGTTGTAAGTGCAAAGGTGAATGTATTTTGCTATTACCTCTCACTAATTCTCCAAAGACATCTACGATTATTAGGTCTTTTGCCGATCCTTGTGCCTGGATCGCTTTGGTTAGTACGATATTTTCCTTTCGATAAGCAGTTCTTAGAACAGTTTCTGGGATAGGAAAATGAGTTTCCTTCCAATAAGCGGTTCTCAGTATTGGTTGCATAACAGCCATTGCTTGAATCTGAGAGTTGCGATAAGTCTCTGGTTGGAAATCCAACAAATTTTGAACATATTGTCGAGAAAATTTTTCAACTTGCTCGTTCAGGGCAAGAGCTTGTTCCTTTTGTAGATGCTCAAATTGAGTCAGAGATGTTTTTCTATGATGGTAGTTCGAAAGACTGACAGTGATAGATATGCCTAGTACAAAGGCAATAAGGACAGGGAACATCTGCTGCCAAAAGTTTTTATTACTGTTTAATAGCTTTCCTAAGGGGTGTGTGTTGAGGTGAGATTCAGTAAGGCGTTCCCACTTTGGTGTTGAACCCTTTTCCTTTACGGTTTCACTCTTGTTATTTTCAAAATGACTGTGAAGACTATCATCGACAGCGGTGGACTGTGAAACATTTGAGGAAGAGTGCCCGGAATTTATTTCATCAGTATGTATGTAGGGTCCATTGCCTAAGATATTTGAAAGTTTGACTGCTTCATCTGGAGTGAGGAAAATAAAGCTAGAGGGTGGTGTGCCCAATTGTCTCTTTACAGAAAGAGCCAATCGAGAATCAATTCGTTTTACTACAACTAAAAACCCCGATTGAGTGTCAACTATTCGTTCGGTGGTTGTAGGTGACTGAAAGACAATATTAGGTGTTTCAAAAATCTCGCCAGATTCATCCCCATAAAAGGGTTTAGCAGGAGAAAGATAATCTTCGCTCAATAAAAAAATCCTCCAGGGCAAAATAGACTACAAAAATAAAAAGCCCGAGTTTTTTTGTTTTAAACTCGGGCTTGATTCATTTTTTATAGATATTCTCTAAGACGCGATGATCTGCCAGGTTGTCTTAACTTACGTAAGGCCTTAAATTCAATCTGGCGGACACGTTCTCTGGTGACAGCAAAAAGCTGGCCCACTTCCTCTAGAGTTCTTTGTCGGCCATCGTCTAAGCCAAAACGCAACCTTAAGACATCGCGTTCACGAGGTGTCAATTCGTTAAGCATTTTAGCTAGATCCTGACGCAATAACTCATGAGTTACTGTTGTTTCTGGTCGGTCAGTTTCGGCATCTTCTATGAAATCGCCGAGGCGGGAGTCTTCCTCCTTACCTATAGGGGTTTCCAATGAGATAGGCTCTTTTGCTGCTTTGATGATTTCATGGAGTTTAACCAAAGAAACATCCATAGACTTTGCTAGCTCTTGTTCAGTTGGTTTCCTGTTTAATTCCTGAGCAAGCTGTCTTGTCACTTTTTTGAGCTTGTTGATTGTTTCCACCATGTGTACCGGTACTCTGATCGTCCGGCTTTTATCGGCAAGGGCGCGGGTAATCGCTTGACGAATCCACCAAGTGGCATAAGTAGAAAACTTATAGCCTCTTTCATGATCGAACTTTTCTGAAGCACGAATTAAGCCAAGATTGCCTTCTTGAATCAAATCTAAAAAGGACAACCCACGGCCAATATATTTCTTAGCAATGGATACTACCAGCCGAAGGTTTGCTTGCACCAGCTTACGTTTGGCGATCATGTCGCCTTGTAAGATTTTTCGAGCAAGTTCAATTTCTTCATCAGGCTTTAAAAGCTGGATGCGTCCAATTTCTCTTAGATAAAGTCGCACAGAATCTTCTGTTGCTATTTCTCTTGTAGAGGGAAGTTCTACTGGTTCATCATCGTCATCAAGATCGTTATGTTCATCGTCAATAATGGTGAACTGATCACCTTCATCCATGAGATCTAAATCTTCCATCTCGTTGCGCTTGGCGATATTTTCATCTTCGACAAGGATGGAACCCATTCCTCTTTCAGTTTTAGCAGACTTTGTATTTGCCATAGGTGCCTCGTTGATTAGTCACTACGTGAAATGAGAAAAATACCAAACATACCTTTTCCATTAGTCAAAACTTATTTCATCCAAGAAAATTACTTTTATTTGTCGCCGAGGCGGACCTATAGCATTTGGATGAATAGTCTAGAGCTTATTATGGAAGTGGAAAGTCGTTTGTATGTGCATGGATGAGGTTAGACGTTCTGGATTATCCTCACGATCAACTTGATCTTTCTGGGCAGAGCGTCCGTTTCTTGGTTTTTCCTCTGAACACATTTGTATCTTGCCATGTTGCTTAAGCGCTTTGCTTGGCAACAACGGCAAGCCTAGTATAAGTGTGCTTTTGGAGTTGTGCGCATTGTATTAAGTAATTTTTCTTTAACGGCTCGTCGGTATCCTTTTATGATCGCTCCGGTGCTTCGGCATATCTTTCGAAGACCACTCCGCAGCTTACGCTTGCTTCGTTTACCGCTCCTCCGCTTACTCCCCGCTCAGCGGCCGACGCACATGTCGTCGTTGCCTCGCTGCTAGTCCGGTCCTCTCTTCGCTCATTCCCCGCTACGCAGCGGTTGACTCTTCGCTGTCCTCGCTGACTTCCTTAGTTTTTGCGGCCTTTTTGTTTTTCTTCTTGTAAAACCTTTAATTGATCCCTTAAGGCAGCAGCTCGTTCGAAATCTAAGGATTTGGCTGCTTCCTTCATTTCTTTCTCCAGCTTGCGGATGATGCGGGGAAGCTGAGAAGCACCATAGGTGAAGCCAGTGTCTCCGTTGCCTTTATCATTCCTATAGGCAAGCTCAGCTTTGGCTTCCGGATTATCCTGTCTGCCTCTTATGGAACTGTCCCTCAAAGAACCAGAAGATAAGATTTTTGCTGGCACTACCAATGGTGCTAGCTCCTTCACTATGCGTGTGAGTAAAAGTATCCAAGAAAGCCTTCTAGCAGGCATTATAAGAGGTGTTCAACAGAGTCTGAGTGCCCGATTAGCAGTACAAGACCTCGCCGACAAAATCTCCTCCTTTTTTGTGCCAACAGTTATAGTCATTGCCATTTTTACTTTCATTATCTGGTATGTCATTGGCAATCCTAACATTGCTTTGACTAATGCTATTTCTGTTCTCATAATTGCTTGCCCGTGCGCATTGGGACTTGCAACCCCGCTTTCAATTTTTGTTGCCACTGGAATTGGTGCTCAGAATGGAATTCTCATTCGCAATGCCCGAACAGTGCAAAAGCTGGAAAAGGTAGACGTAGTTGCCATTGATAAAACTGGGACCCTTACTAAAGGACAGCCGAGAATAACAGCAATTAGTCACATCCCAGAAATCAGCGAAGATGAGCTTCTCCTTTTTGCTGCTAGCATCGAACAAGGCAGCGAACATCCTTTAGCAAAAGCAGTTTTGAAAAAAGCCTCCGAAAGGAAACTAAACCTTCTTCCCGCCATCAACTTTGTTTACGAGATTGGTCTTGGTCTAAGTGCTACGGTAAACTCCAAGAATGTTCTGATTGGCAAAGAAGATTTTCTTAAAAATCATGGCGTGGATACTTCTAACTTGAATGAAATTGTCCACAACAATTTATTTATCGTCACTCCCATATTTATAGCCATAGATGGCCTAGCTAAAGGTATTTTTTGGATAGAAGATGAAATTCGAGAAAAAGCCAAAGAAACCATAGAAACACTAAAAAAGCTAAATGTGCAATTAGTCATGCTTACTGGTGACAAGTTAGGTACTGCTCGTAAAATAGCCCAGAGACTCTATATTGATCGATACTTTGCCGAGCTTTTACCACAAGATAAGGCTAAGATTGTTTGCGATTTAAAAGCCAAAGGTCATCTTGTAGCAGCGGCTGGTGATGGTATAAATGATGCTCTTGCCTTAGGCGAAGCAGATGTAGGCATTGCCATGGGTGAAGGTTCAGGAGCAGCATTAGAAACCGCTGACATCATAATTATGCACAATGATTTATCCGCAATTGTCAAATCTATAAAACTGAGCAGAGCAATGATGGGCAACATCCGTCAAAACTTAGCTCTGGCCTTTCTATACAACGTTTTAGCCATTCCCATAGCAGCCGGTGTGCTCAGTCCTAAGTTTGGCATATCCCTGAGTCCAGCTATAGCCAGCATTGCCATGATCTTAAGCTCCCTATCGGTAATTGCTAATTCTCTCAGGCTAAAGACTTTAAAGCTTTAGAACTTTTGGTATGAGCTATGAAATACTTGTTTCATACTAAACTTAAGTTTACTCGACGCACCCACAACTTCTCCACAAAAAAACCAGTATCTTCTGGAGTAATCACACATCACAATTACCACTTAGGTATCTAGCCAACATACTTTAGGAAGGGGAAAAATTGGCCAATCATTCAATACAATCAATACGATTAATTAGTGTTCTTATTTTGGCTATTTTTTTGATCATTCCAGCAACCCATGCCTTTGGGGAAATACCAAGCGCGAGTACAAAAGTTTTACCATTGCAACCTGAGCATTCAGTTACGACCTACCTGCCATCTAATGCCGCACCGGGTCAGGGACTAGTAATTAATATCATCTACCCGGAAAAACCACGTTATCCAAACGGGGCACCTATTGCAGTAGTTATTCCCGGAGGCGATACCCCTAGTGGACTAGGGTTCAACATGCATGCCTCTCAAGTAGGTTTTATCGAATTGAGATTCGCATTTCCAGGAGGGGGACCTAAGGAGTTGCGCTCAGGAGGAAAGAAAGACTATCGCGGTCTTAAGAGCCAATTGGCCTTGCGCGATATCTTGTTATTTGCTGGCGGAATGAATAAGGACTTCCAAGGACGTTCTATAAAAGATCTCGTCCCAGTAA
>Ga0206887_10248_pt1 | contig 11347 bp, 7 predicted proteins | sample Alteio_BWOrgHeat_89_FD_153248 | JGI IMG/M metagenome (GOLD analysis project Ga0206887, IMG submission 153248) | Enriched cells from forest soil in Barre Woods Harvard Forest LTER site, Petersham, Massachusetts, United States - Alteio_BWOrgHeat_Nextera3 ...
AGATTTCCGAATTGAAGGTAAGTTTGACTCTAAGGCGGCCATTATTATGGCTCTTTCGTTTACTGTGTTAAACGGCATGCCGATTCAGGCAGTTAATAACCAAGAAGCGAGCCAGCCAACAATTGTGGCTGTTACCGCTCCAGATGCAGTCATGATTACACCGAACGCAGGCAAAATTAGGGATCGGCCTGACTCTTTTGTGTTGGATAGTGACAGCGGAAAACCCCTGAAGGATCAGTCGGAAAATAAAACCAGAGAAAACTCGCAAACTTTGGAGCAAATAATCCCAAAGGCTGAAATGAGAAGAGAATTAGACACAAGCATTGTAGGCAAGCCATTTGGCTTCCATTCTAAAATTCCTGCCATGGTATGGGTCGACGAAACAATAAGGCCAAAAGCAGCGCTTCTTTGTATTCATGGTCTTTCTCTTCATAAGGGCACATACGATGCTTTTGCTAAACGTATGGCTAAGGATGGTTTTGCTGTTTTTGCGATTGATGTACGAGGCTTTGGTGATTGGCTTGATGAAGGCGAATTACCCAGAATCGATCTTCAGGGGAGCCTTATTGATATAAAGGAAGTTTTACTCAGTATTCACAACACCTATCCGAATTTGCCTGTTGTAATTCTTGGTGAGTCGATGGGAGGGGCGATTTCTTTGCACGCCACCGCTCTTTATCCAGATCTTATTGCCGGACTAGTTTCATCTGTACCAGCAGGTGATCGTTTTGGCCAAACCGATGAAGACTTTAAAGTGGGTATTCATGCGTTACTCGGTGGTTTTAATAAGGAAATGAATGTTGGTAGTGACGTGGTGGCACAAGCTACTAAGAAGGAAGAATTGCGCAAAGCCTGGTCCAATGATCCACTTGTGAGAATGAAACTCTCGCCGCATGAACTACTACAATTTCAAAAATTCATGGACAAGAATTTTGAAAGTGCGAAAGTTATAAAAGACACACCGGTTCTTTTTATTCAAGGTACTAACGATAAGTTAGTACGCCCAGCGGGTACATGGAAGCTTTGTGACGCGCTAAGTACTCCGACTCGTCAAATTGTTTTCAGTAAAACGGGTGAACATCTAATCTTGGAAGAGGGACAATTTAGTGAGCAGGATATTGGCTTTGTTGAGAAATGGCTGAACGATCATGTTCTTTCTAAGGGGGAAGGGAGCCGGCTGGAAGCCAGCGCTCCCAGGGAGAGCACGACGATGTCGAATCGATCGTTAGGATCGTCGGAAAGGAGTCGGCAAGATGCCAACGTTTCCGGGGAACGTCCGACAAATTCGGATCGTTCTTTAGGATTGTCGGAAAGGAGCCCTCAAGATGCCGGCGCTCCCAAGGAGACTACTGCTTGCAGTATTTCCTATTGGATTGAGTTGTACCGTAACGGAAAAACATATCGTTGTAACAATAGGTATGCCTTTCGTACGGGCGATGCCATTCGCTTTCACATGATTTCCGAAAAAGATGGCTATGCATATGTTGTAATGGAAGAAGGTACTAGCGGTAAGCAAGCTGTGCTCTTTCCGGATCCTCAAACAGGCACAGCTAACGATATTGCGTGTGGGCAAGATTATCCTTTACCGAGTAAAGCATGGCTTAAGTTTGATAATACTCCTGGGATTGAAAAGATCAGTCTCATCTATTCGCCTAGCGCGATTGATAATTTGATGATGCCTAAGACACAAAAATATTTAACTGCATTCATTTCGTCCGATCGGTCCGGCTCAAAAGACCTTGTCCCTGCCCGAATGGAATTATCTTGGGAAGATCCAGATCCGATCATCATTCCCCAAAGCATCACCGCACAAAAAGATGCGCCAGAGAATAAGTTAGATAATTCTGCTGCCACTGTATATGGTGATAAAATAGGCAGCAGCTTGGGAAAAGCCAAATCAGCTAATAATAGTATGGTTAAAATCAGTTTACCAGACTTGCCAGGTGTGATTTCTATTGATATTGCTCTTGCTCATAATTAATGGAGTTTATGATGATCAATGTCTGTTCTTTCGAATGCAAGAGAATAAAAGGCGATTCCAAGTTGGATTTACGAGTCTTGCTGGAGGGCATGGCAGTGCCAAGCCCTTACGATAGGTCTGTCTGGAAAAAGCTACTAAGTGTAAAAAATATTGTAGGTCGCGCAGGGGCGATGCCGTGCATCGCCCGCATCTACTTCTGGACAAAGCGATTGAGATTGAGAGTTATCTCAATGCGTAGGGGCGCCTCGAGAGGCGTCCGAATCTGCTTGGTTTCACAAGACAAGATCGTGAAAAACACTTTCCCTATCCTGCTGCTTTTTTGTCAATTATTTATTGCAAGTATGGCAGCAGGTGATAATGATACTGTCCCTCTCACCCCAATGAAAGGTGTGCAATGGACACTTATGGAAGATTTAAAGCCAGATTCCCGTGCCGCCAATAGACCAATTAAACAAAAATGGGCTGTGGTCGTTGGTACGAGTAAATTCAAAGAAGGGCGCCTTAATGAAGGATTGCCGATGGATAAAGCTGCTGTCAATTTTTATGATTATGCAATTGATCCCACTGTCGGTAAATTCCGAAAGGATCATGTCAAACTTTTGGTAAATGATAATTCCACAAGGCAAAACATCATGGCTGCCTTAGGCAAACCTTGGTTAGGGAGTCTTGCCGGACCGGACGATCTGGTTGTTGTATTCATATCAACCTTAGGGTTTCCGACTACTGATGGACAGAGTTACCTTTGCGCCTATGATTGTGCCTTGGACAATATTTATGGTACTTGCATTTCCATTGAAAAGTTGATGGATGTGCTCAAACAAAATGTAAAAACTGATCGCATCCTTTTAGTTCTTCAAGCTTGCTACAGCGGTAACGCCGAGCTAAATTCGGGTGCCAAATCTCTTTTTAAAACATACAACATTGATGTGGATCGGGTGAACTTAGGAAAGGGTTATATTATTCTTTCATCGAGTCTTCCTGATCAAATGACTTGGGGCGACGCTTTCTCGAACAATCTTGTTCAATCATTGAAGGAAGAAAATGGGTTGGTGCCTTTGAAAAAGGCTTTTGCGGAGGCAAAGACAAAAACTGAAGAACAAACATTGACTACAAGTGGTGGCAAGAAAAAGCAAACCCCTGTAATGAAGGCTGATTGGAGCGGCAACGATCTTGTATTAGGTATGCCACCGGTTGAAAGTGTAAGCAATATTCCTGAGAGAGTAATCAACTATCTTTCAGCGGAAGCACATTATTTAAAGGCCAACAAATTTGTTCAGGCTGGAAAATTAGATGATGCCAAAAGTGAGTACCAACTTGCAATTGCTACTGATCCTCAATACGCTGATGCCTATTCTGATTATGGAGCTTTGCTCTGTCTGCAAAATAATTGGCAAGAAGCAGAAAAGCAATATAAAGAAGCGATTAGCTTACGTCCTGATGATGCATTGTTTCATGCCAACTATGCACGTGTTCTTAGTAAGCTGAAAGATGATGATAAATCGATGGAAGAACTGGAACATGCATACAGGCTCAATCCCAAGGATAGGATAGTACTTTGCGCCCTAGCAAATAAATACCTTCAAAGACAGAATATCAGTCGCGCTAAGGACCTTCTTGAAGAAGCTATAACCTTGTATCCTCGTGCCGCAATGCTGCATGTTCGACTTAGCTATGTGTTAGGGCAAGACCGGAATTTCGATGAGGCAATTAAGGAGGCAAATGAAGCGATAAAACTGGACCCATCTTCATTATCGGCTCGTTTAAATCTTGGTGCCAATCTTCTTTTAAAAGGTGATATTCAGTCGGCTTTGATTGCTTATCGACAAGCAGGAAAATTAGATCCAAAAAATCCTGATATTCACTATTACCTAAGCAAAGCTTTAGAACATAGCGGAGACCTTAACGGTGCACGTGTCGAACTTGAGCAATTTCTAAAAATTTGTTCTCCGAATGATCCACGGTTACCAGAAGAAAAGATCCACATAATGGAACTTACCGGACAGCCATAGAGAAAATTATTGTTCTTCCACGCATATCTATTTCGAACCATAATTTGATATATTGCTAGCGTCCCAGGGAACTATATGGGTTGCTCCTTAGGGGCGGATTGCATCCGCCCGTCCTTATCCATTCCGCGCAAGACTTCCATCAGGTGTTGTCATTGTCCAAAGTTTATTGCCTAACCATCGGTTTAATTAGTCTTCTCTTAACTTTAGCTGTTGGTACCTTGGCAGCTGAAGATCCAGTTGCACAGACTAAGCCACTCTCTGCCCTGGAAGATCAGTTTTTTGAACAAGAGTATACAGACGAAAGCAGCGAGGCCCGGCTTGAGCGCTTAGAAAAATTCATTTATGGCTGTACGCAAAGCGGACCAATCGACGCTCGTCTTTCCCGCATTCTTTCTATGGTTTCTGTCAATAAAACGAGCAATCCAACAAAAACAAGTACCCCGTTGCCGGATACTGATAAGCAACAGGTTGCCAATTCCTCTGATGCAAGTTCAGGTGGCAACACCGACGATTATTCGGGTCATTCACCTTTCGACTCATCAAGTTATCCTAGGGTGATCAGTTTGGAACAACAGTTATTAGGATCTTCCTACGCATCTGAACCACTCGAAAAACGTGTTGAACGGTTGGAAACCAAAGCATTTGGTAGCCCGTCTACCAGTCGTGATCTTTGTCAAAGAGTGGATCGTTTAGATGACTATGCCGATCGGCATAATCTTTACGGGGAAAAATCTATATTGAACCCAACTGTGGCTTTAGATTCGAATCAAAAAAATTTCAAACAATCTTCGGGAAGTGTGAACTCCGATCAAGATAACCAACCATTCATGGGCAGTGTTCTTGAGCGGATCTCCATGATGGAAGCACAGGAATTCGATCATACATCTGTAGACAAACCTCTTAATACCAGAATTAATAAGCTAGAAAAGAAAATTTTACGTGGACAAAAATTGACAAATGAATCGGATCAGAATTTCTCAGATCTTAGTGTAACTGAAAGAGTTAATCGCCTTTGGTTGTCTCTTCATCCGCATAACAATGATAAAGAAACACCCCTTCTTACTGCTACCGTGCCACAAGATAACTCTACAGGAAACACAAGATTTGCTGCTTCGAATGCTGATCGATCTCAGCGCCAGTCATGGCTACATAATGTCGCGAAGACGATGGGCTCTAACGGTGGAGCAATCATGAATAGTGTTGGTGTTCCGGGAGCCTATCCGTATTACACTTCTGGTGTGGCTGGCACGAATAATTCACCGACTTATCCTGGCGCAAACTCATACATGTATCCGGGCGGATCCAACTTTGATTCAAGTTTGTTTCCAGCCGGCTCACGCTACCGCTCCGCCGGATTAATGTGGTGATATTCCATGAGGACGGGCAGTGCATGCACTGCCCCGAGGCAAACCCAACCTTCTCAAAATAGGCTTCTTGTTCTCACTTTATTCTATCCTTATTGGAGTCTGAGCCCTACTAAAGGAGCAGAGACAGTAAATCTATATCTGAATCTCACATGCAAAATTCTGGATATCATACGCCAACCACCAATTTGACTGTTGTGCTGCTCAGGTGGACGTTGATGTGGTTCATTGCCAGTGTAGCCATGATTTCAGAGCTTTTATGCAGCCATATAAGCCACTACAAGCGGTGGTAACGGCGGGCGGATGCAATCCGCCCCTCTTACAAAAGAACTTCCCAACCAGCTTGTCTAGTCTTTTTGTCATTTTTTGTGTTTGATGTCTATCTATTCTTGTGATCTTATGGCCTTATAGCGCAAGTATGATTCAATAAATGGATCGAGGTTGCCGTCTAATACACTTTCGACATTGGTGGTTTCGCATTTGGTGCGAACGTCTTTTACTAGACGGTCGTCTAAGACGTAAGATCTAATAGCGTTGCCGAAAGTTGCCTGTACGTTTCCGCCTTTCAATTTTGCTAGTTCGTCTTCGCGCTCTGCTTGGCGTATTGCTAATAATTTTGAACGTAAGAGTTCCAGGGCCAATGCCTTGTTTTGCAATTGGCTGCGCTCTTGTTGGCATTTGACCATAATACCGGTGGGTTTGTGGACGATGCGTACTGCGCTTTCCACTTTATTGACATTTTGACCTCCAGCTCCACCAGAGCGCATTGTGTCTACTTCGATGTCGTCATCTTTGATTTCAACCAATGAATCTATGTCGCTCATGATCGGACTCACTTCCACGGCAGCGAAGCTTGTTTGTCGGGAATCGTTTCCTTGCTTAAACGGAGATTTCCGAACCAATCTATGAACACCCTTTTCGCAAGAAAGGTAGCCATAGGCATAAGGACCATCGACTTTGAAGGTTACGCTTTTAATGCCAGCTTCTTCACCTGGAGATTGGTCAATGAGATCTGTTTTGTAAGCACGAGTTTGGCACCACCGTAGGTACATACGGAGCATCATTTCTGCCCAATCTTGAGCGTCAGTACCGCCAGCCCCAGCATTGATAGTAACAATGGCAGAAGAATCGTCATATTCGCCAGACAGCAATTTAACGAATTCAAGGCGATCGATTTCACCGTTTAAGCGCTTACAAGCTTTCTCTATTTCTTCCGCAACAGACTCATCATTTTCTTCAGTACCTACTTGAAAGAGAACAGCGAGATCACTCACATCGGAGCACCACCTTTGGTACTGCTCGAGCGATTGCTTAAGCCTACTCATTTTTTGATTTACGTGCTGGGCTTTAGACTGGTCCTTCCAGAATTCCGGTTCCAATGTGAGAGATTCAAGCTCCTCTAATTCTTTTTTTAGTCGAGGAGGATCAAAGAAATTCGCTGACTTTCGCCAAGCGCTCCTCAATAATTTCAATTTCTCTCTTTAGTTCAGATAGTTGCATGGTTTTGAGTATAAGAGTGGGCGGCTCCCGAGCCGTCCCTACAGCTGAGTTTACAGACCTGGCTGCCGACTTGTGGTAGGAAGAGTGGGTGATGCAGGGCAGTGTCCCTACAGAAAATAAATAGTTGGATCTTTAGAAAGAACTCTAATTTTCAGGGGTGCCTTCGTTTGGGATCACACGTTGTTGAATATTGATGGTGACCTCTCCCTTCGAATCCAAGCCGTTAGTTTTTACTGTAATAGGAACGTACCATGCTGGGCAATCTATGTTTTCAGGGACTGCGCATGAAATGGAAGTAGCTGTAGCAGAAGTAATGGTAGCAGGTACACCACCGATAAAAACTTGATTCTCTGAGGCGTTTGGAGAAAATCCTTTACCAGATATGGTAATTGGTTGGCTTGGCGCTGTCGAAACAAAATCAACGCTTTCCACAGTGGGTGGAGCTTTTACAGTAACCTTGAAGGGATTGCTTCGCAATGACCCGACTGTTACAACCAGATCAGCTTTTCCGCCCAGTAGGTCATTTGGTGGCTTCAATTGTATTTGATCACTTTTGACACTAACAATTGGAATGGATTTCTGTCCAATAAAGACCTGTGTTACGTTTGGTCTTTCCGAAAAATTTCTTCCCTGGACAGTTACTTTATCAGTCAGTGCAAAAGCAGCGGGTGTAACATTGGTGACCACAATTTTAAAGGTAGTCAGTTTCCAACTCAGTCTGGCACCTACCGGTCCGAAAGCTTGAATATTCATTAAGCTATCGCCAACGCCCACCGCTCCAGTCAAATTAAGGGAAAGACTGGGCTGTCCCTTGAAATCTTTAATAGTAGCTAACGGTCGCCCAGCCAAGCGTATGCGTAAATCCTGAAAGCGAGCAGGGGTATTGACGCCATTAATAAAGGTAAGCTGCAATGGTATCTGATCTTGTCCTGGTTTTATCGAGATATAATCAGAAAATGTCTGCCACTGAGTGTTTGCAGATACTATATCCTTGGATTTTTGAAGAACTTGCTCGTCATTGGCCTTTGCCGCAGGCTGAGCGGCCGGAGCAGGTCTACTATTAGCAAATTGCGCCCGTCCATTCGGTGGAAAGCCAGGTCTATTGGGAAAATTCCCGGGACGGTATCTATTGGGAAATTGAGCAGGGTAAGTAGGTACGCCGGGGTTGGAGGGTGTCATAACTTGACCATCCGCTGCTTTCGCCTCGGATGTTGTTAACACTAGCCCAGCCCCTAACCCAGTTAAAGCATAAAACATAGGGCTGACCGAAAGATACAGGGTGAATGCCAAGCTAATTGGCGAGTGGGGGAGAGGTTGTTTATGATTGAACACTTTAATCATTACTGCTTTTCCTTTAATTAGGCCGGCACTTTGCAGATTATAGTCTCCCGAAGAATAAATTCCGTTTCGAAATTTCATCAAATTGCTAGAATAGCAAAGAAGTCTTGTCAAGAATTCTCCCCGTGGACTTGCTAAACTAGACTTTTCATAAATCTAAGAGGATCATTTGATTGTGGAGAAACATTTGGTTTCTAGGTGTCTCAGGGCGAAAGAAAATGGATAACCCAGGTTATATTTTGGGCATAGAGTTAGTGAATGGTTGTTGTAGAGAGTTATGGAACAAGAAACAGATCGAGAGCTAGAAATAAACAAGAAAAATGAGACTAGGCGCCTCTTGGAGTCTATCCCTGAGAATTTAGCGGAAAGAAAGAACAACCTTACTCGGACTGTTCAAGGCGTAGAGGCGTTACAGCTTCAGGAGCTTGTTCACCATGCTGTTGGCTATAACGAAGTCGAGCCTGAAAAGGAAGATTTGCCTGAGCCAGAAACTATTAGTCGTATGACCCCATCGCAGATCAAAGAAATGCGCAAAATTGCGGAAAGCCAGCCAGAGCACCAAGAAAACTTATCGAAACAAATCTACGAGGCCATCATTAAATCTTATTATGAGATGCTCGAATTCTTTTTGCCAAAGGCTCGTAAACCCTGTGCTCAAGATATGCACGAATGCGTTCATTGTGGACAGAAGTTTTCCATGACAGCACCTAAAAAACGAAACGACTAAGCACTGCCGCTTCTAGTAGATCGTATGACACTACTGGCGATGCAAGCATGTGCCACAACTCACTCCCTGGAAGCGCCGGTATCCTTGCTTGCCTTAATGGCTAAGCCAATCTAGTTGCCCACGTCTGTATTGTCCGTTCTGTATTGTACGTAAAGTACAACCACTAGCCGTAGGGGTACGTGAAGGTGCAAGATGGTATGCACGCGCCTGCATCTACGCTTAGGGACGACATAGACAGATCACTCCTTAACAAACAACCTTCTTTTAAGGTTGTAATTATTGGATAAGGCTACAATTTCTTATTCTGGTTTCCCGATTGCTTTGGCTATTATGAACCGAAAAGGCACGCTAGGAAGCATTTTGCAGGCAAGTCTAATAATCTTGTCCGTGGTTTTGTGCTCTGGGATGGGACTACCAAAATCCAAAACCAGGATAAGTGAACAAGGTAAAAATGATCTGGCATTAGCGGAGAAACTAGCAAACAACCCCGGATTATTGCGCCCTAATTATCTTTCCTATCTCGTTGGTACGGATGAGTTTTCTACCAACAGCATAGACCAAAATCCTTGTTATTGGTATGAAGGTTTGAATCACACCTTACATTACGAATTAAAAAACACAGGCAATGGCTCAGGCTACTGTTCTTCCAAGTTCAGCATTTATCTGCCTAATGAAGCTGGCATTAGCAAAAAAGACGTTCAATCACTTTTTAGTGTTGAAGGGAAACAGGCTTTTGACCAAGAAGGAAGAAAAATAGAGCAATTCCAAATATCTCCCAATACTGCAGTTAACATCTTTCAAGACCCAAATTTTTTGACAGTTAGACAAATTTCTGTGGAGTACGCTGGCGCAGCCTTACCGCCCCCTAGTGCTGAACATATGAAAGCTGCTCTTGATACTCGTAGGCAGCAAGCTTTCGCTCATCATGAAAAAGGTAGGCATGACGTGGCTTTACCCTTGCTCAAGGCACACCTTAATAGTAATCCCGCCGATGTCGAGGCTCGTATTCGCCTGGCTGAGTCTTATAAAGCAAAGGCTTGTTTAAATGAGGCAATTGCCGAATACAAACTAGCGTTGTCCAAATGTGGCGATAACACTAGCCTGCGCAATCAATGTCTTGATGGACTGAGAGCGCTTAAGGTTAATCTTGAACCGGCTTACTCAACTCAGTGGCCAGCAAAAACCTCAACCTGGCAAACCAGAAAGGACCAAATTAATCAAAATGATGGGCCAGTCGATGGATTTAATAATCTGAATTTCCCAGTCCCAAATACTTGGCAAAACCCGGCTAACTGGAAGGGCGAGGAGCTAGGAGTTGGCTTTTAATCTAACCATGGGAGAAATACGTAGTCTTCCTTGACATTGAATCCTATTGTGGTCTAATAAACCTATCGATATAGGGTTAAGGATCTATAGAAATTCATGAGTAATTCGCATTCTCCTACCACTGAAAAACAAGTGCTAACTTCGAGCCACCGTGAACAGGTTGCGGATGTAAATTCATTAAAGGAAGCCACTGCTGCTCGTCATAATCTTGGTTTGCACGCTAATGATTTAATGATGGCGAAGATGCCGGGAAGGCAAGCTACATTGTCTGACCAAGTGCAAACGGCACAAGGTGCAGCAATTCACGACATGGAAAGCGGTTTTTCAGCCATGATTGGTGGTGGCAATGTCCGGTCAGTCAAGTTTTCTCCAGAAAATGCGGCCAAAACGGCAGATTCGGGGATTCTTGATTTGAGCTCTAATCCTTATTCCGAAAATGCAATGCGTGTGGCGGACAATCGCTTCTCTCATCAACATTCTGCGACGAAAGGAAATATGGCGGACACAGCTTATGAGCACGACCACGATGCCATTCAGCCTCTAGAACAAGTTTAAGTCATTATGGAGAATTTGGTTTAAGGAAACATCCGGATAGGGTGTTGGCCAACAACTTATGCCCGGTGGCAGAGAAATGATACTGAAGAAAAGCACTGGCTAACAACGGGCTATTCAGGAAGGTTGGACTGAGGTCGAGGTATTCACAATTAATTTCTTCAGCAAAAGGTTTCAATGCTTTGGCTTGCTCGGTTAAAGTCGGATCGTGAACATTATTCGGAAAGACCATCAAGACAAATTTTTGTTTGTGTTCCGCTGTTTCTTTCGCTAGGGTCTTTAATATCCCTTTTGTCACGGACAAGGCGTCTTGAGGTGGATACTTTATATGGGTAAAATGCTCCGATCCTTTTCCTGGTCGCTCGGCAGATTGTGCGATAAATTTTGAAGCTCGATCAGTCAAGCTTTTAAGCCATCTGTACTTTGATTCGTTCAGTGTAAGAGACAGATTGGCTTGAGAAAAAACCCCGTAGAGACAACTGTGCGCTCTCAAAAAATCCCATAGAGGCTGTGGTCTAAGCTTATTTACGTTAGTGTCGAGAAGCGAGCG
>Ga0206887_10222_pt3 | contig 11270 bp, 11 predicted proteins | sample Alteio_BWOrgHeat_89_FD_153248 | JGI IMG/M metagenome (GOLD analysis project Ga0206887, IMG submission 153248) | Enriched cells from forest soil in Barre Woods Harvard Forest LTER site, Petersham, Massachusetts, United States - Alteio_BWOrgHeat_Nextera3 ...
AAATATGCCAAAGAATGATACTGGAGATCCTGCTCATCCAAAAGTTAACACAATTAATTTAAGCCATAAAGATGGAGCCTTATTGGTTGGAGAAACAGATTATGCTGCCAGTGAAAGCTCAAAGATAATGTTTGGATACTGGAGATATACCGCAAAATTTGATGATCTTGTTGACACAAACCTTACCACAGGGGAGCCTGTAAAAGATTCTGATAACCAAGGTGTATACACCGGCATATCGGAAAATCTTTATAAGCAAAAAGATGATGAAAAACGTGGCCTTGATGGGTTTTTAAGATTTGGTGTAGCAAATGGTTCCGTAAACCAGGTGGATAAAGCTGTTAATGGCGGTGTCACCTATACGGGATTGTTTGATTCGCGTCCTGAAGATAAACTTGGCCTAGCCGTTGCTTTTGCGCATAATGGTGGTTCATATAAACGCGCAGAAGATATAGCTGGAACACCGGCAGATGCAACTGAAACGAACTTTGAGCTGACCTATCGCGCTGAATTAAATAAATGGATAACAGTACAGCCGGATGTTCAATATTTTATTAATCCCGGCACCTCTCCAAATTCAGACAATGCATTAATAGTTGGTTTTCATGTAGAGATCGGACACGGATTCGGTCTGTTATAAAATAGAGTGGTTATGAACTTACGGAACTCAGATTATAATTATGGAGTAATTACCAAGCTTTTTCACTGGATAATGGCCATAATTATAATCGGCATGATCGTGCTCGGTCAATATATGCCAGATCTAGAGGTCGGGCCTCAAAAGCAGAGTTTATACAGACTGCATAAATCTTTTGGTACTCTTATACTTATTTTGGTAGCCTTCCGTATTTTATGGCGAGCAAGAAATATTACTCCCGCCTTGCCTGCAAATACAAGCAGATTTGAGCGTTTAGGTGCTAATGCTTCCCACTATGCGCTTTATTTTTTAATGGTATATATGCCAATTGTTGGTTGGCTGATGTCTTCTGCGGCAGGATCTCCAGTATCATTCTTTGGCATATTTACATTACCAAATTTAGTAAGCGCGAATAAAGAGCTTATGGGGTTATTTAAGGACATGCATGCAATTGGCGGTAACTTATTCATTGCGGTCATAGGTTTGCATTTTGCCGCCGGCTTGTTTCATCACTTTTATAAAAAAGATGATGTTTTAAAAAAGATGCTGCCTTTTTAAATATAAAGCTCAAACCTGGGGATTAATTAGCTTAAAAGAATAAAATTAAATTTTTATAATAGTAAAACTGGTAAAATAGCGGTGTTCTGCTATTGCATTTGCAGATTTTTCGTATAATTTCCTTGAAAACCAAGTCTCCGGGGACGTAGCTCAGCTGGATAGAGCAAGCGATTCCTAATCGCTAGGTCGGATGTTCGAATCATCTCGTTCCCACCATTGCCTACCATTCTGGATATGGTGAAACAAAACTTCTTGGCAAGCAACACTAAAATTCACTATTAGAATAATGTATTAGTGCAATCAGCTTAGTTCTGTCGCAGAAAATATATATGCGAATTAGGATCAAATATTTTAAAACCATGAAAAATAACTAGATTGCCTGAAATAACCCATATACATCCTTTACTATATCCATTCTTCTCCCAATAGAAAAAATACCTGAAGCGCTCTAGGTTTGTGATAAGCGATATTGCTTTAACCAACGGAGAATGGAAATGGTAAACACAAACAAACAAAATTTTGACCGCGATGCGAATGTTGATCCACTTAGTGGCGAAGTAGGTTCCCACCCGGTTGGAACAGGTGTTGGTACTCTTGCAGGTGGAATAGCTGGTGGCGCTGCTGCCGGTGCTGCTATAGGTACAGCTGCTGGCCCGGTTGGTACACTTGCCGGAGCAATAGCCGGAACAATAGTTGGTGGCGTAGCCGGTGCTTATGCTGGCAGAGATATTGCGGAAGCGATAAACCCAACTGAAATTAACCTTTACTGGATGGAACATTATTCCACCCGCCCTTATGTAGAGGCAGATGCCGATTATGAAACTTACAAACCAGCCTATCTTTATGGTTATGAAGCCCGCACGAAATATGCGAACAAAAAGTTCGAAGATATTGAGAGCGATCTGAGCAAAGACTGGTTTAATGCAAAGCAAACATCTCCGCTAGAGTGGAATGATGCCAAGGAAGCAGTGCGTGATTCCTATGATCATACGGACAGACTTTATCGTGAAAGATTAAATAACAAGAAATAATCTACCCACCATGATGTATGGCCGCTTCATCACTAAGCGGCCATACATCAACAGGATCTTATGAAAAAAAATACAAAAACCCAGACAGCAAAATCACCCCAGGCAAAACGCGCCCAACCTAAACAGAAAGCCAGCGCTCCTAAGCAAGGCATCCGCCTCGCCGATTTCATTCATAAAAATACAAAACAAATAATAAGCGAGTGGGCGACCTTCGCGCTGACATTGACACCTAATAACAATGACAAAACGCCCCTTGCCCTGCGTGACCATATCGATAGAATACTCGCTTTCATAGTAACTGACATAAGATCCGCTCAGACCCGTTCAGAGCAGGTAAAAAAATCACACGGAAAAAAAGAGAAAGGCTCTTCCCCCACCGCAGCAGAAATCCATGCAGCTTTGCGTCTGGCGGGTGGTTTTGATATTGACCAGATGGTCTCAGAATATCGCGCTTTACGTGCCAGCGTTATCAAATTATGGAGCAAAGCCAATACCCAAATGAGTAGCGTAGATATATTAGATCTTATCAGGTTCAATGAATCTATTGATCAGGAATTGGCGGAATCGATAAGCCATTACACCAAAAAAGTCAGTTATTCAAAAGATCTGTTCATAGGCGTATTAAGCCATGATCTCCGCAGCCCGCTTAATGTAATATTGATGTCGGCACAGCTTATGTTGAATATGGTACTACCTAATGAACAACCAGCACTAAACGAACGGCAAACAATGCTGGCCACACAGATCTTTGAGAGTACCTCCCGCATTATTGAAATAGTTAATGACCTTCTGGATGTTACCCGCGCACGGTTCGGTTCTGATCTTCCAGTGGTCCGCGCCCCTATGGACATTGGCTTTGTAAGCAGGCAGTTGGTTGATGAGATGCGGGCAGCTCATCCGACACGCACTATACTCCTCACAGTTTCTGGAAATATGAAAGGGCAATGGGATAAGGCTCGTATTGGCCAGGTACTCTCGAACCTGATCGGTAACGCGATACAATATAGCTTTAAGGATTCACCTGTTAAGGTTACTGCAAAAGGTACCGCAAAAGAAGTGGTATTATCAGTACATAACTATGGCCTACCGATCCCGCCCGAAAAAATGAAAACTATATTTGATGCATTGACCCGTGCAGTTACAGATGAAGGGGATCACCCTTCCTCAGCCAATCTTGGTTTGGGGCTTTATATTGTTAAGGATATAATTGCCTCCCATGGCGGAACCATCAACGTAACCTCATCAGAGGAAGATGGCACAACCTTTACCACACGGTTTCCACGTTCAGTCTGAGTTCTGTTAATGTATTACATCCAGTGAAAAAAGAATGTCTTTAAGGTCTTCAATATCTACTGGCTTAACCAAGTGATGATCAAACCCGGCCTCTTTGGAGCGTTTCCGGTGTTTCTCTTCCCCCCACCCTGTATGTGCTATAAAAATAGTGTTCTGAAGAACTGGTTCCTTATGCATGGCTTTGCATATTTCATATCCATTCATTCCAGGTATCCCAATATCAAGCAATATAACATCGGGGTGAAAAGATTTTGCCAGTGTAATAGCGGCTTGCCCCTCATGGGCCACCTGCACCGTATGCCCCAGAATTTCCAGCGTCCACATCATGACTTTGGCCAAAGCTTCATTATCATCAACCACGAGTATGCGATAGTTATGCAGCTTTCCTACTGTTGATTTTTTAGAGTGAGTTATTTTCATTTAGACAGTATAGGCATGTGAGAATCTTTTTCCCATGTGTTTGTATGAACAAGACACATGCCAGCTAAATCAAGGAAAAGCTTATAGAGAAAAGATATATTAGCCGTGTTGAGGCATAGCTTCTTGATGTCTTAACAACTAGGTTTTAGAAGTAACAGATATCTGAGGATATAGGTTATTTTTAATAATCTAAAATAAGGATTTTTATGAGTAATAATGAAAACATTTCTAACCAGGACAAAAATAAAGTTCAGGCTAGCGGACAAAAGCAGCCTCAACAAGCCCAAGGAAATCAGCAAAACCAACAAGCTGGTAAACCTGCTGATGCTTCTAAAGATAAGCAAAATAATAATGAAGCTAAAAAAGATTCGAACAATAAAGACCCTAAAAAGTCCTAATATTGAACTTAATCTTGAATAAAGACGAAAGAAAACCGGGTTTAGGCCCGGTTTTTTTTATCACAAAATGACTACAATAAAAGTAAGGTTGCGGTTTAAAAGTTGTGATCTGTTTAAAATAGCTCACGGGCAATTCCTAATCGCTAGGTCGGATGTTCGAATCATCTCGTTCCCACCAAAATTAATTTACCTGCTAAAATAGAAAGAGAAAACATTATAGCATACAAGTCAATAGGTTATGCGCATAAAAGCAGTATAACCAGTGCCAGTGTAGGTTAGTTGAACCAGTCACGCCTCTCAGCCCCTTGGTCAGTTTGCCATCAGTTTACAATGTTATAATTAGGAATCTTTAAGTTAGCAGATAGTAAATGTATTATGAAAGATCTTTTATCATTATTAATCATTTTTTTCCTAACTTCCTGCTCCACTGCCAATATTGCTAATATAAAAAATTCCGAAACTGAAATAGATCCTTTTGAAGCACGCGATACTTTAAAGCCTCTAAATAAGAAGATATTTTCATTAAATCTTGCTTTAGATGAAACAATTATAGGCCCGGTTGCCCATACTTATCACCATGTACCGGAATGGGGCCGCAGGCACATTAATAATTTCCTTACCAATCTGGATGAACCACTTAACTTTGTTAACGGCTTACTTCAAGCCAGACCTGACATTGCATTCGCTTCTTTCTGGAGATTTATTCTTAATACCACTATAGGGTTCGGTGGCGTTAATGATTTTGCAAGCAAGGCCGGTCTTAAACATTATGATGAAGGATTCAGCAAAACCCTTGGCAGCTATGGTGTAGATGAAGGCATTTATCTTGTATTGCCGGTCATAGGCCCTTCAAGCGTACGCGACACTACAGGATTAGTGGCAGATTGGTTTCTCGACCCCCTTGGATGGTTAATGAACACCACCGAAACCATAACACAAATTACCATGGATGGAATTACAACCCGTGATAACGAAGATGCCGTAATAGAACAATTTTATTATGATTCTATAGAGCCTTATTCAGCCACAAGAGCGGCCTACCTTCAGCACTCGGCATTCAAACATTAAAGCTAACAACAAAGATTATGGCAAGCTTTATAAAGAAAATATTTATTATCAGTTCATTGTTTATAAGCTCTACATTTCATATCTCTGCTGAAGCTAAGCCGGTAGAAGTGTGCCAAAGTTTTATAAAAAATAAAACTGATATCATGCTACAAATCTTTCATAACACAAAACTTACTGAATCAGAAAAACGTAGGGATCTTGCGGTTTTATTCCAAGAATCGGTTGATACCGACTGGATAGGAAAATATATCTTAGGACATTCATGGAAGAATGCTACAGAAGCCGAACAGAAACAATATCTAAAATCTTACCGCGAATATATTACTCATACCTATGTATCAAAGTATAATGATGAAGATACAAAAGATATATATGATATAAAAATATCCTCAGTAATACCCACGCAACAAAACGAGTTTTTAGCCAGCACATTAATAAAAGTTAAAGATGACGATGATATAAAAATAGACTATGTCCTGGCCCAATCGGCAGATAAGTGCCAGGTTCATGATATCAACATTGAAGGAGTAAGCTTGATCCTTACTCAACGCTCTGAATTCAGCGCCGCGGCAGGCTTCTCAGGTATAAACGGCGTAATAAAATCAATGGAAAAACAATATAAGATGATCACCTCATCCAGGTAATGGGGAGAAATTCACACAAACACTGCTATACAGCCTCATCGCCAAATTAATATGCACGAAAAGATATATAAATCAATAGCTTGGTGGGTGGCGAGGGACTCGAACCCCCGACCCTCTGGGTGTAAACCAGATGCTCTAACCAACTGAGCTAGCCACCCTTTTAAGTCTAGTAACTATAATTTGAAAGCAAATCTTTCTAAGTCCAGGATTTCTATACGCTTCTGACAAAAAGTAAAGAAATTTTTTATAGGATTATCCGTAAATCCTTCTAGATTTATAATCTAGCATAAAATGACTTATATACAGCATGTTAGCAGGGCACTATTCAAAATTTATTGATTTTTTCATCTGGGAATTTTTTTGTATCTTACCAATGCTTATATAAGAAATAATTGCGGCAAAGATTATATAGGCTGAGATTATATAATAATTCTCCGTTACTCCTATTGCCCAGGTAATTAGTGCGGGAGCAGTTCCACCGAATATAGCGGCCGCAACATTACATGAAATTGACATGCCAGTATAACATGTTCTTGTTGGGAAGATATCCACCAGTAATGCTGGAATAGGAGCTATATAGGCACCAATTATAGCAGCAAAAATTATCTGCGAAATAAGTGCAAACGCAAAATGCCCGCTACCCAACAAGAATACAAACGGCACGGCAAAGATAAAATATGCAATTAAAACATATTTCATTATTTTTTCCCGGTTGAACCTGTCACACAAATAAGCAGAAATCGGTGTTACAAGCATCATAACCAACAAACTTACTGTATTCACCAACAATGCCTCGTTCAATTTATAATCAAGGAACTTGACCATAAAACTGTTCATGAAAACCACTTGGATATAAAACGGGATTGTTACAGCAAAATATGCACCAATTGCAATTATGAGCTCTTTACTGTTTTCCATAAAGGTCTCTTTAACCGGCTTGTCTGATATATGGCCTGTTTCCTGAGCATCAAGAAATGCAGGGCTTTCACCTAGGTGAGTGCGGATATACAGGCCAACCAAACCAATAAACAGGCCAAGGATAAATGGGATCCTCCAACCATAATTTTCAAAATTTTCAGGCGACATAATTTCAGAAAGGAAAGTGGAGATCCCCGATCCGAAAAGCACACCTATCAGCATACTTATTATTGTGGTGCTACCAATAAGGTTTTTCTGATTTTTTTCAGCATGTTCCACAAGATAAATTATTGAACCGCCAAATTCACCACCAATTGCAACGCCCTGTATCAACCTTATTATCGTGAGAAAAACTGGGGCCAGTATTCCAATAGTTTCATATGTTGGCAATAAACCAATACATGCAGTTGGAATTGCCATTAAAAGAATTGAAAGGGAAAGCGCAGATTTGCGCCCATATTTATCGCCTATATATCCGAAAAATATCCCTCCTAGCGGACGCATCAAAAAACCAGCGGCAAAAATTCCAAAAGTTGCGATCAAAGCGATCTTCGCATCACCTGCCGGAAAGAAATTCTTGCTTATAAGGGCTGCAAAGTGGCCATAAAGTGCATAATCATACCATTCAAGGCCATTGCCTATCATGGCAGAGGTTATAACTTTTTTTATTGAAGACATGCTAAGCCTTTTATAACAACTGTTTTTCTATCGCCTCGATCATATAACCAGCGATATCTTTATGTGTTACACCTTCTATTCCTTCCAATCCTGGTGAAGAATTTATTTCAAGAACCTTTGGACCAGATTTTGAACGTATTATATCAACACCTGCAACTTTTAAACCCATTACCTTAGCAGCTTTAGCAGCAATTTTTCTTTCTGAATTAGTGATCTTTGCATCCCTGGCAGTACCACCTAAATGCAAATTAGCCCGGAACTCACCCGCCGCCGCTTTACGCTCCATTGAACCAACCACCTTGCCATCAATTACAAACAGGCGCAAATCTTTGCCCTCAGCTTCCTTGATGAATTCCTGAACCAAAATATTTGCCTTCAGGCTTTTAAATGCGTTTATAACTGATTCTGCGGCCTTATCTGTTTGAGCAAGAACAACCCCCTTCCCTTGTGTACCCTCCAGAAGCTTTACAACCAATGGGCCACCGCCAACCATTTTTATCAGATCCTCTGTATCTTCAGGGGAATCTGCAAAACCCGTCACTGGAATATCAATCCCCTTATTCACCAGAAGCTGCAATGAACGAAGCTTATCACGCGAGCGCGAAATTGATATTGCATCATTAAGGCAATAAGCGCCAAGATGCTCAAAATGGCGAAGCACAGCACAGCCATAGGCTGTTACAGAAGGTTTGATCCTGGGTATAACAGCATCAATATCTACAAGGTTCTCGCCACCCCGGTAATGCACGGCGGGGTTATCAGAACTGACATTCATATAGCACTGGCGTATATCAACAAAGATCATCTCATGACCACGCGTTTCACCGGCAGACATAATACGCTTATTGGAATATAGAGCAGGATTACTGGCAAGCAAAGCTATGCGAAGTTTTTTGCGCGGGCGTTTAGTGAATTTATATATTTTGTCAAAATCCAGATTCATATTACCCAGCACAAAATGCTGGTCAGGGTCTACAATAAAGCGTGCTTTCATTGCCTCACGGCCGATCAACATCCTATAACCCATAGAATCGCGGTTGGTCAGGGTAACTTCAATATCAAAAGTTTCACCACCCAAAGAAATTGGCGTACGGATCACATATCTTTTTTCACGCTCGCCAGTTGATGATTTTATTATCCTTCTATCAATAAGTTCAGCCTTGCAGCGGATAGATATTTTCCGGCTGTGCTGGACAGGATGAATGTCGAACCGGACATATTCCTTGCCGTTATCTTCAAATGTTTGAATATTGAATGCGTGAAGTGTTGAAGTTTTTGCACCGCTATCTATACGCGCTTTTATTGCAGGAATATTAAGCTCAGGTATCCGAACCCATTCCTCACTGCCGATTATCTTTTTGTGCTGGTGCATATTTCATCTTTCAAAGTTAGGCACTGAGGATTAATGGTTCACACGATATAATCAAGAGGTTTTTAATAAACTGTAACACAAGTTTAATATACTGAAAAAACAGAGATTTTTTTGATACAGCAGTAGCAACTTATTGGTTATATTAACCAATAATTAACCTTTTTGTGTTATAATACAAATGAATTTAACGTTTTGTTATATGCAAGAAAACAATTACATATCCGACATCAAAAAATTACTCGCCCCTGTAAAAGAACATTTATTCAAGGAAGATTCAGAGCAGCTAAAAAATAATGATTCTGTGGGTGGTTTGGTATTGCAGAAATTTTGTACAAAAATTCCTTATGATGAGTATTTATCCATCTCGCTCTTACATTATCTTAAAGATATAAAATCATTGGATGTTGATAATATAATTTCTATTTTTCGTAAAAATTATCTAGATGATTTCAGAAAAAACACTGATACAAATTTAAATGATCTTTGCGTGCATAGATTGGCCAATTGCAGGCAATTATCACAAATAGCACTTGGTATGTTACGCAACCACCAGATGACCGGACATCCATTAACATTGGTGCAGATGGATTATGAATTAGGCCGAGACTATAACAAGGAACATGTTTTTTGCGTTTATAACTCTGAAGGAAAAGATCTGGATTATATTTTAAAAAATCCAAAGGATAAAAATAATATTGCTGTTGATCTGTGGATGAGAAAGACCTGTTCTCTGGCTGAAATGATAGATGTTTGTAAGGATGTTTTTCAATTAAACTCTGAAAAGGAAGCGGCATTTATATTTGATAATAAATATGAGCGCGCCTGGTTAGGATATCCGGAAGATATGGCTAGAGCCAATAAAATATATGTGTGCGGGAAATTTCCTAATGTGGAGCACGCAGAGATCAATCCACCAAAAAAACTAAGATATCCTGAAACATGGATAGAATTATCAGGGCGACTGCTCCATCCCTCTAAAAAATGGGAGTTATAGTTAACTAAACTTCTTCGCAATAAGACTCACGTTAGTGCCACCGAAGCCAAATGAATTACTCATGATGACATCTATTTTGCGTTCTTTTGCCTTATGAGGCACCAGGTCAACGCCGGCGGTTGCTTCCTCAGGATCATCAAGGTTAAGGGTTGGTGGCGCTATTTGATCACGGATGGCAAGTAAGCTAAAAATAGCCTCTACCGATCCTGCGCCGCCCAAAAGATGGCCGATAGAGGACTTCGTGGAAGACATTGATATTTTGCTGCTATGGTCACCCATTATGCGTTTTACAGCATTGAATTCGATAAGATCGCCCATTGGCGTAGACGTACCGTGTGCGTTAACATAGTCTATTTCATTTGCATTTGTTTTACCGTTACGCAGGGCGTTTGCCATAGCATCAAAGGCACCGCGGCCTTCAGGATGAGGCGAAGTGATATGGTAAGCATCCCCAGATAGGCCATAACCAACGATCTCGCCGTATATTTTTGCACCACGTTTTTTGGCGTGCTCAAGCTCTTCAAGTACCACAATACCAGCACCGGCACCCATTACGAACCCATCACGGTTCTTATCCCATGGACGGGAACCTTTTGAAGGAGTTTCATTATATGACGTAGAAAGCGCGCGTGCAGCAGCAAAACCGCCAACACCCACCGGGCATATGGCATCTTCAGCAGAGCCGGCGATCATAACATCGGCATCACCGAACATTATCAAACGCGCAGCATCGCCAATTGCATGGCCACCGGTTGAGCAAGCCGTTACCACCGAGTGGTTAGGCCCACGGAACTCATATTTTATTGATATATGGCCTGAAACCAGGTTTATAAGAGATGCTGGGATAAAGAACGGGCTCACCTTTCTCCAGCCGCTTTCTTTCATAACCGCAGAGGTCGCTTCAATTTCAGGCAGGCCGCCTATACCAGAGCCGATAAGAACGCCGGTACGTTTTTGGCCTTCTTCATCCATAGGCTGCCAGCCGGAATCTTCAACCGCCTGGATCGCAGCAGATACACCATACAGAATGAAGTCATCCATCATCCTCTGGTCTTTTTTGGAAATATATTTGACCACATCGAACTGATCCGGGCCTTCACCAAGTGGAACTTCAGCTGCTATCTGGCAGGAAATATTTGAGGCATCGAACTTTGAGATCTTTTTAATAGCACTTTCACCATTGATCAGCTTTTTCCAACTTGCTTCAACACCACATGCAAGCGGAGTTACAAGACCAAGACCAGTTACTACTACCCTTC
>Ga0206887_10093_pt1 | contig 11259 bp, 12 predicted proteins | sample Alteio_BWOrgHeat_89_FD_153248 | JGI IMG/M metagenome (GOLD analysis project Ga0206887, IMG submission 153248) | Enriched cells from forest soil in Barre Woods Harvard Forest LTER site, Petersham, Massachusetts, United States - Alteio_BWOrgHeat_Nextera3 ...
GTGAACTTCGTAAAGCGGATGGCCCTCAATTTTTTGCCCGTAAACGCGCAAAACCAAATGGCCTTCAGAAGAGCGGGAATTTAGCCGGGATTGCTGGTCCATGGTCAGGTCCCAGTTGGCATATAGCCAGTGAGGGTCGCGGGCCGTCAGGAAAAGTTTCTTCGTGCCATAGGCCTCGGGCAAATCGGCTTCGGCGTTTTCAAATTTTTGGGAAACGGACGCGGAGCCCAAATCAAATTTCCGTCCTGGCCCGCTCGCGGGTGAAACAGGCGGGCGATCGCCCTCAAGCAGAATGGAAGGGACCTCAAGTTTTTTCGGTCTTTCGACTTTGGCCTTGCTGGCGCGTTTCTTCACGGGCGTTTCGACGGCATCCGCGGCAGCGGCGGTCTTGCGGGTTTTCCTGGGGCTGCGAGCTTTGGGAATGGATGGGGCCGATTCCTCTTCAAGGGGACTTTCGGCGGCGAGTCGCGTACGGGTAACTCGGACTTTTTTTTCTTTCTCTTCTGATAACCTCGATTTGGTTCTCATAATCGCACCTTGACATTTCTTCCTCGCACGCTCTAGAGATTACGACTTTCCTTTAAACCGCGCAACCGAAAAATCAGTTATCATATTTTTAACTGTAAGCGGGCAGTTTATATTAAAAAAACAAATGTTTTCAATGTCATATTAGACTAATTAAAAGTTAATAAATCCATATCCTGATAAGAAACACACGTTCAGGAGGTTATAAATATTAGATATTATATTTTTGCATTTTATTCATTCTATTTAATCAGTTTATCTAAAATACCTTGCCATGCGGTGCTTAAAAGCCCAAAAATGCCAGTTTTTAAAATGGCTTGCATAGGGTTGAGGGGAGTGTTTTCTTTGGTTATGGCCAAAAACCATGATGTTGAAAACCGTCCGGCACCGTTGGTGTTTGTGGTGGATGATGAAACCATGCTGCTGGACCTGGCTGAAGTCATCCTGAAGCCAGAGGGTTTTACAGTGCGGACGTTTCGGGATGCCGAAAGCGCCCTGGCCGAGTATGCGGCTGCCAAACCGCCCCCGTGCGCCGTGATTACGGACTATGCGATGGGCGGCATGAACGGCCTGGAATTGATCCGGCGATGCCGGCAGTTGCACCCGGACCAAAGGACGATTCTCGTGAGCGGCACGGTGGATGAAGACATCTACGCCAACGTGGAGATCAAGCCGGATTGTTTTTTGAGCAAGCCGTACAATGCGGAGCAGTTTGTGGCGACCGTGCGGACACTCACGGGTTATTAACGAAGGAGGATTTGTGAAAAGGATTATTACTACCATTGTGGTCATCGTGGTGGCGCTCATCGTCGTCACGTTGATTGTTGTCGGCGTAAACCTCGGCCGGATTGTCAAGGATGGCATTGAGACCTATGGGCCGAAAATGACGCAGACATCTGTTTCGGTCGACAAGGTGACGCTGTCCATCCTGACCGGTTCGGCAAAAGTAACCAGCCTCAACGTGGGCAATCCGCAGGGATACAAATCGCCAAACGCCATCGCTGTGGGCACGATTGCCGTGGGCGTGGATCCGATAAGCCTGATGTCGGACAAAATTGTCATTCGATCCATTAAAGTGGAATCGCCTGAAATCACCTTTGAAGGGGGTTTGGCCGGGAACAATTTGAGCCAGATTTTGGACAACATCAATTCCACCGGGAAAAGCGGTGGAACGCTTTCCACGAACGTGGCGGCCCAGCCTAAATCAGAAAAGAAATATGAAGTGGACGATTTGATAGTCACCGGCGCAAAAGCCGAGGTTATCCTGACCAATCCCGTGCAGCGGCAGGCGAGCCTGACCTTGCCGGAAATCCACTTGACCGATTTGGGCAAGGGCGGCGAGGGTATCACGGCGACGGATTTATCACAACGCGTGTTGAATGCTATTCTCACTGCAACGATTGAAACGGTGACAAAGGACGCGATCAACCTTGACCAAAATGCGGCGACATTGAAACAGGCGGGCCAAAACGCCGCAAAACAGGAATTAAATAACCTGCTTAAGAATAAGCAGTGAAGCCGCGGTTATTTCGGAGCAGGATTTCCGCTTTCACGGAGCTTTTCCAGCGCGGCCAGGGCGGCTTCACTTTCAGCGGCTTTTTTGTTTTTGCCGCGGCCGCGCGCGAGTTCAGCGCCTTCGTGGGATACAGCGCATTCAAAAAGCGGGTCGTGGTCGGTCCCCGCAATTTGCAGCGTTTGATATTCCGGGGCCTGGGGTGAGCGCGCCTGGAGGAGTTCCTGCAGTTCTCCCTTCGGATTTTCAATCAGGGGCAGGGTGGTCAATTCGCCAAAAGCCGCGGCAAATTCGCGCAAAATAAAATCCCGGGCCGCGTCAAAGCCGCCGTCCAAAAAAATGGCACCCAGCAGGGCTTCATAGGCGTCGGCCAGGGCAGATTCGCGGTCGCGTCCGCCGCTCATTTCTTCTCCCCGGCTCAATATCAAGCGTGTCCCCAGGCCAAGCGAACGGGCGCGCGCGGCCAGAGTCTGGCGATTAACAAGTTTGGCGCGGGCCTTGGTGAGCGGACCTTCGTCCAGGGCTGGAAATTGCTCGTAAAGCTTTTGTGTCAGGACCAGGCCCAGGACGGCGTCGCCGAGAAATTCCAGGCGCTGGTTATGTGCCATGGCCACGCCGCTTTCATGGGCGACGGATGGATGCGTGAGAGCGAGGCGCAGTAAGTTTTCGTCGCGGAACTTGTAAGCAATAGCCACAGGCACGTTAGCTTTGCGCGGGTGTTTCGGCAGTTTCTGGAGCCGGGGCTTCCGCAGCGACCGGCTGGGCCGCAGGCGGATTCAGGCCGTGCTCGAGCAATTGGGCGACGTCGCGCTGGACTTGTTCGAGTTGGTCGAGACGCAGGCCGGGGTCGGCAATGGTGAAGATATCGCCGGTCCTGGGCTGTTCGTAAATGAAAATACGGCGGCCGTCACGGTTGATTTGTTCCTTAACTTTGAGGATGCGTTTGCGTTCCAACATGACAGCGAGGATGTAGCCGGCCGGGGCATAACGCGGATCGTTTTGCTCGATGAGCTTGCGCAGGAGCGTTTCGGCGGTGTCCTTTTGAATGGGATCAACCACCGGGACGGGCGCGTTGAAAACCGTCTGCCAATGGGAGATAAAGCCCTTGCGTTCGCGCGCGCCGTCGTTGAACTGGTTTTGCCAGCAAGTTTGGCAAATATCCATGCGGTGCAAATCTTCGGCGCGTTCGTCAAAGAGGAGGGTATGGAGCGGCTGTTTATCGGCGAAAGCCTGGCCGCAGGCTTCGCAGGCGGCGGCGCGGGACTGGATGTTCCATTCGTTCATGTGTTTGAAAATTTAAGCATGAAATGACGAAGCGGCAAGTGATGAATCCGCGGAGGGCACGGGCGGCCACCCCCCTGGAGGGAGGAGGCGGCGGTCATAGACCGCTGCTACGGCGGCCCGTTTTAGCCATCCTCCACCTTCCATCGTCGCCACGTTTTCGGTCGCCTACGGACGTGGATGTGGTAACTATTCATTCGCAAACCGTGCCTGAAAAGGCAATCATCCGGCGCATGACCCGTCCCTACGGCTTAACATTATCCCTGGCCATTGCCTGCCTGGTGTCCGGATGCAGCCGTCCGCAACCGGGCTGGCCTTATTATGTCCTGGCGCTGAATGGCGAACCCGCCGGCCCGGACCTGCCATTTGCCCCGGGCGACCTGGGCGTTTGTGTCTATGTGAATGGAAATCCCATCGGCATTTATCCCCGGAAAAACACCATCGCCATTCCGCTGAACCAGTATTTGAGGCCTGGCACGAATGAAATTACGGTGACCGACAGCGCCAAACGTGCGTGGTACATGGGCATTAGCTGGCTGGCCAAAGAGGACCAGGGCGTCCTGGTGGGGACCAACTTTGTCGCGACGGACAAACCGTTCATCCTGGCCCTCAATTTGACCAACATTACCTGGTCGCTTCCGCTCTTTAACAGCGCGATTTCCGCCCGAGATATTTCCACGAACGACATCCTTCAATTTGTGCAGCGCCTGTTCGCGTTCAGTTCCGCCACGGACGATACGAACAAAGAGACCGCGCTTAATTTAATGCAGCAGGACGGGCTGGAGGTGTGGCAGCGCGCGGCCTACGGCATGACGGAGGAGGCCCTCGCGCAGGAACGGTCCTCGGCCCGGTATCACATGGACAAGGTGGCCTCATTCATCGAACTGCCGCGGCCGGATACGCTCAAACTCATCCGGGGACCAAACGCCATCGTGGTTTATACCGGGATTAACTCCATAGATATTCATACCATGGCTTATCTGGCCCGCGTGCGGGAAAAAGACGGATCAGAAACCATGACGCCGGAATTGGTGCTCTACCGGAAAAACGGAGGCTGGGCCGTATGGCAATGAACGATTTGAACAGTGGCGCCGGCCTTTTATTCAGCTTTGCGTCCGAGCTTTTTGAGATCTTCCGGGTCCATCCGAATCAGAACCCATTCCTTGCGCTCACGCGCGCCCAGGCCGCGATAAAAATTTAGCGCCGGTTCGTTCCAGTCCAGCGCGGTCCATTCGAACCGGCCGCAGCCGCGCTCGACGCCGATGCGCGCGACGGCCTCAATGAGCTTGCGGCCCAGCCCCTGTTTCCGGAATGCCGGGCGGACATAAACATCCTCCAGCCAGATGCCGGCGCGTCCGAGGAAGCTCGAGAAGGTGAAAAAATAAATCGCGTAGCCTGCTGTCGCGCCGTCGCACCGGGCCAGGAGCGCGCCCGCCGCCGGTTGCGGCCCGAAGAACGATTGGTTCAGCGATTCCACCGTGGCCTCCAGTTCATGTTCGAGATGTTCGAACTGCGCCAACTCGCGAATGAGTTCCAGCAACGCGGGAACCTCCGCGGGGATGACCGGAGCAATGGTGATGTCCATGCGACATTGAAAATTGAAAAAGAAAAATGGAAAAGGAAAAAGAAGGGGGAATCACCGGTGTTAAATGATGTCCATGCATGGCCAATAAAGGGTGTGGAATAGCCAATAATTTTTTCAAAATTCCACTAGCCAAATTTGGCAACGTGGGCTTTATTTAGATATAGGCATGATGACATACGGTACAGTGCCCAAAACGTTAACCTTCCAACCGGAGGACTTCCCATGGACTTACATCACCCGTTCGTAACGGAATTTCCCGGCCATTCCGAGGCGATTCGTTCGCTCAAGACGGCCGACGAAAGATTCTGCGCACAGTTCGAGGAGTATCACACGCTGGACGATAAAATCTGCCGCATCGAAGAGGATGTGGAGTACGCCAGCGACCAGGAAATAGATGAATTAAAATTCAAGCGCGCCAAGCTCAAGGACGTGCTGTACGCCGCCGTCCAAAAGCACAAGGCCGTAACCGCGCGCGCGGCGGCCATTAGCTAACCCGCCTTCGTCGGGGCTTCGGCGAGGCAGGACGCCGAACTGAAAGCGGCACCAGGCCGCGGGGAGACATTTTTCATCTCGAAGCCCGTCGAGGACCCGCCTTCGTTACACTACGGCGCGGCAAGCAACAAAGAGGATTTTAAGCTATTCTTAATGCGCTGGATGGTTGTTGTGTGATTCGGCCTTCCGTTTGGCCGCTTCGGCGATGACCTTGTCCGCCGCGTCGCGCGGCATTTCCTCGTAGTGGCTGAATTCCTCCGTGTGCACGCCGGAGCCGCCGGTGAGCGAGCGCAGCGTGCTCGAGTAATGGTAAAGCTCGGCGGTGGGCACGGATGCCTTGATGACCTGGAACGTGCCTTCCGTTTCCATGCCAAGGATTTTCCCGCGCCGCGAAGAAAGATCGCCCATCACCTTGCCCATGAAGTCCTCGGGGATACGGATTTCGACGGTCTCAATCGGCTCGATCAGGCATGGCTTGGCGGCGGTGAAGGCTTCTTTGAAAGCAAAATAGCCGGCAATCTGGAACGCGATGTCCTTGGAATCCACGGGGTGCATCTTGCCGTCATAAAAATCAATCTTCACGTCCGTGACGCGGCAGCCGGCGATGATGCCTTCGGCGCAGGCCTGGTTGACGCCTTTTTCCACGGAGGGAACGAAGCTGCGGTCCACATTTTGCCCGACGAGCGACTCGGTAAATTCCACGCCGCTGTCGCGCGGTTTGGGTTCGATGCGCATCCAGACTTCGGCGAACTGGCCCGCGCCGCCGGTCTGCTTTTTGTGGCGATATTTCGATTCGCCTTTGCCTCTGATAGTCTCGCGGTATTTGACGCGGGGCGCGGCGAGTTCCACGTGCACGTTATGACGGCGCCGCAAGCGGTCGGCGACGACTTCCAGGTGTAATTCACCCTGCGCGGAAATGACGGTCTGGTGCAGTTCGCCGTCCACGGCGTAAATGAACGTGGGATCCTCCTCATGCAAGGCGGCGAGGCCGGAGGCGATTTTATCTTCCTCGCCCTTGGCGGCAGCCACGAGCGAGGCATGGATGTTTGGCCGCGGATAATTGACCTTCGCCAGCGATACGGGGCGTTTGGGCGAGGACAGCGTGTTGCCCGTGTGCGTGTCCTTGAGTTTCACCACGGCGCCGATGTCGCCGGCGCCGAGACTTGTGACGGTCTCGCGGTTCTGGCCATTGAGCAAATAGATTTGGCCGATGCGCTCGGTGATTTTGCGGTTGCTGTTGAACAAATCCGAGCCGCTGTTGACTGTGCCGGAATAGACGCGGAAGAATGAAAGTTCGCCGAAGTGCGCCTCGGACATCGTTTTGAAGACATAGGCAACGGTTTCGCCGCCGTCGAAGGAAATTTCCGTTTCGTTGCCGTTGGCGTCCGTGGCAGGGACTTTCTTGCGGTCCACGGGCGATGAGCCGTATTTGGCGATGAAATCCATGAGGCGCGCGACACCGATATTATTTTCCGCCGAGGTGCAGAAGAGGGGAATGAACAGCTCCTTCTGCACCGCGGCGTGGATGCCGGCGCGAAATTCCTCCTCCGAGAGCGTGCCCCGCTCAAAAAACTTGTTCATGAGTTCGTCGTCAGACTCGGCGATATGCTCGATGAGTTCGCGATGCAACGCTTCGGCCTTTTCCTTCAATTCACCCGTGGCGGGTTCCTCGGTGTATTTGCCGCTGCCGTCGGTCACGTAGGTCACCACTTCACTGCGAAGAACATCCAGCGTGCGGTTGAAGCCCGGGCCAACGTTGATCGGCATGTTCACGGGAAAGACATGCCGCCCGAAATGTTCCTGCGCGGACTTCAACACGGCGTCGAAATTCACGTGCTCCTTGTCCAGGCCGTTGACAGCGATCATTTTGGGAATGCCGTAGTTCGTGGCGTAGTTCCACACACGGTCGGTGCCGACGCCCAGGCCGTGTTGCGCGTGGATGACCACGAGCGCGAAATCGCCGACACGCAGCGCGCCGAGGCCTTCGCTGATGAAGTCGAGGTAGCCGGGCGTATCGATGAGGTTAAACTTTTTGCCCATCCATTCCAAATGCAGCAGCGAGGCGGAGACGGAAATCTTGCGGTTTTTTTCGCTGACATGGTAATCGGACACGGTCGAGCCGTCGACGATGCGGCCCATGCGATTGGTGACGCTGGCGCTCCTGAGCATGGCCTCGCTCAGCATGGTCTTGCCCGAGGAGGCATGGCCGACGATGGCGAAGTTACGAATTTCGGAGGGAGAATAAGTCTTCATAAGCGTGGTTCATGTTTTGATCCAAAAAGAAATGCTTTTTTAAGACATTACAATTTCACTTAACTGGCCCTCATCAGGCAAGCGGAATCTTTTTACGTAATTTGCTCATTCTACAAATATTTTTGCGGTATCGCGTTTGATTTTTCGCGCCCAATAGCGTTAAACTTCCGGTCTGATTGTGAATAGAAAACCGAATTTGCTGGTCATTTTTTTGTCCGTCTTCATTGACCTCGTGGGCTTTGGCATCGTGCTGCCGCTGCTGCCGGGGTTTGCCGAGGAAAATTTCCAGCCGGGTTTCAGCGCCAAAGGCTTAATCATCGGCGGCATCATCGCTTCGTTCTCGCTGATGCAATTCCTTTTTGCGCCGGCGTGGGGGCGATTATCCGACCGCATCGGCCGCCGCCCGGTCATGCTCGTCAGCAATCTGGGCGCGGCGGGTTCGTATGCGCTCTTTGCCGTTGCCTCGGGCATGAGCGGCACGACGGGGCTGCTCTGGATGCTGGCCTCGCGCATTTTCGCGGGAATCTGCGGAGCGAACCTGTCCGTGGCGTCGGCCTACATTGCCGATATTTCGCCGCCGGAAAAACGTTCCGCGCGCATGGGGCTGATTGGGATGGCCTTTGGTTTGGGTTTTATTTGCGGGCCGGCCATCGGCGCGTTTGCGATTCAATTTCTTCACAGCAAGGAAGCGCCGGGTTGGATAGCCTCCGGCTTTTGCGCCGCGAATTTCATTCTCGGATTTATCATCCTGGGTGAAAGCCGCAAACCAGGCACTGGTCCCGTTGTGTCCCGGCCCAAATTCGCGCAATGGGGCCATACGCTGGCCCAGCCCCGCATGGGCCTGCTGATCGCCATCTTTTTCCTGGCGACGTTTTGTTTTACCTGCTTTGAATCCACCTTCCCCCTGCTGGCCAAGGACCAATTTGCCGTTGACGAAAAACAACTCGCCGGACGGATCGGGCTTTTCTTCACCTACGCCGGCTTTATCGCCGCGATGGTGCAGGGTGTGATCGGAAGATTGATCAAGAAATTCGGAGAGCCCAAACTGATTTTTTTCAGCCTGATTGTTTTTGCCATTGGACTGGCGGGTCTGCCGTATGCCAGGAATTTGACGGAGATTTTGATTGTCCTCGCATTGCTGGCGATTGGCTCGGGGCTGAACCGTCCGCCAGTCTTTGGCATGATTTCGCTCAGTTCATCAGCCGACGAACAGGGAGCGAATCTCGGCGTGGCGCAGAGTTTCGGGGCTCTGGCTCGTATCCTGGGCCCGATTTTTGCAGGCGGCCTGTTCTTTGTTCATCCTGCCCTGCCTTATCTCATCTGCGGCGGTATCGCACTGCTCACGGCATTCATCGCGTGGGGCTATCTTTGCAAACGAGGCACGCCCACGGACAAAGGGAAAGATTTCGCGGGCGGTTTGGAAGGGGACAAGCTGAGATAAGGCACTGATACCCGCTCAAGGTTTGAATCGGAAGCAAGCGACAGGCGAGACGCCTGTCCTGCGGTCACCTCAGAAAAAGTTCGGCCGCCGAATCGGCGAAACGCAAACCCTGCGGCGTGAGTTGAAAACGGGTTTCGTCGCGTACGCCCCAGTTGCGACCGATGAGTTCGTCCATTTCCGAGTTCCACTCGTTGCGCAAGTCAAAATTTGTCGTGCGATGGAATTCTTCGAACGGCCAGCCGGCGTTCATGCGCAAACCGAACGCCGCCGTTTCTCCCGCGCGCTTGAGTGGCGGCAACTCTTCCGACGATTCAACGGCGCGCTGCCCGCGTTCCAGTTGCTCGCAATAAAGCTGCGTGTTTGCCCAGTTTTTGGCGCGCACGCCACGGACAAAACCGGTCGCGCCGGGGCCAAGCCCATAGAACGAGCCGCCTCGCCAGTAATTTACATTGTGACGGCAGGCAAGGTCAGGGATGCCTGTAACGGAAGGGTTCCGTCCGAAGTTCGCGATTTCGTACTGCTGAAATCCCTCGCTTGTCGCGCACCTTACAATCTCGTCATACATTTCGCACGCGAGTTTTTCGTCCACGGAAAATTCTCCCGCCTGGAGTTGGTGAAACAATGGCGTGTCGTCCTCGTAAATGACTTCGTAGGTGGATAGATGTTCGCTTTGCATGGCAATGGCTTCGTTCAGGGTGTCGCGCCAGATTTCCATGGTCTGCCCGGGAATGGCGAACATTAAATCCACATTGAGATTTTCAAAGCCGGCCTTGCGCAAAATGTCGAACGATTTGAAAACCTGTTCACGCGAGTGGACCCGGCCCAATCGCTCCAGCAGATCAGCATCGAGCGATTGTACGCCCATGGAAGCGCGGTTGATGCCGAAATCGCGGAATAATTTTGCCTTGTCCAAAGAAACCGTGGCGGGATTGCATTCCACGGTAAATTCCTCCGCGCCGAGCAGGCCCAGTTTTTCCATCGCGCGCAGGATGGTTTCCCATTGGCGCAGGTTCAGGATGGACGGTGTGCCACCACCGAAGAAGATGGTCTTGGGCTTGAGGTCGGCGGCCACGATTTCCATTTCACGCACCAGGGCGGCTGTGTAACGGTTCATCAACTCTGCCGATGCCGCCTCGGAATAGAAGGCGCAGTACGCGCATTTCTGCGCGCAGAACGGCACATGCACGTACAGGCTCTCAATTTTCACGCTCAAGCAGGAACGTTGTTCCCGAGCGCGAGCCCAGGGCGGACTGGATATCGAGCAGCGCTGGATAATTCTTCGGCTTGATGACGCCGGGCATGAGTTCAAATTCGCTCGTTACCGTGGTTTTGCCATCTGCGTCCGTTCGGGTAATGCGGGCTTGCGAACCGCCCGGCGCGGAAAACGTTTGGCTCTTAGGACCGATGTCAGTTGCTTGAAAACCTTCCGGCAACTGGATTTCCGCGCGCAGGACATTTTCACTCGCATCGGGCAGGTACAACGGTAGCGTGCGCTGGTCTGAAAGCGTGCCCAAAAGCGTCGGCGCGTAAGGCAGATTGAAGTAAAAATATTTTCCGTCCGGGATGCCGTAGTGGTCCATCTCGACGGTGAACCGTTCGAGGCCGGGGTACGTGTCGAACTTCGTGGTCAAATCGCTAACCGGGCGCGCGCCCTGGGCGACACGTGAAACTGTTTCCTGGAAATAATGCTCGCGTTCTTCCGGCGGCAGTTCGGAGAAGAATTCATTGTTGCCGTTGTAGTTCTGGCCATAAAACCAGCGCGATATTTCAATCCGGGCCTTGCCATCGCCCGACAGGGATATGGCATAATCAATTTCGATCTTATTGCCGCAACCCTTTGCGGCATGGATGGTCATCATCTTTTGGTCCGCAAGCATGATGCCCTGCTTGCCATCCGAGCCGGTCGTGCCCAACTGCGCGTACTGATCGGTGTCATTCAAATAATAATCCTGTCCGTCCACGTCAATTTTCACCAGTGGCATTTGGAAGTCATTCGGCAGCGGGAACGATTTTGTGACGTCCGTGATGCCCGAAACCGGCGGCAGTCCCGATGCCATGATAAATTCAGGTTGAAAACCCACAGCCTTGAGCATGGCGTAATACAAAATCGCGCAATCGGCCGCATGGCCATAACCGTCGGCCAGCGTCGTATCTGCATCCGAAAGTTCG
>Ga0206887_10249_pt1 | contig 11184 bp, 9 predicted proteins | sample Alteio_BWOrgHeat_89_FD_153248 | JGI IMG/M metagenome (GOLD analysis project Ga0206887, IMG submission 153248) | Enriched cells from forest soil in Barre Woods Harvard Forest LTER site, Petersham, Massachusetts, United States - Alteio_BWOrgHeat_Nextera3 ...
TCCAGGAGCGACATAATCAGGGAATAAACCCGGAACATGCCGCCCCGATGGGGCTTGCGATTCATTTGGCCGGGCGGAAACTACATACATGCCGCTCCGAGGGAGCTTCCCAGCATGCCTATGTCAAAGAGCGGAACGTTTATTACGTTCTATAAGGGGCATTTTACCAGAGGTGCGGCTAAACTCATAGGTAGTCACTACCGCAATCGGATGTTGGTGGTTGATTGTTTTTAGTTGATGGAAGCCAAGGACATAAAGAGGTTTTTTAACGCGAATTGGTGCGAATTAACACGGATTTTTCAATTTCATATTCCGCATCTTGCCGCGCCGCAGTTTAATGAAGGCCGGGCACTATTGTTTGGAAAAAATGGGACTTTTACTTTCTCGCATTTGTGATTTGATGAATATAACTCCAAGACATCCGATTTATGGTAAACGAAATGTCATTTAGCACTTATCATGAAATAATAGCCGACGAACTGTGTGCGGCGTTGAAGCGCTATTTTGAAAAATGGGATGAAATCTCGGACAAGCCAGAAGCGGAAAAACAATTTTACGATTCAACTATCGAACAATACCGAATATCCGTCATTGTTTTATGTTCTGTTTTAGTTGAATGCTCTATCAATTTTTACCTCAGCACTAAATATGACACGGCAGCGTTAAAAAAATTTGAAAAAGAAAGAAAATCACTATTCAAAAAATGGGCGGAAGTTCCCAAGCGATTTTTACCGGCATATGAGCTGCCTCCCAATAGTAAATTGACGGAAGATTTGCAAAAGCTTATCGACCGAAGGAATGTGATTGTTCATCCCAAGCCTGCAATGAGCATTGACCGTGATAATCGCCATCAAGGAAACCATCCTCCCGTTGCTTTGGACGAGAACGACTTCATTTGCAGTGCGCGAGCCTTCCGTCGCGGCTCGTCGAGAATTTGTTGAAATTTGATCCAAAAGTATTCTCTGAATTAAATATTTTACGCATTCCTTGCGGCAAAGTTGCTGGCGAATGTTCCATTTGGGAAGGAAAACGCAAATTTGCAGATTGGTGGCCGCCGAAACTAATTCGGGAGATAATGCGACAAGGTTACAGTCGAAAGGTTGCTGATTTATGCGCGATCGAATTTCACGATAAGCGGCCTGTGTTGGAAAAAGTGGAATGTATTGTTGTGAAGTCCATGGGCAAAGAAATTGCAAGATTAAAACCGTTGAAGTTTTACAATATGGCTTAAGAATCGCATCCGGTGGCGGAGGCTAGATGCCACCGATATTTTTTCCGCATTCCGCGGTTAAAATGTCATTCATCTATGCCAAAATGCTTCACCAAACGTTCCAGCGTGAAACGGTTTCGCAATTTCGTCACTGAATTTTGGTTGGCATACATGCCTTTTTCCCAAAACGCCTTTTCACGAGGCCCCTCTTTTACCCAAGACACGCGTACCAGATGTTCGCATTTATCTTTGTCATTCAAATGCCAACCCATATTCGGCGCTTTTAATGGAGCTTTAAGAATGGACATTTCTTTACCCTTCACTTTGACAAGGAAATTTTTGGCCGGCTTTGAAGTATCTTCGACTATGCCGACTCCGACATAGCCTGTGCCTGGTATGCAGACAAAGACACGTGCGCCAATAAATAATTGGTTCAACGTTTGGCTATACCAACGGCCGCCACCGGCACTCACAAAACCATATTTACGACAATCGTCCCAATTACGGGATTCCCCTTCGCCAAGGGCAACATAAAAATCGCGTCCGTTCCAAGTTTCAGCTCCCTTTTGGGCGCCGCGCTTAATGACCTTTGATTCTGCCTCAGTTGGATCAATGAGCCACGAACGCGCGAGGTATTCGTCATTCCCATCTTTGAAGTACCTGAAGAATACGGCGTTTATCGGCACGCCAAACTGCTCAGACAAATAACCAATGATTCTTTCCGTGCTCGAATCAAGCTCCGTAGCCACAATAATAAGCCGATGCCCCGTGTTAATTTCGTCAGGTAAACTCGCACCAAATTTTTCATCAAATTCTTTTTCTAACTCTGCACCTGAATTCTTTTCTGCAAAAATTGTGGCAATTTCATCACGACTAAGACTGGCAACCCAAGAACCATAATCCAACACCTGCGCCACGACTTCGCGGGGCGTGCGTTTACGTTTTAATTCAATCACAACCAACATACCTTCGCTGTCCATCGCCAGCAGATCTATAAATTTGCCAAAAGCAGTAGCTACCTGCCTTCCGATGAGCATGAGAGGCGAGCCAACGAGCGATAAATCTTTTTCCAAATAATTCTCCAGCTTGTTTTCGGCTTCAAGTGCAGAAAATTCCACCAAGTCGGCCTTATTTCCTAACTTCCAAATTCCAAGTTCGATAGGCATATTTACGAAAGATGCAGAATTTTCTTAGGTTTTTTGACGAAATTCGCTAGATAAATAACGGGTTGCAGCTTAAAGGCACCACCGTCTAACGAAGGCTTTTTCAATGGCAAAATTTTCGGGTGTTTGCTCATGGCTTCAAAAACAATGTATAAGTGATAGTTGGGTTCCTCTTTTGCTGTTTTAACTTCATTCTTTGTGATATAAAATCCGAAGCTCAGATTTTTTCCGGTTGTGGCCTTAACCTCAATTGGCCGTTCCGTTCCATTCTCATCAAAAGACAGAATATCGAAGCCTGCGCTATCATCTGTCTCTGACACCTGAACTACGCTATCGGCCAAATCATCTCTTTTAGCCAACAACAGACGATTCCTTTCCATTTCCAAAACTATAGCTTCGCCGCGGTCTCCAGTGCGCTTCGAGTTTTTCCTAAATTTTTCATAATCTATTTTTTTAGGTGACTTTGGTCCGCGTGCTGGTAATGCCGTTGAAATTGGCATTTCAGAGATAAACTGTGCCCCGTTTACGGCCTCTTCAAGGATTGGAGCTTGGGAAAAATCTAAATCCGACTCACTTTTTTTGGGCAGATCATCAAAAATTTCGTAAAGCAATCGCATGTAGAGGACGGGTGATTCTTTGGCAAGTTCTGGCCACATCTTGCGGTATTCCATGAGCGCACGTTGCATGTCGATTTCGCGTTTGAATGAACCGGGGATATTAAGCTCCGAAATAAAGTACGTCAGATGTTCACGCGAGTAAATTGGTGCAAACAGCTTGGGATTAAAAACAAAGAGAATTTTTCCCTTGAACATTGGGGATAACGGATTTCCGGTGATCGAAACATAGTCACTCCTAGCAGCCGCTCTAATCAACTCTACAATGGCCCTTTTTACTGCGACGAATGCAATCTCAACATCCTTTCCCCACCGCTTGGCAGAACGGTATATCCTAGTGGTATCCTTGCCGCTCTTCCCAAAATAAACTCCGAATTTTGGAGCAGGCGAACCTTTGATGCGGCCTAAACAATCCATTTCTTCTTCAAGGCGATAACAGAAAGATCTGTTTCCAGCGCCCTTCCCGATAACATATTGGTCGAGCGTTAGACTGGAAATCCTACCGACCGGATAGTCGTTAACGAAGGCCTGTCGAAGCTCCTTACATTCCTGCCAGTGTTTTTTATCGCGCTCGGCAAGAATGGGAACGTGTTTTGCGATTTTTTCGGCAATTTCAAATTTTTTCATGGGTCAGTCCTGACATGGCCTTTTAGGGCCACGTGGTCGTTATTCAGTTTTTTCTCTTGCCAGAAACTAAAGCTTCATTGAAACGCTGCCAAGCGCCAGACTCGGCTTTTTGCAATTGGTCTTCCAGATTTTCCGGTATATCAAGGTGTCTCCTTAATCCAGAGCGAAACATCGTCACCGCAGTCTCCAGTCCATTCTTTTCCTTTGCGAACGAATCCGAATTTTGGAAGGATGTGTTTCATAGGATCGCTAAAAGTGGTTGCAAAAATAGGACGATTGGGAAAACGTGAAAGCAGGCTTTCGAGTATTGTCTGACAGTGGCCATGTCCTTCACATTCCTTTTTCACTGAAACGTATCCAATTTCATGCATCTTCTCATTAAAACTATACTCAGCTTTGGAGGCAATTCGAGAGGCGTAATCCGGTCGCTGCATTTTCACAACGCCTACTCCTACGATTTCACCATCTTGGCGTCGAGTCGAGACGAGCATGGCATTGAAAAATTCGGTTTTCGCGCGGGCAACACTCACGGCAGAGCCTTCTTTGATAAGGTCAAGGCACGTTTGCAAATCCTCTTTGCTCATATCAGAGGGCCGTAGGGTTTCGGTCGTGACTTGCACACAGTCATCGTAACCAAAAGACGTCGATAACATCAAAAACTTTTCTTGTTCGCTCATTGCAACCTTCACCCTTCGACGTGCGATTGCGGTAGTCACTAACTATGAGTTTAGAAGAAGTTGTGAGATAATAGTTGATTGTTGATGGCAAACCGCTGAAGCGCGGGAAGCCATGCAAATGCAGTTCTTTGACATACGAAGCAAAAGCGAAAAGCGGAAAGCTTGCCACGTTACGTTGTCGGAAAGCGAAAATCCGTGTTAATTCGCGCAAATTTGTGTAAAAGCCCGGCGGGCGAATGCAAAGCTAGGCAAACCTATGCAACCCTAGGCAAGGCTATGCAAGCCCCCCGGGGGTTGGGGTAGGGGGGGCCGGCAAGCATCCCAAGGCTACCCAAGGCATTCGAGCCGATTGGGAATCGGCGAGAAGAATATGTTCCGCCTTGCGGAACATAGGCCGCACGGCGGCTGAGAGAGCGGGAGCGAACGAATCCATTGAAGGCTAAAAATAAGAATCATTTTTTTGGGTTTTTTAGACAGAATTAACAGAATCGGCAAAATGGTTGATCCTGTTCATTCGGTCCATTCTGTCAAAAAATCGGGTTGGGATTCGGAAGGCTATGGAAGGCTACAGAAGGGGGGCCCTTCCATGGGCGGCTGCGGCGAAATTGGAAGCCCAGTTCAGATGCGCTCGCTTTTGAAGCGCGAGCGTGTCCCGCTTTCACGGGAGTAGTGGGTGGGACGTTTTGGGACTTTTACCCGGGGTAGTCACTTCGTTCGACCCCGGGCTAATTTCCTGAACCACCTTCGGGGTTCTCAGTTAGCACACGCGTGTGGTGCCTGCGGCAAATGGAAGCAATCAGTGTTTATCAGTGGTTAAAAATCAGCTTCGTTTCCTCTGTTTCCTTCTGTAAAACAATTCGTGTTAATTTGCGTCAATTCGTGTAAAAGCCGTTTTGTCTTTCATTCGATGGTTTTATCGCTATTTTAACCCGAATAATTTCGTAAAGTTGGTGTCTAAAAAAGCTGTATGATATTACGCCGGTTCTTTTCGGGAGCGGTTCGCGAGGCGGTTGCCATGCGCAAGCACGTCCAGCGCCTGCTGGATGCCCAACGCGATTTGCTCTCCGCCCAGGCGATTGTGGCCGTGGAGGAAAAAATCAAGGAGGTAAACGCTGCCGTCGCGGAAGGCGCCAATGACGGGGCCATCCGAATCAAAACCGAGGAACTCCAGTTTGCCGGCGAGAAATGGCTCAAACCCTATCCCAACCCAGTCTGGCGCGAAAACGTCGAGGTACTGCTGGTTGCTATCGCCGTGGCCATGGGCATCCGCACTTTCTTCCTGCAACCTTTTAAGATCCCCACCGGCTCGATGCAGCCGACCCTCTTCGGCATTACCTCCACGCCGGATTTCAATCTTCTGGCGCTGTTTTATCAAAATTATGGCGGCAGCCTGGCGGGCTTAACCGATGATCAAAAGGGGCGATTTGAAGCCGCGGCGCAGATGCAGGAAAAGGCGCAAAATTCTATCGTCATTCCCGGCGGCTGGGAACGCTTCAAAGGATGGTTCCATGGCGTTTCGTATATTCATTTTGTGGCACCCGAAGACGGCAGCGTCCAGGCCATTAGTGACCCGTGGCCGGGCGCCATTTTTAGCCTGTTCCAGCGCATCGAGTTTGCCGGCAAATGGCACACGATTTTATTCCCGCCGGATTGCGGCGAAGAATCCATGGGCAATCGCGCCGGTCTGCCGCTGAATCCGGGCCGGATTTTTCATAAAGGCGAAGATGTCATTAAATTACGCATCCAGGCCGGTGACCATTTATTCGTTGACCGGTTGACCTACAATTTCCGTCCGCCTCAACGCGGGGAAATCGTCGTTTTTCAAACGGCGGGGATTAGCCGGCTGGATCCAAGCCAGCAAACGACGTTTTACATCAAACGCCTGGTGGGTCTTCCGGGCGATCATCTCACATTGAAACAGGATTATATGGTCAACAATTCACAGTTTGGGAGTGTGCCGGTAGGCCAGCTCGTCGTTAATGGCAGGGAAATCACGGCCGATGATCCCCATTTTGCGAATTTGTATTCGTTTTCCGATCCGCCAAAGGGCGCAACGGCTTTGGATTATAAAGAAAACACTTACCTGGGGCATGCCATGCTCCAGGAACTTTCGCCCGGAGAAGAGGTGGATGTCGAGCCGCACCATCTCTTTGTGATGGGCGACAACACCTTCAACAGTTCTGACTCGCGTTATTGGGGCGATTTCCCGACGACCAATGTCATTGGCAGGTCATTTTTCGTTTACTGGCCGATTTCAAAGAGATGGGGTTTGGACGATCAATAGCGTTCAAATGAACCCCAGGGAAACAGTCTTAATCACCGGCGCCTCCTCGGGAATTGGCCTGGAACTGGCCAGATGTTTCGCCGCCGACGGCTCTCGGTTGATTTTAGTGGCCCGCAACCGGGACGCCCTGGACGCGCTCACCGAAGAACTGCGGCAGCGCAACAAGATCGAAATCATCGTCCTGCCGGCAGACTTAAGCCTGCCGGAAGCGCCTAAACAAATCTTTGAAAGCCTGGCCGTCCAGAAAATCCCCGTGGACGTGCTGGTCAACAACGCCGGATTTGGCCTGCATGGGAAATTTCCGGAAATGCCGCTCTCCCGGCAGCTCGAAATCATCAAAGTCAATGTCAGCGCCCTGGTTGAGCTTACCGGGCTTTTTTTGCCCGAAATGATCCAGCGAAGGGCAGGGGGCATCCTGAATGTCGGGTCCGTTGCCGGGTTTATTCCCGGGCCTTACCTGGCCATTTATTACGCCTCTAAAGCCTTCGTACAGTCCTTTTCCGAGGCTCTCGCTGAAGAATTGGACGGTACAGGCGTCTCCGTTACCGTCCTCTGCCCCGGCCCCACCGAAACGAACTTCGGAACGGTCGCCCGTGGCGAAAAGCAACGCGTTGCTCAAACCAGGAAAATGACGGCACGCGACGTGGCCAGGATTGGCCATCAGGCATTTCGCCTTAAAAAGGTCATTTCCGTTCCCGGCCTCCAAAATAAGGCTTTAATTATGCTTACCCGGGTAACGCCCCGCAGCACGGTTCGCCGCATAATCAAGAAGTACAATACGATTAAGGAATAAGCTCCCGAAACCATTGTAGATAGCGTCGAATTGCATGGACGCCCCCTCACCCCAACCCTCTCCCCCGATGGGGGAGAGGGAGAACAAGGTTCGCATCCGATCCAACGATCATTTGACTTGGAGAATACCCGGAATATGCCTGTACGGGGACAATTACTATAATTGATACCGCGCCTAAAAGTGTCATGGTATGTCCCCAAACTGGTATTGCAGATTTCCGGTCGGGATGGGAAAATTGCAAGGTAATTACCATGAATACTCTAAGTAAAGGTTTCGTGTTGCCTGGTGCCGCCAACGGTCATGTTTGCGGCAATTCATCGATATATCTTCATTTTCGCGCTGGCAATAATAGTTAGACAATGTTTGTTATATTTAATTAAATTGTCCTTTCCTTTTGGCAATTAAACAGCTAAATAATATGACGATGAGGTTAAAAGCACTGATTGTTTTGGTAGCCGCTTGCGCCCTGGTTTCATCGGCGCATGCCATGGATCGGTGGTCAGCGCTGTCCATGCTCGAAAGCGGCAATGACGACCAGGCCATTGGGACCCATGGTGAAGTCTCCCGTTACCAGATCCGGCCGTATCTTTGGCCGGGTGGAAATCCCTTGAACGCCCATGCGGCGCTGCACGTGGCCCAAAAGATCATGAATCAGCGGGTAGCCAAATTTGAGGCCAGCCACCATCGTCCGCCTACGGATTTCGAGTTTTATATCCTTTGGAACGCGCCCCAGGAAGTGAATCATCCTCGCCGGGTCGTCGCTGAACGGGCGCACCGGTATGCCAATCTGGTCCAGCGGCCGGATATTAACCTGGCTTGCCGCTAGGTCCTTGCGGACGGCCACCACTCGCGGACGGCCACCATTATGCCGAAGCGTCGGTTTTGGCCGTTTCATAGACCTTCAGATATTCGCCGACGGTTCGGTCCCACGATAAATCGACTTTCATCCCATTTCGGCGGTACCGGCGCAGCAATTCCGGCTGCTCGTACAGGGCCAGCGCCTTGCGAATGGCCCGGGCCAAGGCGCGCGCCGAATATTCTGAAAATTTGATCCCGTTCGCGCCGGATTTGCTTTCGGTAAAATCCACCACGCTGTCATCCAGCCCGCCGGTGGCCCGGACAATGGGAATCGTCCCATAACGCAGACTGTACATCTGGTTCAGGCCGCTGGGCTCGTACCGGGATGGCATCAGGTAAAAGTCACAGGCCGCCTCGATGCGATGCGCCAGTTCCTCATTATAGCCAAAGCACGCGACCACCTTGTTCGGAAATCGCCGCGCCAATTCGTGATACCCGAGTTCGTAAGCCGGCGAACCGCTGCCAAGCAGGACAAATTGCATGTCCGCGCTCAACATTTCCTCGAGGGCCGCAAGCTGGATATCAATGCCCTTTTGTTCCGCGAGCCGCGAGATGGTCCCGAACAACGGCGCGTCGGTGACGGCCAGTCCCAATTCCTTTTGCAGTTCAGCTTTATTGCTTTTTTTTCCCGATAATTTCGTTGCTGAATATGTTTCTTTTAACAGCGGGTCCGTCATCGGGTTCCATTCATCGTAATCCACACCGTTGAGGATTCCAATGAGCCGGTCCTGTCGCTTTCGTAAAAGCCCATCCAGGCCGCAGCCGTATTCTTCCGTTAAAATTTCCCGGGCGTAACGCGGACTGACGGTCGTCATCCAATCCGCCAGGGCAATACCCGCCTTGAGGCAATTCATATGCCCGAAATATTCCGACGTCTCCGTCGTATAAAATTCGCCGGGCAGGTTGGTCAAGGCAAATGCTTCGCGGGGGAAAACGCCCTGGTATGCCAGATTATGAATCGTCAGGCACGCCGGCGGTGGATTCCCCCACCCTTCACGCGCTTTTTGATTCAGGATCAACGCCGGCACGATTCCCGTTTGCCAGTCATGGACGTGGATTACATCCGGCCGCCATGGCAAATAACGCGCCAAGTGGGTAACGCATTTGGAGAAAAAAATGAATCGTTCCGCGTTGTCGGCGTAGGAAAGGTTGTTCTCGGTATAATGGCCGCCCCGGTCGTAAAACGGCGGTTGCCGGATAAAATAGACCGTCAGGCCGGGCTCGGGTTCCAGCGAAAACAATTCCGCCTGGACACGCTGCACACCCAGCGGCAGATCAAACTGCCAGTCCTCCCGGCGGAGGTTGGGATATTGCTCCGGGATTCCGCGGTACAGCGGCGTCACCACGCGCACCTGGTGCCCCGCGTGTGCCAGGGTCTTGGCCAGTGCGCCCACCATATCGGCCAGTCCGCCGGTTTTTGAGTAGGGATAGAGTTCGCTGCTGGCGAGCAAAATATTCATTTCTGATTCAGGGCCACGTTTATTCCCGTACTGACAAAAGGGTCTTCCTCACGGCGTAATTTTATCCGTCTTCAAATACGGCTGCAGCGGCGCCGGTATCAAAACGCTCCCGTCCGCCTGCTGGTACGTTTCAATCAGTGCGACAAATAACCGCGCCAGCGCCGTACCGCTGCCATTCAGGACATGGGGAAATTTGTTGTCCCCGCTTTCCGTCTTGAAACGCAGATTCATGCGGCGTGCCTGAAAATCCTCGCAATTGGAACAGCTCGAAACCTCGAGGTAGCTCCCCTGCCCCGGCGCCCAGACCTCGATGTCATAGGTCTTCGCGCTGCCGAAGCCCATGTCACCGGTGCAGAGTACAATTACCCGGTAATGCAGGCCGAGCAGTTGCAAAACTTTTTCCGCATTCGCGACCATTTTTTCCAGTTCATCGTAGCCGCTCTCCGGCTTCACAATTTTAATCAACTCCACCTTGTCGAATTGGTGCACCCGGATCATTCCCCGGGTGCCCACGCCCGCCGCTCCCGCTTCGCCGCGGAAACACGGCGTGTAGGCGCAGTAGTAAATCGGTAGGTTCTTTTCCGGCAAAATTTCCTCGCGATGAATATTGGCCACGGGCGTTTCCGCCGTGGGCACCAGATAAAGCTTGCCCAGCTTTTCTTTGTCGTCGCCTTCGGCCACGCCGTAATACTGGTCTTTGAACTTTGGAAACTGGCCGACACCTTCGAGGCATTGCGGCCCGACCATGAACGGCGGCGAAACCTCCGTGTAATTATGCTGCCCGACATGCAAATCCAACAGGAACTGGATCAGCGCCCGCTCCAGCCGCGCGCCCCAATTGGTGTAGAGCAAGAAACCGGCGCCGGAAAGCTTCGTTGCCCGCACAAAATCCACCAGCTTCAGGCTCTCACAAAGCTCCACGTGCGATTTCGGCTTGAACCCGTAATTGGGTTTCTCGCCGTGAACGCGCACGACCGGGTTGTCCTCCGCCGTTTTCCCAACCTTGACTGATTCATGCGGCAGGTTGGGTAATTGCAGCATTAGCGCATCCCGCTCGGCGTCCACCATGGCGGCCCGTTTGTCCAATTCGGAAATTTTATCGCCCAATTCACGGGTCTCGGTCTTCTTCGCTTCCGCCTCGGCGGCCTTCTTTTGGGCCAAGAGGGCGCCGATTTCCCTGGAAACCCGATTCCGCTGGGCTTTCAGCGATTCGACTTCCCCAAGGATTTTGCGCCGCTGCTCGTCCAATTGGAGCACTCCGTCCACCCTGGCCTCGTCCCCTGCCCCGCGTGTGGCCAGCCGTTCCCGGACAAAATCAGGCTTTTCACGGATCAATTTGATGTCGAGCATCCGGAATTATTAAAAATAAATCCCCCAGCGGCAAGGCGGAAGGCTCATGGAACCGAAAACGAGGATGGAAAATAGAAGATAGAGGATCGCAAGGCCGCGCAGCCGCTCAGTACTTGCTATTTCCACCCCCTCCCCCGGGGCCTTCTAT
>Ga0206887_10250_pt1 | contig 11150 bp, 8 predicted proteins | sample Alteio_BWOrgHeat_89_FD_153248 | JGI IMG/M metagenome (GOLD analysis project Ga0206887, IMG submission 153248) | Enriched cells from forest soil in Barre Woods Harvard Forest LTER site, Petersham, Massachusetts, United States - Alteio_BWOrgHeat_Nextera3 ...
ATAGCATCCACGGCGGGCTTTGATTATGCGATCGGGGATTACGTGATTTTAATGGACACGGATTTGCAACACCCACCCGAGTTGATTCCGGATATGATGGAAAAAGCACTGAAAGGGTACGATGTGGTGTGCGCGTCTCGGGTTAACCGCGAGCATCAATCGTGGCTAAAAAAGGTCACGGCTCATTTGTTTTACCGTTTTTCTCGTAAAATGACAGGCTTTGATATCAAAGAAGATCGTGGAAACTTCCGATTATTGAGTCGTAAAGTGGTGGACTCTATCACCAAAATGAAAGAAAGTAATCGTCATTTGATCATGCTGTTTGCTTATGTGGGTTATAAAACAGCAAGTATCAGCTATCATTGTCCACCCAGAGCACTGGGCACAAGCAAATACAATCTGCGCAAGTTATTTCATCTCTCGTTGGACTCCATTATCGGTTTTTCTGCGAGGCCTTTACGAACGATGTCGTTTTTTTCGATATTTATTAGTTTTGTGATGATGTGTTATGCGGGATTTATTTTGATACAAAAATTGTTTACACACCAACAATTGGCCGATGGCATGGCGTCGATTATTTTTCTTATTTCGGGGTTGTTCTCCATTTTATTTTTATTTTTAGCAATTATCTCCGAATACATCAGCCGAATTTTGGTTGAAACAAAAAATCGGCCGTTGTATAACGTGAAACAAGAAATTACTTATGAATCGATTCACAGCACTCGCGAATAAATTTATTCGCTATTTAATGGTCGGTGCTTGTAATACGGCCTTGTGTCTTTCCGTGATGTACATTGGCGCACGCTTTGGACTGAATTATCTGGTGTATACGGCGTTAGGCTATGTATGCTCTACCGCGGTGAGTTTTTTTATGAACTTACGCTACACCTTTCGAGTCAATGGCGCCGTGGGTCAACGGTTAGCCTTGTTTTGCTTAGTCAATCTCGTGAATCTTGTTTTGGTCGAAATAATAGAATACGTCTTGGTTGAGTCGTATGGCCTGACGCGTCTTATCGCTATTTTCTGTGGTATGTGCTGGTTCGTCGTGACCGGGTTTCTTGCCAATAATTATTTTGTCTATCGTGAACGAGCTGAGTCGTAACGCATGAAAAAACGTATTATTATTTGTGCGGATGATTTTGCGCAGAACGAGGCGATCAGTGAAGGTATTGTGCGTTTGGCTGACAAGCAACGAATCAATGCGATTAGTTGCTTAGTGAACGCGCCGCTTTGGTTTGATGTGTCTCAACAACTGGAACACTTAAAATCATCCTCTTTGCAAGGCTTGCATTTTAATCTGACGTTTGGCTCGCCTCTGAGCACGCAATGGGCGCGACACGAGGGGGCTCAGTTTCCCTCTTTGTCACGATTGTTAATAGCCAGTTTTTCCAGGCGATTGCGTCGGGATTGTGTGGAGGCTGAGTTGGAAGCACAGCTTGATGGGTTCGTAAGCCGAACCTCTCGCTTACCTGATTTTATTGATGGACACCAACACATTCATCAGTTTCCGGTGATTCGAGAGGCATTGCTAGCGGTGTATGCGAAACGGAACCTTTCGTGTTTTTTAAGAGCGACCAGCAATGGTTGGCGGGATCTTACGTCTGTCAATCAATTTCCAAAGTCGCAATTAATAGCCGCTTTGGGAGGGATGACGTTCAAACAACGCTTACGTGAATCGGCTATACGATGCAATGCCAGTTTTTCTGGGATCTACAATTTCAACAAAGCGCCTCATTTCACGGACTATTTCAGACACTTTTTAAAAGAAAGCCAGGACGGTGGGCTTATCATGTGCCATCCAGGACTTGTGTCACAGGATAAGACGGATCCACAGTACCCGTACCGTCATTACGAGTACGATTATTTTATGAGTAATGATTTCCTGCAGGATTTACGGGATAATGCATGCGAATTATCCCATAAAGAATCAAAGGTTTGATATGACGTTATCGTATACGACGCCCGTGGCCTCGACGCAATCCAAATTTTATACTCATGCACTGTGGACGTTGTTTTTTTTAGTGGTTTGTCGCCTTTTAGCGATGTACTTTATGCCATTGAATGATTCGACCGAAGCGCGGTATGGTGAAATTTCACGCATTATGCTTGAAACCGGTAACTGGGTGACGCCCATGCACTATTATGGCGAACCGTTTTGGGCGAAGCCGCCGTTGTCCACTTGGTTCTCCGCGTTCTCCATGAAGTTGTTTGGTGTGAATGCCTTGGCGGTGCGATTACCGGCACTTGTTTTATCCATGATTGTTTTGTGGTTGGTAGGAGGCCTGTCTCAAGCGCGTGATGGGAATAAAGTGGCGGTCTCTGTGGTGTTGGTGTTAGCCGGTACCGTGTATTTCTTTCTGGACGCCGGTGCGGTGATGACCGATCCGTCGTTGTTGTGTTGTACCACGCTTATTTTGGTTTCTTTTTGGCGTGTTATGGCGGACCCAAGTCGATTATGGGGCTATTTGTTTTTTGTAGGTGTGGGTTTAGGGTTGCTTGCCAAAGGTCCGGTGGCGCTTGTTTTGACTGGGATCCCCATTTTTTTCTGGGTGCTGTTGCATAAAAAATGGCATGCATTATGGAAAAACATTCCGTGGGTTTCGGGACTATTGCTTACGCTGTTGATTGCGTTACCGTGGTATTTGCTCGCGGAGTCAAGAACGCCTGGTTTTTTAAATTATTTTTTGGTGGGTGAGCACGTAAGTCGGTTTATGCAACCCGGTTGGACCGGGGATAAATACGGATTTGCGCATGAGGCACCGTTTGGCATGATTTGGGCTTACGCGTTACTTGGTATGCTGCCGTGGTCGATCATCGGTTTGGTTTGGTTGGTGCGACAAGTGAAAAAAATTCCGGCCTTATACCAAGACAAGGATGGTTGGGTGAGTTATCTGGTATTGGCGACGTTTTTGCCATTACTATTTTTCACGTTTGCGGGGAATATTATTTATCCTTATGTGTTTCCAAGTTTGCCTACGTTTGCGTTGTTATTTGTCGAACTCGCGAATCGCACGCATTCGCTCACCGATCGTAATTTGCGTTACTTGGTGCGATTTGCCTCGATAACGGGATTTGTTTTTTTGCTGGTGACGCTCGCGTTTGTGTTTATGCCGGAAAGGGTTGAGAAATCACAAAAGCGTGTGATTGAACAGTGGAAAAACCAGCACCCGACAGCGAACAGTCGTCTTATTTACTGGACTAAAAAAACGACTATTCGACTGAATTTTACTCGGCAGGTCGTGCGAAAGCGACGGATGAGCCACACGTTTTATATCAGTTGCTCGCGAACCATGAAGAAAATTACGTCGTGGCAAGCACGTTAAAAAGCCAAACCATGCCTGTTGATGTGCGAAAGCACCTGACAAAAGTGGCAACCATTCCGTTTGTACCATTGAGTTATGAGCTGTTTCGTTCGGATAAATTTTAAGTACTGGAGACAATATGACGGTCATTACAAAGCGATTGCTCTCGACAGAGCTCCCAAAGCACGTGGGTGAGTCCGTGAGGATTCGAGGGTGGCTTCATGCCTTGCGATCTTTAGGTAAAATACATTTTCTGATTATTCGCGATCGCAAAGGGTTAAGCCAAGTGCTGATTCAAGATCCTTCTGAGTATCGTAAAATAAGCGGCCTTCAAGTGGGTTCGGTGCTCAGCGTTTTGGGCGTGGTCTCCAGTAACACGCAAGCGCCAAGACAAGTGGAAATCATTGATCCCTCGATTGATATCGACGTGGCGATTACCGAACCACCTGCCGTTGAATACGCAAAGCCCGAGATCCCATCCGATTTGGATCATATTTTGGATAATCGCGCGCTTTCGCTTCGAAACAGGAAAATACAGGCGGTATTTACGATTCAAGCTGAAATGGCGCATGCGTATCGTCGCTATATGCACGATATCGTTGGGGCGGTTGAGTATTTTTCACCGAACATCATCGGTGCTTCGTCGGAAGGAGGCGCTGAGTTTTTTAATGTGGATTACTTTGGTTATACGGCGACGCTTGCACAAAGTAGCCAGTTGTATAAGCAAGTGATGGTGGGTGTGAATGAGCGTGTGTTTGCGTTGATGCCGTTTTTTCGCGCTGAAAAATCGCACACCTCAAGGCATTTGTCGGAGGGGAAGCAGTTTGAGTTTGAGATGGGTTTTTTTGATCATTGGACCGAGCTTATGGACATCCAAGAGGCGGCGATTAAAGCGATCATGACGCATTTGCACGATGTGTGTGCCGAAGAGATTGGGGTGTTGAATGACGTCATTATTAAAGCGCCTGTGGATGTCCCTTTCCCAAGACTTACGTTCGCACAAGCGCAGACTATTTATTTTGAACGAACGGGTGTCGATGAGCGAGGCGAAGACGATTTAAGTCCTGCGGCTGAAAAAGAGCTTTGTGCGTATGCATTAGAAACTTATGGCACAGAGCTTGTTTTTATCACCGATTGGAAGACAAGCAAACGGCCATTTTATTCGTTTCCAAACGAAGACGATCAGGAGCTCACCAATACCTTTGATTTATTGTGTGCTGGCACTGAAATCACCTCCGGTGGTCAGCGGCGCCACACCTATGAATCGATGCTTGAAGGGATACGCCTTAAAGATATGGATCCGAATGGATTCGAAGACTATTTGAGTATTTTTAAATACGGCATGCCGCCCCACGGCGGATTTGGTATGGGGTTTGAGCGGTTGACCATGACCATTTTGAAGCTTAAGAACATTCGCGAGGCTTCTTTATTTCCCTCTGATCCAAAGCGCATTGCGGGTAATCGCATCAAAGCCCATCTTTTTTATGGTACTGAAAATATTCGAAATGAAATCATACGTCTTCTCAAAGAGGCGGATATGCCGTTTGAACACAAATCGCACGAAGCAACGCCTACGTCTGAGGACTCCGCTCGTGTGCGAGGAACGGCCCCTGAAGAAGGGGTTAAGGCGCTGATTTTACGTGGGAAAAAAAGCAAAAAAAATTATCAGTTTAATCTGCCAGCACATCTTAAATTGGATATGAAGCGCGTGGCTGAGATCGTGCAGGAAAAATGTGAGTTCGAATCACCGGAAGTAATCAAAGAGCGCTTTGGTTTATTGATTGGTGGGGTCCCACCTTTTGGTCAATTGTTGAATATTGAGACGTATTACGATGACAAAATTCCAGGATCCCTACGAGCGGCATTTAATTGCGGATTGGTCACGGAATCGATTGTGATGTCATCAAAGGATCTGATGCGTCTCGTGGATCCTAAAGTCGATTCTTTTTCTATGTGAGCTTCCTGTACCTAAGGTCCAATAAATTTACCTATGGTCAATGATGGATCACCTATAAAAAGGATCGATGGCGAAGCGAGAAAATTTTCGGTATTGATGATAGTTGTTGTGTTTGCGAAGTCATCGGCTTGCGCAACATATAGTAGAGAGCCATTAGGGGATAAACTTAGGCCGAAAGCACCTGCTATGCTCGGTTGAACAAGTGGGGAGTCCGGGGTATTTAGTGGAACGGCTAGAACACTATCATTGTCTGTTTCTGCCACATATAATGTTTCTCCGTCGAGAGAGACAACTAATCCGGATGCGCCACTGAACTCCGAGCTATTGAGGATGGTTTCTTCAAAGTGAGCTTGTGTACCATTCACGGTGATAATACTCACAGAACCCTCTGTTTCGTTTGCTACATATAATTTGTTTCCTGCGGAATCAATGGCCATTCCAATATGATTATCCTCAGGTATGCTACCTTCAGCTATTTTATTACTGGTATGAACCGTGTCTGCGTTCACGGGTAGTGCTACGATATAATTGGCATCTGTGCCAACGTATACCGTTTTACTGTCTGGTGAAATAACCAAGCCTCTGGGGCTTGTAAGAACGCTATCTGGATCGGTAATGGTGGTTACAGTACTTGAATCAGACGTGAGGTCTATACGAAAGAATGAGGCTGATGGTATAAAAGTCTTGTTGAGAGGTAGAAGACCTATGCCGCTGTATCGGGTAATAAATAAGGCTGAACCGTCAGGTGTTATAGCCATTTGCATGTTGTTAGGTGCAGGAGAGATGTGTAGGAAAACCTCTGGAATATGCACAACTTGGGTTAATATTAAGGAATCACTTGTTACATCAAAAAAAGCAACCGAAGAGCCGCCACCATCGTGTTGAGTTGCATATACTTTACTCCCGTCTGGGGATATCACGACACTATTGATGACATCGGTAAAGCTCAGGTTGTAAGAAATAACATCGGACGTGTTGTTGATGTTGATTCCAAGCAAGGTGGTAGTTAATTCATTGTTGTCTACGATCTCTTCATAAGCTCTTGTCACCAATCCTGGGGCTGGTGTCACTATGGTGACAGTCACAGCAGTATCTGTCGTGGAGCATATAAAACCATCAAAGCCACAGACTTTGGGCGTGATAGTGAAACGTTCGGGTTGGTTGACGCCAGAAATGAGAACTCTAAAGGTACAGCTTGCACCGGGAGAAAGCGACACATTGCACGTATTGGAACTCAGGGTGAGATTATTTCCAGACGATTGGTACCCTACGATAACGGAGGGCGTGGCATTAGTGTTTGCATTATTCGTGACAGTATACATGACATTAGCACTGCCATTGCTTGGTAAAGTAAGGCTCGTTTCAGAAGGGGTAATACCAAATAAAGTATTGCCAGAATGGGCGGATAGGGAGACTCCTCCCAATAAAATGAGACTAAAAATAAGTTTGGTTAAATTTCGCATGAAAGTGATCCTATTTAAAGCCTGTAAGTAATGCCGAAATCAACAACATTGTTCGTGTTGTTGACGGTAATATGTTGATTTGTCGTTTGTGCTTGCGCTGTGCCTAATCTGGATTGACCTAAATTGAGGTAACGGTATTCAATATGAAAAAGGATGGCATGGTTTGTTTTCACACTCGGCACAATATATTGCGCGCCGACTCCAATCTCATAAGCGATACTAGTTTGCGTATGATCTGGGTAAGGATAGGTAGAGGGTGCAGCCAAACTTCCAGGTACTGTGCTCTCGGAAAAATTCATCATTGTATTCCTTGCCCAACCAATACCACCCAAAATATACGGTTGTAACGGAAGCACGGTGTAAGCTAATTTCGGCTCCAGTAAAAGTGTCGTATTTTTGGTTAGAAATGTGTAGTTTAAAGTATCTTGTGGTGGGGAAAGAATAGTAATGCCTGGCGTTTCAACGCCTGAGATATCTCGTGACCCCATATAGTAAAATGATAACCCCAATCCAAACGTGATGAAATCAGCAAAATGATCAAAGTTATAGGCTGCTCCTAAACCAGAAAACAGACGGCTGTTTCCGAAGTTATTTTCCGCATAAGAGTTCATAAGGCCTGAGACCGGGCTCACATACTGCGTGTTTGATGGGCGCGAAAAATCAGCACCTATTGTAAAATTAAGATCAGTGGAGTTGGCAAAAGCAGTTCCCACAAGACACATCAACCCCAATGTTGTCGTTATCATTCCTTTGTTCAAATCATTTTCCCTAAAAAGATCTCTTGACCACGAAGCGCTGTTTGTTATTATCACAACAACCATGCTACTTAAAATGAATCATTTACGCCGTACACGACAAAAAAAAGAATGCTTAAAATTTGTCGTCCCCGCAAAGGCGGGGATCCATGTTGGCAATCGTAACATACCACAAAAAAATGGATTCCCGCCTTCGCGGGAAAGACAATCTCGTTTCTTTTCTCTTATTATATTTTCTTGCTTGTTATCTGAGCAGGCAATTTCAGCGTCACCTATTATTGTTGCGCCTCAGTGCCTCATCAATAAAAGCAAGATTCCGTATAATACGCTATCCGTTGATAGTACTTTTACATTAATTCAAGTGAGCAATGCAGCTCTTGAGAAGCTCGTTGCTGAAAAAAAACACTCGCCTGCAACATGTGGTGGTTTTAGAGATGTAACACGCGCATGGAATGAAGAGACTGCCAAAGCAGACGCACAATCATTTTTATCGGCCTATTCTCGATCCATTAAGCCATCCTATGCAGCTCCTCAATACCATATTAATGCAGCCGATAAAGTTAATCAATTATTCCGGTACTTGGAACCGGACACAATGTGGTCAAATCTAATTAAATTAACTGGTTTTGAAGATCGTTCCGCTACGTCTGATGCCGGCGCTGCTGCTTCTGATTGGATAGCCGCGGAAATCAAACAGATTGCAAACGACAATCATCGCGATGATGTAACCGTGTATACTGTTGAAACTGGGACGCGATATAAACAACGTTCGGTGATTGCAAAGATGGGTGCTTTTTTGGCGCCTGGGATCGTGATTGGTGCCCATATGGATACGCTATCTGCTAATAATTACCGGTCAAAGTACGCTCCCAAACCGGGGGCAGACGATGATGGTAGTGGTGTCGTTACTGTATTAGAGGTCGCAAGACTATTGTTTGCCAGTGACATGCATTTTAATAAACCGGTTTATTTTATTTGGTATGCCGCTGAAGAGCGGGGATTGGTTGGCGCAGATTATGTTGTTGCTGATTTTAAAAAGAAAAATATTCCCATTAACGCTGTTTTGCAACTGGATATGACAGGGTATCGCTATCAAAATGATCACACCATGTGGCTCATTTCGGATTATGTTGATCGTGACTTGACGGCTTTTCTTGACACATTAATCACCACGTATATCAAACAACCGGTCAACTATACGCAATGCGGATACGCATGTAGTGATCATGCTATTTGGACACTAAATGGTTATGCTGCTGCCATGCCTTCGGAAGCCGCATTTCAAGAGGTTAATCCTGATATTCATACCTCTCGAGATACTATGGATAAATTGTCACTGGATCATATGGTAAATTATGCAAAATTGGCGATAGCGTTTGTGGTTGAGTTAGCGGGAGTAGCAGGTTAATCCAGTGTATACCTTTAAGTAGTACTTACTGCCCCGCTATTCGTTAGGAAGACCGCTCGTGATTTCAACACGTCAGCAGTAAACTCCCTTAATCCTTGTTCGATTGTGGTGTTTGCTTGAATGCCCAGCAGCTCAAGAGCGGCTTTGGGGTTCCCTTGAGAATGCCGAATATCACTTAATTTATGGGGGAAATAATCAAATGCCAATGGCTTGTGAACGAGTTCGCTTAACACCTGTGCAATGGTGGTGATGCTGGTCTGTATTCCGGTGCAGGCGTTAATGATACGTGTGGTGCTGGTGGAGGTTTCCATGGCTCTTATAAAAAACGCGACGATGTCTTTGACGTAAATAAAATCACGTGATTCCTCGCCGTCCCCATAAATAGAGCAGTGCTGGTTTTGTAATAAATGATTTAAAAAAATCGTAGTGACCCCGGCGTAGATGCTGTTTAATTTTTGTCGGCTGCCATAAGCATTAAATAAGCGAAGAGCCGTGAAAGGTACCCCATGCAACTCATTGGCAAATCGCCCATAATATTCGCTGCATAACTTCATGGCGGCGTAGATGGAAATGGGATTGGTGGGGGCTGATTCGGCGTGAGGCAGTTGTTGGCTCGCACCGTATACGGAACAAGAGGAGGCGAACACAATCGGCACTGGGGTGGCTAAACGTGATACGGTGCGGGCACTTTCAATCACGTTTAACGTACCGGTTAGGTTGATCTGGTGCGCTTTCATTAAATTTTGATTGCACAATGGAATGGATACGATGGCGGCAAGATGAAAACAGCCATCCACTTTTGACATGACTTCTTCAACCGTACCATAATCGCACACATCGCCTTGTATGAGGTGAACGCCCTGAGGTAAATTCTCCCGAGAACCGCTGGATAAATCATCCAGAACATACACCTCGTGATTTTTTATGAGGGCATCACACAAATGCGATCCTATGAACCCAGCACCACCCGTAACCAAATAACAAGCCATTTCCAACTCCTTAACGTAACATGATGACCTTATATTCAAGATCGGTAAGCTCTGTGCTTAGCAAATACATACCGTATGCGCAGGCAGTGAGTAATGCGATGGTGAATCCAAAGCCGTAATAAAAAGGCCCTAAATACATCGAAAGTATCGTAAGTAGAGTATTTAATAAGAAAAATAGCGACGATATCCGAAGTACGTATTGTGACCTATCCATGTGAAACAAAATACTGACTATGCCTAACAGGATGACTTGAAGACTTGCTCCAATCAATACCACGAAGAACAAATGAGAATACAGCAACGGAATGTGCCACATCGTCATGACCTTTTCCCCAAACTGAAACACGATGATGATGGTAATGGCCTGAATTTTTGCAATGGCGTAGATGACGTGAAAGGCATCCGCTATCATTTTTTCCCCGCTTTTTCGAATGAATTCCAGCGATTTCCCGTGCCGAATCGCTTCGTGAAATTCCGCGTAATAATCGGCGAAATTGGTTTCGATAAGCAGTAGAAAAACCGCCATTCCTGGTAAGGAACACAAATAAGCCAAGAAAATAGGTAAATCGTAGATATAGGAGGCACGTAAGGGACCAATCACATCATAACTGGTACTGGGATTCATCCAAAATAAAAACTTATCCACCCAGACGGCGAGACTAAAGACAAATCCTGTGATGATAATGGTTTGGTAGGGTTTGAGACAGGTAAGAAAATGAAAGGAAATCACGGTGTTTGTTGGGTATTCTTGATAAAGTGCAAACATCAACACCAACAATAATAGGAGTTGTCCGACCACAAAGCCGAATAAAAATCCTTCGAGACCAAACGGCCGTAATCCATAGGCTAATCCTACGATAATGGCGTAGCTTGTAAAAAACGCCTTTAAGATAATAGTGTAATCTTTTAAACCCGTGAGCAGTGCGATGACGACCCACAGGTTGGACAGCACCACAAAGCCACTTACCAATAATAGCCGGTACGTCGTGGATTGGTCTGGAAAAAAGACATCCACAAACACAAAGGATAATAGTCCAGACACGATGGACATGACGAGAATTAGGCCGTTTAAATTGGACATGATGTCGATTGATCGATTTGAGAATAATTGATCCGCAGCAAATCGAGAGAAACTATTACCGGCCAATCCGCTAATAATAAGGCTTCCGGCGACAAGGTAGGTGATCGATATTTGAAATTGAGTTATAAACACATGGTATTCGGGTATCACCGAGACCAAAATAGACAATAGCACAATGGACAAAATAGAAATAAG
>Ga0206887_10252_pt1 | contig 11098 bp, 5 predicted proteins | sample Alteio_BWOrgHeat_89_FD_153248 | JGI IMG/M metagenome (GOLD analysis project Ga0206887, IMG submission 153248) | Enriched cells from forest soil in Barre Woods Harvard Forest LTER site, Petersham, Massachusetts, United States - Alteio_BWOrgHeat_Nextera3 ...
TCAAGGACAGGAAGTCCGCTGATCGCATTGCCAAAGACTCCAAGAGGCAAGCCGTTGCCATGAAGGTCTAACGTCAGGATACTTGCCGTATCGCGGCGCGGTGTTTCGTACGTTGAAACGATATTCGTCTGGATGAGCAGGCGTCCCTGGCGTGTGCCCTGCTGAACAGGGGTGAAGCAAACACCTACTGTCTTATGATGGTCAGGTGGGATGAAAAGATCAGTACCCGATATGCCGGTGTAGTGGAAATCGCCATCGTTGCTCGATAAGAAATTCTTCAGAATACGAAGTGTATCGGTACCCGGGTTCCAGATGTCAACTGTCTGACAGGAAGTATCACCTTCGGCGGTCGAATCAAATTGAAGTACCGTTGGTGTAAGCACGATGTGAGGTAAAATACCTGTACCTTGCAAAGAAATAGGAAGTGATGGGGAATTTGTCGAATTATTGACAATAGTCAAAGTTGCAACATGTTTCCCTTCGCGCGTAGGTACGTAAGTAATTCCTAACGAATCTATTGCTCCCGGCTGAAGTGGATTTAGCGGGAAATGTGATACAAAATATTGATCTTGGTCGATTCCTGAGATTGCAAAAGAATTGAAAAATAATGGAGCCTGTCCGCTTGAAGTGATATGTACCCATTGAGTCAGTGAATCACCCATTCTGGTTCTGGTCTTTTTGAATCTTATGACAGAATCAACGGTGATCAACGGAGAGAAGCCTGTGCCATTTAAGACAATGGATTGTGCTCCGCTGTCCTGACCATTTGTTGATATATTCAACACGGCGGTTCTTGCTCCACTTCCGGTAGGTGAGAATTTTACGCAATATTGATCGGACTGACCGACTCCTAACGGTCCTGCGGGTGAACTGACAATTGAAAAATCAGATGAGCCGCTAATCGAGGCAGTATTAAAGGTAAGCGTTCCCCCTGTTCCGACATGCTTTACTGTTGTACAAAGGGTAACACTCGTTCCTGCGATAACTCCGCCATAGGTCAATGTTTTTGGGAATGTGCTCAATTCAACAGGGAGCGGGTATGCATATCTGTAACTTGTTGCAGGCGTTGTAAAGCTTGATGCAACGCTGACGACAGAAATGAAAGATGGATTTGACGACCCGTTAAGTCCTGTGCCATGGTAATAGGCATTCGCATAGTTAACAGAAAAATTATTTTTCTCATAAACAAATTCAATCGCATTCGAACCTTCATAAAGTTTTAACTGGTAACTGACATTACCTGAAGCCTGAGATGGGTAATCACCCCATTTATACCATTCAATTATTAAGATGCGGTTAGGTGAAGCGCCGCTCACTTTATACATGATTCTGCTTGTGCCATCAGGTGCGGAAACCTGCAAACCCATGAAAGGCATAATTGCAGTCGGATAAGAAGAATTACCCGCATAGTTCTGATAATTAGGGTCAAGCGGATTAGCAAAATTAATATGCCCCCAACGTACATAGATCGTCTGTCCTGCACTGTATGATTGATTATCATAAGCAAAATTAAACGGCAATGACATGGTGTAGGTACCATAGTAAACACCGCCTCCGATGCTTGCTATCGTCACGGCAGTGGGGTCAATGATCAATGGGCTGTAACCTCCGGAAAAGGTGGTGACTGTCATTGAACTTATGCGTTGTGCTGAGGCATTCGAGAATGCCGTAGCCAACATCATAAAGACAAGGATTGCCCCGAAATACTTGCGAGAAGTAATGAGAGTTTTCATAAGTTGTAAATTAAAGGATGAAGATGCAACACAAAAAAAAAACAGAAACAGAAACGTTAAAAAAACTAGCAACTGATATATCTACATTCGATTCATAGTGTGTTCAAAAGTAGTGAGATGAAATGCACTGGAAACAAAATATCAAGAGCAAACAACAATCTGCAAAAGTAATAATACCTAAAAAGAACCGTAGCTTATAGAACTTTGATTCCCTGATTTAGCTAAATCTTCCGACTTTCAGAAGAATACCAACGAAATTAGGAAGCTTGATTAAATGCAGTAAATTGGAGCCGGGCTCTGAAAACCTATCGTATTTTTTTTTCGTTGCTTATCAATCATCAACTTAAGAGTAAAATCCATGAAGAACATTATCTGTTTCATTGTCTGTACTGTTTCCATTGTTTATGGAAGTTCTTTATATGCCCAAAGAGTCCCGGTTCAAATTACGTTGGATGGCACATACGGTTCTGGTGGGAAGGTTGAAGCTGTAGTTGGAGGGCAAAATTCTGAAATTACCGCATTCGATATTACCCATAGTGACCGTGTCACGACTGTATTTGGAAAGGTCAGTACTCCGACCCCCGGTATTTATCATATAGGTATGATGAGAGTTGATTCAACAGGAGGTCTTGTTCACAGTTTTGGAACCGGAGGTATTGTTGAGCAGTCCTGGGGCAACGCATCCGACTATCCGATAGGCGTGCCGTCTAACATTGCTGATGCAGATGCAACCTATATTGTAGCAGGTGCCAGTTCAGTAGCTTCTTCCGATCAACTCCCGTCGGTGTACAAATTCAATAGAAAAAGCGGAACACCTGATTCATCGTTCGGGACAAACGGCAAAGTGATTATGCCGTTTGCTGACCATTCATCGGGTGAAGCGGTTGCCGTATATGTATCAGGCGGAGAATATATTGTTTTTGGAGAAAGTAAGGCAACTGATCTGTCAGGAACATCCGGATTTGGAGTAATGCAATTCAAATCCGATGGAACACTAGATTCGACCTTCGGTGTCAACGGAAGAAACGTTATGCCTGCTCTTGTTCATTCAGTGCATGGATTCTTTCTCAATAACTCAGCAATTTTTATATGCGGCATTTGTGACACAGGTAACCACGAACTACTTATTGGATTATTAACCAATAAAGGGATGCCGGATAATGGAGGCGTTAATGGATTGATCCATACAGGTGTATTCCTCACCGGCGATACCATCTTTGCTTCCTTAGAAGGTGATAATAAAATTGTGATGTTGTTGCCGACTCCGCATAGTTTACCAACTCATTTAACTATCCGCCGCTTTGATTCAAAGGGAATCCCTGATTCTACGTACGGTACAAATGGAATTGGTCCGAACGATATTACCCCCTCTTATCAGCCGAAAGGTTTTTTCCTTTCCAGTGATAATGGTGAAGCGGTTTGTGGTATGACAAATACGGAGATCGGACATTCGATCTATACAAGAATCAGCGATACGACGGCACATCCGGATCCCATCTTTAATAAGACCGGTATCGTTGAGATCGATATTGATAGCGGTAAATATGCGAACTACTTAAAGTTTGTCGAGCCGATCGGGAAGTTAGACCAGGTTGGAAATATTAAGAGATTTATTGCAATCGGCGGTTCAATACAAAACGGTGTCGAGCACTTCATGGTTGCGCGGTTCATTGGTCATCCATTCAATGGTGTGAATTCCAATTCACCCGAAAGTGAAGGCCTCATTACAGTCTATCCTGAGCCGGCTAATTCAAACTTCAAGATAAAAACTATTAGCGATGGCATCAAGAATGTTCGAATTGTCGATGCACTGGGACGAGAGATCATGCGGCTTGGTTCAGGAATTTCCGAATTAGATGCCAATACCTATTCCGCAAATGCATCAGCGATCCCTAATGGAATATATTATTGCATCATCCAAACTGCCAGCCGAAGCATCGTGCAGAAGTTTACTGTAACACACTGATAAAATAGGAATCTGACTCATGAGATCATTCTGCATATGTGCAATTGTTTTTTCATTCACATTTTTTGACAGTGCATCAGCGCAGACACTTGCCTTGATGGACTCAACTTTCGGAGTAAAAGGAAAAACAGAAATTTCTCTTGGTAATTTTGGTGATGAGCTGACAGATCTTTATGTCAGTTTCAATAGCTATATTATTGCTTGCGGAAAAGTCGGTACTGCTGTTCCCGGTATCAGGAAGTTTGGAATGGTCCGTCTTGACTCCGCAGGAACGATTGACCCGACATTTGGGACAAATGGAAAGGTTGTGACATCGTGGAACACCTCTGATTATCCAAATTCATTAGCTGTGCTTTCTGATAGTAGTATGATCATGGCAGGCGCCAGTGCAAGGTCCGCCTTCATCCAGGATCAATTACCTGCGGTATATAGATTTAAAAAAGATGGAACACCTGATCCGAGTTTCGGAGGGGATGGACATGTTGCTTTAGGTTACGATACCGCATCGAACGGAACATTTAAAAATATTTATACTGAGAGTACAAATTTTCTTGCATGCGGAAGCATTACACAAAATAATTCAAAAGGTCATTCGGGTTTTTGTGCGATGCGTTTCAAAGCCGATGGAAGTCTTGATTCAACATTCGGAGTTAACGGTAAGGCATTAATTCCTGCCAATGTTACTTCTGTCTCTGGATTTCTCACAACAAATGCAACGATCACTTTTATAGGTGTAACAGTTAAAACTGATAGTGAACCCCCGGTTCACCTTCCAATCGTTCTTGCGCGAATGAAAGCGAATGGTTTCCCTGATAGTACTTTCGGGAATAACGGATTGATCACTACAGCAGTAACAGTGCCTGATTATAATCTGAAGTCTACGGTTCAGCAGGATTACAAAATTGTTGCTTCAATTCCAAATGCTTTTGGCGTGCCTTCACTTCCCTTTAATCTCGTCCGCTTTACTACAAGCGGTTTACCGGATAGTACTTATGGAAGTAATGGTTTTGTCCATCTCCTTTTGCCTGGAAACGCCGCTGAAATTCATGGTTTAGAAGTTGCGAAAAATGGAAAGACAGTCGTTTCAGGAAGTGGTTCTTCGGGATTTGAAAAATGTGCATCTGCACGAATCAATCTTGACGGTACACCCGACCTGACATTTAATCTTACGGGCTACGATGTTTTTGATATTGATCCGGGTGAAGATACAAATTACCTTGTGCGCTTTCCTGCTATCGGTCAGAAACGCTATATTGGCGGTGGTGTTGCCGTACTTAATGGCTTGCCGAGTTTTTTGATCGGCAGGTTTCATGATGTCGCTCAGAATGATGTGAAGTATACTTATTCAGATGCAGAACCCTTTAAAATCTATCCTAATCCCGTCGCTTCTGTACTCAATATTGAAAGCAATGTTGGTATGAAGGACTTTAGAATTGTTGATGCACTGGGAAGGCAAATACAAAGATTTTCCAATTTAAATGTAGATGCCTATTTATTCGATACCCGAACTTTGCCGAATGGTGTTTACTATTGCGTCGCGCAAAATGAAGGCAAAAGAGTAATGCAAAAATTCATCGTGCTGCACTGATCAAACTTATCTGACAACGACAAGTTTTTCTTTCTTATCTCCTAAAATAATATAGTACGTACCGTTTGCAAAATCTACAGTTGATAATGCATACATCGCTGTTCCGGCAATAATTTTTTCTTGCATCATTGCTACTCCTTTTTCATCAATGATCTTGAGCACTTCATCTTTTCCTAGAGATTGGAAATTGAGTATTGTATATGTTGATGCAGGATTTGGCGCGATCTCGATCTCCCTCACACTATTTTTCTTCTCATCAACACTTCCCTGCGGATCAACTTCAAGATTTGCCATCATTCCCATATCGGCATGCTCGAGTTTATGGCAATGAATGAGGAATAACCCTGTATAATCAGTAAATCTGAGCAGCACATTTACTGTTCCAAGCGGATCAAGGCGCACAACATCTTTCCATCCGACTTCTGCCGGTTCAGGGGGATTGCCAACACCTCTATCAATAACCTGAAATTGTGTGCCGTGTACATGAACCGGATGAGTATTGCCGGATTCACTGGTAAACGTCCATCGCTCAAGATCGCCAAGTGGGATATTCGCATCGATCCTGTCCATGGAAAATTGCTTGTCGTTGACATGATGCATTCCGGCAAAGCTGAATGAGCGGGTACGTTTAACATCTGCAGCATTATACTTTGCAATAGTTGAAAGATGAGTAGGAATAACAGATCCCGAACTTCCTGTCTTTGTTACCTGAAATTGAATGAGATCCATTACTGCTCCCTGAGCGACTTTCCCTGAACCCGGCGCATCAGCCATCGTGAAAAAAGTTGATTGCAGCGTGACGTTCTGTCCTTGCGAATACGTGGAAAAATCAACGAGCACGTCAAGTCTTTCAGCAGGGGAGAGCATGGTTGTTGTCAGACTAATTGGATTTTCCAATAAGCCTCCGTCATTACCGATAATTGTAAAAGCCTTTCCGTCCGAGAATGCAAGTTTGAAAAATCGTGAATTCGAAGCATTGACAATTCGAAAACGGTAAAGTGTCGGGGCCACTGATAAAAACGCATCAGGTGTTCCGTTAACGAGGATCGTATCACCAAGCCAACCGCTCATCAGGTCTGCATTGTTCGGTGAATAGATCATCTGATGATTGCTATCGAAACGCTTATCCTGGATCATCAGCGGGACTTCATATTCACCTGACGGCAAGCCAAGTGCAAGCTCTTCATCATCTTCAACAATAAAGAGTCCTGCCATTCCCATATACACTTGCTTCGCCGTGTTCATATCAGGATGAGCATGATAGAAATTCGTACTCGCTCTCTGAATGATCGGAAAACTTACATCATACGATCCGCCGGATGGAACGGCATATTTCGGATGCCCTGCCATAGCTGATGGCGCATGAATTCCATGCCAATGCAAGATCGAGTCTTCGGACAAATTATTTTTTACCGAAGCAGCAAACGTATCGCCTTTTTTTACTTTGATCGTCGGGGCGGGGAAGGAGTTATTGATGAGTAACAGGTTCGTATCTTCATCGGAATAAATTCTCGCCGTTCCGGGTTCAAGGGTAAGATTTCCACCGGTAATAACTGAAGGAATACGAAGCGACTGTCCCGCAAGCGGAGCGGAGTTGGCTGATGATTTTGCAAAAAGTGAAGTGAGAGATGGTGTTGCAATGGCAGCAAGCCCTGTAAGTGCACTGCCCTTAATAAATGCTCGACGATTGATCATTGATGATAATTTTTTGTAGTAATGATATACAAAAAATTATCGGAAAGAATTGCTAGAGGTTATAAGAAGGAAGCAAAGACTTGATGATCTTGACTGTTCTTCATGATTTTATGTACATGTTTAATCAAGTCGGCATTTCAATCCAAGTGAAAATGCATACGATGCGATCTTCCAGTTAGTGGACTGAGCACTGTTCGAAATATTTGTAAGAGGTAAGTTATAGCTTACTTGCGGTAAGATAGAAAAATTGTTTGCGATATTGAAATCGTAACCAGCCGAAAAAAATATGGCAATGCGAAGTTTATTCGCTTCTTTGATCTGTTCGTTTTCCAATGTCTCAGATCTTGTCCCATTTTGGAATCTAATATTCGTAATTGTATCTTTACCTGCAACAATAACTTTGTTAGGCAATTCTCTTGTTTGGGTGATATTCGAAGATAAGATGCTTCCGAATTCCGGTGATAGTTGGACAAAGAAACCTGTACCAAAAGGAGTGTAACTTAAATATGGTGAAAAAAATAGATATGAAGCTCTGATTTCTGTTGTTGAATTTATATCGTACACAGCAAGAACAGCTGAGTCACCTGGAGAATATCTTACCATGGCAGAATCGCGAACACTGCCAGAAGAGGAGGTTGATTTAGAATCAAAGCCGATTTTTGCTCCAATGCTAAAATATTTATTTACTTCAAAGTCGAAATTTACCGATCCGATTCCGCTATTGCCTTTGCCATCCTGACTTGCGCAGCCACAAGCTGTTTTGAAACCTCCTGATTGAATATTCTTCATCCACCCACCCTCAACACCTATCGAGAAGGAATGCCTGTCATGTGAATCAAGTTCTTGCGCTCCGAGCTTTGGGCAAATAAATAATAATAAAGTAAAAAAAATGCGATAGAAAAGAAAGGGCGAAGATTGCTTTTCATTTTTAGTATATGAGTTTGTACAAACATACGGAATAATTACCCAGATTGCAAGGGCAAGAATATATCTCTATACGCCAATACGCCTATTCGTCCATACGTCAAACCCTACCTTGCACTAAAAAACAGCCGTTAATGTTCTACACGTCTCTAAATCTGAAATTATGCCGACGAAAACGAAAAATACCATCGCCGACACCATGAAAACCGCTTCTACGAATGGGAAATCTATCCCATACGTTCACCATACGCTGACATCCGAAGATCTGGAGCAGGAATATGCTTTCCCGGTGATCCCGGCATCGCTTGAGGCAATTCCGGATGGCGCTGTCCTTCTGGGACCAAAAGGAGATGGTTCGCAGTCGTTTCGCGGTACACTGAAACAAGCCGGAGTTTCGAAGGAGAAACTTGTCGAATGGTATAAGCTCATGCATCTTGGGCGTATTTGTGACGATGCAGCAGCGAACTACCTCAAAAAAGCGATGGGCTGGAGCTACCATGCTCCTTGCGCCGGACATGAAGGAATTCAGGCTGCGCTTGGTATCTCTTTTCGTCAGAAGCAGGATTATCTCTTCCCATATTATCGTGATCTGATGACCTGCCTTGCCGCAGGATTGACCATTGAAGAAATTGTACTGAACGGACTTTCGAAAGAAACTGATATTGCAGGCGGTGGTCGTCACATGTCCAATCACTTTGCAAAGATGTCGATCGGCGTGCAGAACGGTTCATCGCTGACGAATAATCACTCGCAGCATGTAACAGGTTGCGCCCGTGCTATTAAGTATTATGGCAAGGATGCCGTTGCGATTTTTTCCGGAGGAGAGTCAGGCTGCTCGGAAGGATTTTTCTACGAAGCACTTAATGGTGCTACGAAAGAAATGGTACCGGCGATCTTCGTTATTCAGAATAACAAATACGGAATCTCCGTTCCGGTTTTCGATCAAACTGCCAATGGCAGAGTTGCTGATAATTTCCGTGGATTTGCAAATTTACTCATCACCTATTGCGACGGAACAGATATTCTTGATTCCTACCGCGCAATGCAAGAGGCATACCAATGGGTGCAAGCAGGAAAAGGCGCAGCTATAGTTCATGCAGATTGCGTGAGAATGAAATCGCATTCCAATTCAGATAGAGATAGCCTGTACCGTACACCCGAAGAACTTTTGAATGCAGCAAAGCGTGATCCGGTAAAGCAATTCCGCGAATGGCTGATCAAAGAAGGTGTCTTGACGCAAGATGAAATTCACGCAATTCATGATGCGAATGCCGCAGATTTTGAAGCACAATCAACAAAAGCCGAAGCTGCTCCGCCAGCCGACCCTGCAACCGTAACCGATTTTTCCGAAGCTCCTTTAGCCATCGTCAGACCGGGACCGTATCAGTTTGAATCTGAGGATGTAAACGTAAATTTTCACGAATACAACCTTCCGAGAGCAAAAGATGAAGGTCTCTTCTTCATTGATGGTATCAACCATACGATGAAGGAAGAATTTCGCCTTAACCCGAATACCTTTATTTGGGGACAGGATATGGCAAATAAAGAAAAGGGCGGAGTCTTCAATGTCTCGAAAGGCATGCAGCAGGAGTTCGGTCCGAAACGAGTATTTAATGCTCCGATCGCAGAAGATTTTATCGTCGGTACAGCCGATGGATTCTGCCGTGTTGATCAGGAAAATATCTGGTGCATTGTCGAAGGTGCTGAATTTGCTGATTACTTCTGGCCTGCAATGGAATCGTTCATTGAATTGACTCATGAATACTGGAGGACGAAAGGCCAGTACCTTCCGAACATTGTGATTCGCTTAGCATCAGGCGGATATATTCAGGGCGGATTATATCACTCGCAAAATCTTGAAGCAACGTTTACTTCTATTCCGGGAATTCGTATTGTCTCGCCGTCTTTTGCTGACGATGCACAGGGATTGCTGCGCTCTGCGATGAGAACCAGAGGCGTTACGGTCTATCTTGAACCGAAATCATTATACTATGCGCAAAAAGCAAAGTCTTTCTCACTTCGTGATAACGAACTGATCCCTTTTGGTAAAGCAAGGCTTCGCCGAGCCGGTGATAAAATTTCTATTATCACGTATGGTAACACGGTCCATCACTCTATTTTTGCTGCCGCAACACTTCGCGCCGAAGGAATAGATTGCGATGTCCTTGATCTGCGTTCTCTCTATCCTCTCGATACAGAATCGATCATGGCAACGGTGAGAAAAACGGGAAGGGCACTTGTTGTCCATGAAGATAAAATCACCGGTGGTTTTGGCGGCGAGATATCAGCCCTCATTACCGAGCAGGCATTCAAATATCTTGATGCACCTGTTATGCGTGTCGGTTCTCTTTTTCAGCCTGTAGGTTTTGCTAAACAGCTTGAAGATGCAATATTGCCGAGCGCTGAAAAGATTGCTGAAGCAGCGAGGAAGTTAGCGGCTTGGTAAAAATAATTTATGAAAATAACAGAGAATACCATCCTCATTACCGGAGGAGCTACCGGCATCGGCTTGGAACTTGCAAAGCAATTTCTTGAACTTGGCAATGAAGTGATTATTTGCGGAAGACGGGATGTGAAACTACAGGAAGCAAAGCAAATACTTCCAAAACTTCATACCTTGGTTTGCGATATTAGTCATGCTGCTGAACGCCGGCGACTTTATGATATGATGGTCTCGGATTTCCCGAATCTGAATATCCTCCTCAATAACGCAGGTTTGCAATTATATAGAAATTATTTGCAAGGCGTTCCTTCGGAAGATATTGAAAATGAAATTTCAACGAATTTGACGGCGCCGATTCATTTATCATCTCTTTTTATTCCTCATTTACTGGCGAAATCAGAAACTGCAATTATGAATGTTACCTCAGGATTAGCATTCGTACCACGATCACTAATGCCTGTTTATTGTGCGACGAAGGCAGGGCTGCATTCTTTTACAATGAGCTTGCGTGTGCAGTTACAAAATACACCGATCAAAGTGTTTGAACTTGCTCCGCCTATTGTTGATACAGAACTTGACAGAGGAGAAAGAGATACGTATAACATCGTTGATCGCGGCATTTCTGCTGATGTATGTGCGAAGGAATTGATTGGTCTCATCGCTGAGGATTCTTTTTTTGCTCCCGTTGAAAGAGCAAAGAATATGTTTCAGGCTTCAAGAAGCGATCAGTTTGATATGTTCTTTAACAG
>Ga0206887_10239_pt2 | contig 11086 bp, 12 predicted proteins | sample Alteio_BWOrgHeat_89_FD_153248 | JGI IMG/M metagenome (GOLD analysis project Ga0206887, IMG submission 153248) | Enriched cells from forest soil in Barre Woods Harvard Forest LTER site, Petersham, Massachusetts, United States - Alteio_BWOrgHeat_Nextera3 ...
GCTGGCGGATTACCAGAAAGCAATTGACGTGGATACCAATTCAGCCTCGGATTACAACAACATCGCCTGGGAACTGGCCGTCTGCCCGGAAGCGCGGTTCCGCAATGGTGAAAAAGCAATGGAGTATGCGAAGAAAGCCTGCGACCTGAGTGATTGGAGGAATCCTGCGTACCTGGACACGCTGGCCGCCGCCTGTGCGGAAAGCGGCAAGTTTGATGACGCCGTAAAATGGGAGGAAGAAGCCATTAAAGGTTTGTCGGAGAAAGACCTGGTCGAAGGAAAAAAAGCACTCGGTCTCTACCAGCAGGGCAAGCCGTACCACGAAGAGCCTAAAAAAGGCCGCTGACCATCAAAGATAATACTCTTCCCGTTCCTGGCGAACGTGTTTCACTGGACGGCGCACTTTCACGGGTGCGAGTTTCTTTGCATTGGCCCGATTAAACAGCATGCGGCCAAGCCCGAGCAGGACAGGAATCGTCAGCAACGCCATGGTGCCCGGTTCGGGCACGGGATTGATGGCGCCCGGCGAAGAATTGTTGATGCTGAATGCCGGAATGTACGGAGCTTGTGACAAACCGCCGTTGTTAAAATAATCCGCCTGGTCGAAGATCGCGCTTCCCGTCGGCGTCCCGCCGCCCGCCTGCCAATAGCTGGCCGCTCCCGCGAAGTTCGGAGCGCTGCTGTCCCACAAACCGTAAGCGAACAGCCAGTAATTCTGGTGGGATTTAAGGACGGTCGCGGACGAATCGGAAAATGTAAACGCGCCGGTCACACCGCTGTTGGCCGCGGGCGTGCTTAGCGAAACCACTTCAGAGCCCATCTCAAACAGATTGTTCGGAAGCTGGTAACTGTGATAGATGCCCACGGATGGAGTAATCCCGTTTTGCCCGTCGTAACCGCTCAGCCACAGGGTCACGCTGTTCAGGCTGATGTTCGCTGTCGGGGTAAACAGCACCGCGCCGCCCCAGGTATTGCCGGAGGCAAACGACAGGCTGAACGCCGGCCCATTGCCCGGGGAATTGCCGAAGACCGGCGAATCCGCTTTCACGGATAAAGCACTGATGAGCAACAACCCTGCGATGAATGAGACGCTTCGTTTCACTGCCATCTTATTTCCCATACTGGCATCGCCTTGTCTATGCAGTCTTGGGCTGCGGTTATTCACATTTGAGACATGCCAAGAAAATACCCTCCATAAGAATTTGGCAATAAATAAATTACCAACACGTTTGCTGCGGCGGCAGAGCGCCCAGCCAAGCGTTCGGAATAATGCCAGCAGCATTGGAATGCCCAATAAAGTCCCGAAACCGGGCTCGGGTACGGCGTTGATGGCAAAGGCTGGAGGGATAGCAGATTGCCCGCTAAAACCGCCGTTGACATAGTAATCGGCCTGGTTATAGGCCGCGTCCCCGGTGGGAGCGCTGCCGGTGGCCCAATAGCAATAGGCCCCGGCGTAGTTCGTGGTACCGTCCCACATGCCGTAGGCAAACAGCCAGTAGGCCGTGTTGGCGTCGAGCATCGTCTGGCCGGAGGCATTGCTAAAAGTGAACGCCGCTGTCGAGCCGTCGTTGGGCGTCGGCGTGTCTAAAGCGGCGATTTCAGCGGCCATTTGGTAATTGCCGGGTCCCTGCTGGCGGCTGTTATAGATGCCGGCGGTCGGAATAATGCCGTTTTGGCCGGTGTAATCGTTCAGCCACATTGTGACGCTGCTCAGGCAGATGTCCTGCGTGGGGGTGAATAAAATCGCGCCGCCAAACGTATTCCCGGCGGAAAATGCGAGGCTGAAGGTGTTTCCACTGCCGGGAGAATTGCCGAAGGCGCGCCAGTCAGCCTTTGCGGGGAGACACACCAACATCAGGAATATCGCGATGATATATTGACCCATTCCTTTCATTGACCACTTGATTCTATATAAGACGCCTGAGAAGAAAAAAAGTCACCAAAAAAATGGAGGCCACGCGTGGCGGCGTTCAATGTTTCCCGTCCGGGTCTCTCATACCCCCGGGGCGGCGTTCAGTAGGGTTCCTGATTTTTTGACAAAATGGACGCTACGTGGAACGTGGCAAGAAATGATCGGAATCAAAAACACATAATGGGTACCGCCCGCCAGAAAATTGTTGTCACGATTTGCCGTCCAGCGGACACTATACCTGTACAGGCGGGGCTGAAATAAACCGGAACGAGCCCTTGCGGGAAGTGTCTTTATGCGTATGAAGCTGCGGCAGGGCGCGCGACACACGCGTGTGTACATGCGTGGGCGCGCGTTCACCTTGATTGAACTGCTCATCGTCATCGCCATTATTGCGATTTTGGCGGCCATCCTGTTTCCCGTGTTGGCCGCGGCCAAGAAGCGGGCCAGCTCCATCGCCTGCCTCAATAACACCAAACAAATCATCACCGCCGTGAAGATGTACCTAGACGACAACCATGGCGCCATGGTCCCGCTCTGGGTGCAGCAGGGCGCTCCCGGCTGGCCGCAGTGGAATTTTGATCCTGCCACCTTCGTCTGCGAGGCCCCGACCTATCTCTGGTGGCCGGACAAACTCCGGCTGGACACGCTTGTCCCCGCGCAAAAGACTTTTAATTGTCCCGCGCTCATCCAGCCCGCCATCGCCGCCCACGGCCAGTCCTACAGCACCAACTACGCCCTGGGCATCGGCATGAATTATCCCGAGTACGGGCATATCGTCCCCGCCTCCGGCAACCCGGACCCCGTCTTTGACACCGCCAATGAAAACGAGGTGAAGACACCCAGCCAATCCATCGTGTTTGCCGATGCCGGCTATGTGACCAATCCCGACGATGATTACGATTCCTGGGTCGAGCAGCCCGGCACCGGCTGCACCTATTTCCGCGTGCCCAGTGACACCGCGTCCTGGGACGTGGATTACACGCGGTCCGTCCCCCGGCACGGCAAACGGGTCAACACCGCGTTTCTCGACGGCCACGCCGCCCTGATCCGCAACAGCTCCATTGGTTACGACCTGCCCCGGACCGACTCCGCCGCCCTCTGGCCGAAGGATAACAATCCAGAGAGTCAGTGAAGTTCCGACGGTCGCTTTTTTACTACGTTCTACGTGGCTTCACGCGGACGAATTTCAAGAGCTTAACTCCGAGTTGTTCACGCGTGTTTGAATCCTCATCGAGACGGAATTTCAACCACAGATGGACACAGATAAACACGGATTTTAGTTGAACTCTCTTCTGACCGATATTTAAATTAATGTTTACTTGGACAGCCTTTGTCCAACCCCCTTATGTAAAATAGTACGCAAATAAAAAATAATTTTAGTAATCATGGCAAAAGACTCGTCAATTGAGTGGACAGATCATACCTTTAACCCTTGGTGGGGATGCTCCAAGGTTTCTCCTGGTTGTGAACATTGTTATGCAGAGGCATGGGCTAAACGTGTTGGGGAAAATATTTGGGGGGCAAAACAAGAACGTCGTTTTTTTACTGATAAGCATTGGAATGAACCGTTGAAATGGAATGCTGAGGCTCAAAAAATTAAACAACGAAAACGCGTATTTTGCGCCTCCATGGCAGATGTATTTGAACTGCGAAATGAACTGGATTCCTGGCGGGAGCGATTATGGAAGCTGATTGATGCTACCCCATGGCTGGATTGGCTTTTGCTGACGAAACGCCCGCAGAATATTGAAAAAAAAGTTCCATGGACAAAAAAATGGCCTGAAAATGTATGGCTTGGAACTACCGTTGAAGACCAACAAAGAGCATCCGAACGCCTGCCCATATTGCTTAAATTTCCAGCAAAGTGCCGATTCCTATCTTGCGAACCATTACTTGGTCCGGTTGACCTCGATCCATGGGTTCAGAACCGACCTAAGAATCTATATGAAGTAAATTGGGTGATTGCGGGAGGTGAAAGCGGAGCAAATGCGCGAGCAATGTTACCGGGGTGGGCAAGAAAACTGCGAGATCAGTGTCAGGAAGCGCAAATTCCATTTCATTTTAAGCAGTGGGGGCATTGGGCTCCGGTCGCTCCTCCCAAAACTGAAAAATCGACCGTGCGAAAATTTTGGGATGACGTTCTTGGCGCAGACATTTTCATGGAACCAAAAGGAAAAAAGATTGCTGGTCGTTATCTGGATGGAATAATGTGGGACCAACTTCCGGCAACAATATGAATGATGAAAAGACTTTGTTTCCACTGCCGCCCCCTAATCCGGTCGAAGTTGAAAAAAAGTTTAAAGAGCGCAATCCGATATGGACAGAATGCAAAGCTAAGCTGATTGAACGTTATCTCTATTATTTCGTTCAAATTACTCACAGTGGAACTTATATAGATGCCTTTGCCGGTCCTCAGGAAGCCGGCAAGCCTGAAATGTGGGCAGCCAAACTGGTAATCGAAAGTTACCCGAGATGGCTTCGTAAGTTTTACCTGTTTGAAATCGAACCCGCTTCGATTGACCTCCTAGGGCAGTTGCGTGATAAACAACCTCCTCCTGATAAGATTAAAAAGGAACCAAAACGCAAAATTGAAATTTATCCAGGTGACTTCAATAAGAATATTCAAAAGATGTTAATTGAAAACCCAATTGGCGACAAAGAGGCATCGTTTTGCCTGCTCGATCAGAGAACACGCGAGTGTGATTGGGCATCGGTAAAGGCCATCGCCACTCATAAAAAGGGTGGAAATAAAATCGAACTATTCTACTTTTTTCCCGAGGGCTGGATTAACCGCAGTATTTCCGAACTGAAAATTGAAAAAGAGAAAAAGCTCGAAAAATGGTGGGGCAATTCGAGTTGGAAAGACCTTCTTAAATGGACGGGCGCGTCACGAGCGAAATTTGTATGCGACCGGTTCAAATCTGACTTGAAATATAAACATGTTTATCCATTTCCCATCTACGAGAGAAGCCAACAAGGAGGAAGAGTAATGTATTATATGGTACATGCCTCTGATCATGATGAAGCGCCAGTTTTAATGAGTCGCGCTTATGGGAAGGCTCTCGAAACAAAAGAATCCCTTGACCAGTTGGATTTTCTTCGCCATGCATTTCCTTCGTCAAAGTGATTTTCTCGCGAGGGACGCGTCCAATGCGGGAATCCGTGTAATTCGTGTCCCGGATTGTCTCCGTTTTCTCCTGTTAAGTATTCGCGCTAATTCACACGCGTGTGCATGAGCGAAAAATAAGTTGCGAAACTTCTCGCTATTAGCCGGTAATATTGGTTCACTTATGTTGTCTCCAGTATTTCTGGTTTCAAGGGCGTGTGAACCTCCAATCGTGCGACCGGTAACAACCCCGGTCATGGTGCGCCAGAATTTCTACTACTTTGGTACAAAAGAAGAATAAGAAGGTTCAACCCTGGTCCTGTGGGAACCCCCGCGGGCCAGGGCTTTTTTTCGTTCTCTCCTGTTAATCGTTCGCGCTCGTTCGCGCAAGCCACGCGTGGCATGCGTGTCTAAAAATGCGTTCTTCGCTGTCAGCCGGACGTGGATTGCATTGACTCGCTCGTCCCGAGTTGTCGGGACCTGCCACGTGGAATGTGGTAAACGTGCTCCGCGACTGCGGGGCGTCGAGGCCGGAACCCCGCAGAGCGGGGCAGGTATTTTGGGGGACGCATACCCAGGGTGACACTCCGTTTACCCTGGGCCATTATCTTTCAACTCCTACGGGGTTTTCAGTCAGCGTCCCGCAGTCGCGGGACGAAGCTTCATCCTTCTTTTTCGGCGTGCACGGAGTGCCCTGCCCTACCTTAATTTGCGCCTGCGGGTGCTAAACGAGGACGGCCTTGTGCGTTTTCAGATATTTTTCGATGGTGGTAATGCTGTTGATAGAATTGGCGACACGGATGGCGTCCGGCTTGCCCAGTTTGTAATGCACCAGGAGTTTGCCCACCATGGTCACCCGTAGAATCGCCTCGGCCATGCGCCAGACTTGTCCATCGGCCAAGGGTTGCAGTGGGGGGCGGCGAGCGGCTATTTTCTTCATCATGCCGGAGATTACCCCAAACGGCTTGATAAACCTATGAAAATCGCTTGCGTGTTATTCGTGGAATTCGCGTAAAGCAGCGCCTGCCGCGTCAAAGTCCCGCTTTGCGGGACGCAGGCGCAAAATTAAAAAGGAAAAAAGCAGAAATCCGCTGTTTCTGCGGTTCCAAAAATAGCGGTAACGGCCCTGCTACTGGATCCTGACGCGAAAATATTGTTGGGTGCCCGACGGCGCCAGCGGGTAAGGACTGGCGGCGCCCGTCATGTCCGTGTAAGGACCCGTGACGGCCGGCGCCGATTGCAGCGTACCCACCGGCCAGGTAAGAATGACCTGGCTGGCGGAATATTGGATATTCAGCGTCACTACCGGCGGAGTCACCGCCTGATAGGACACGGCCGGGCTTAGGTGGTTCCGGATGCATGGCTTGCCGATGGCATCCACATAGAGCTGATAATTCCCCGGGCTTAGGCCCAGTTGGCTGACATTGGTCTGATATATTCCGGTGGGCACGGAACAAAGAAAAGCCGCGTTCCCGCCGTTCGTCGCCGCATAGACCTCGTAATGGTCAACCGTCCTCTCGTCGCCGGACGCAATGGTCCACGCCAGGACATTGGTGTTGTTCACCTGCGCCGTCAGCGCGAAATAGTTCTCCGTGCCGGACTCGACTTCCGTGCCTTCCTCCCAATCGCTCCATGTGGCCCATTGCATGCGGGTCATGTTGGTGGGAATCACCGAGTTGATTTCCGCCGCCCGCACTACCTCGCAAAGCCCGTTGCTGGAAGGCAGATATTTGCCCAGGGACCAGCTTAGTTCCTTCGTCAGCGTCCCGTCGAAATGCGCGCACATCGCCCCGAACGCCTGCTTGCCCGGGTTGGCCTGGATGGTGGGATATTCATTCGTCACCGCGCTTAAATTAAACGGGTCCGTGGAATACGAATTCGTCGTTCCCTGGTCAAAATTCTCTGTCCATTGATACGTCATGTTCACCCACGACTCCGTAATATGGCCAACGTCCTCATCCACCCAAACGCCGCGGGGAGTGGTGGACTCTTTCGCGATAACCATGTCCGGATCGGTCAGGTACGCGGAACTGCGCACGCCAAAAAACATCAAAACAGGGTTCCCATTGGTCACGGGTTCCGTTTCATAATTGGGATCGCTGAAATAATTGGTTTTGCAATAATTGATGTTCGTCTCGAGGTTGGCCAGGCTCTCCCCGCCCTGGAAAAACGGGAAAACCACCATGATGAGATAGTGAAAATTTTTGTTCGTGTTGCTGCTGCTGGCGAGGTACGCCTTCACCTTTTGCGCCACGTCATCCGTTTGGTCTCCCCTGCCGTACCAGGAAAAAATCAGCCCGTTGAAGCCCCGACTCTCCAGGTCGCTGATCATGGACGCCACGTAATTGGTCGTATCATTGTTCACCCCAATGTTGATGTGTGAACTCTCGCCGAACCAGCACGTGCCATTGGCGAACCACCGCAGGTCCGGCCGGCCCGGTATCAGCGTATGCACAGTCCACGTGCGAAACGTGTCCCGGCGTAACCGGGTTCAACGACTCATCCACCAGCGCCGGGTCAATCGCCATCGTATCCCCGTTGGTGTCGAGCCAGGTGGAATCTCCAAAGTTCCCGCCGTAAGTATTTTCAGTATAATTGGAATACGCCGACGTATTGTGATTGGTCAATGAATAGAGCGGGATATTAAAATTCAACTGGCCAAACGCCGCTGTGGCCCGCGCCAGCAGGCACAGAACCATCACGCAGCACCCGCGCACCCGCCAGCTCCTTTTCCGTTGTTCCAGTCCCTTCAGTCCCACTTTCATGCCCAGATCATCCCTTCAATATTTGCCCATTCGATGCTTTAAAATCACAGTATATCACGCCACCCGCAAACGTGCCACGGTCGTCGGGTCAATTTTGTGTAATAAAAAGGGGACTGGACGGGTCGCCCTCCCGTTTTCGCCCGCTTACGGTTGCTTAAAGTCCGAGCCAAGCCGGGTCAGGGTGTTTTTGAAATAAATATTTTTCGATTATGGCCGGGCGGAGTCTCCCGCTGTTTTGATTGTTGGGCGGCCGTTTTTCCCGCCTTAAATGGCTGAGGCTATTTTCAGAATGCAATTTAACTTGCGCGGAAGGGTTTTGAATTGTTACAGTTTGGTTGCGATTTTCCCGCCGGCAGCGGCGGGTTTTTTATCTTAATACCTTTTTATCTGTGAAAATTTTCAGCGGCACCGCCAATGAACCCCTGGCCCGGTCCATTTGCAGTTCCATCGGCATGGAGCTGGGCAAATGCACCATCAAACCGTTTCCCGACGGCGAAACGTTTATCCGGATTGAAGAAAATGTCCGCGGCGAGGAGGTATTCGTGGTGCAGCCGACGGCGCCGCCAACGAACCATCATTACATGGAGTTGTTCATCATGATTGACGCGTTGCGTCGCGCGAGCGCCAAGCGCATCACAGCCGTATTGCCGTTCTATGGTTACGCGCGGCAGGATCGCAAGGACCAGCCGCGGGTGCCGATTACGGCGAAGCTGGTGGCAAATCTTTTGGTGGCGGCGGGCGCCAACCGCATCCTGGCGATGGACCTGCACGCGCAGCAAATCCAGGGATTTTTTGATATTCCGGTGGATCATCTGTACGCGGCGCCGGTGATGTACGATTATTTGAAGAAGAAGAATTTGAAGGATTTGGTGGTGGTGAGCCCGGACACAGGGGGGCTCAAGATGGCGCATGCGTATTCGCAGGTGCTGGAGGCGGGCCTGGCGATTGTGGCCAAACGGCGCAAAAGCGCGTCGGAAGTGGAGAGCATGGCGGTAATCGGCGAAATCAAGGGGAAGAATATTTTGCTGGTGGACGACCTGACGGAGACGGCGGGGACACTGACGGAAGCCGCGTCTTTATTGAAGAAAAAAGGGGCAAAACGGATATTGGCCTGTGTTTCCCATGCGATTTTGGGGGAAACGGGCATCGAAAGATTGCGTAAATCCAGTATTGACGAATTGATTACAACTGATACAGTCCAACGCCCGCCTATTGACGGTGTTAAAATTACGACGCTGTCGGTAGCGGGACTTTTGGGCGAAGCCATCAAACGAATTAACAGTAATTCGTCGGTCAATTCGCTCTTTGAGTTTAAAGGCGGGCGCACGAGTTAGCGCTTGCACAACAATTTAAGAAAATGAAATCAGTTCCGTTAAAAGCATTTCCGCGCACGCAGACGCGCCGCGGCCAAGTCAAACAGTTGCGCTCGAGCGGCCGCGTGCCGGCGACGATTTACGGCCGCCAGGCCAAGCCGCAGAACCTGGAAATCAGCGGGCGCGAAATCAGCGACCTCATTCATCATCACCTTTCGGAAAACCTGCTGGTGGATTTGTCCATCGAGAACGACGCGCGGGCCAAGCGCCTGGCGCTGGTGCAGGAAGTCCAGCATCATCCGATTGATGGCAAAGTGCTGCACGTGGATTTCCATGAAGTGGCCGAGAACGAAAAGGTGACCGTGCAGGTGCCGGTGGAAACCATCGGCGAAGCCGCGGGCGTGAAGAACAGCGGCGGCGTTTTGGAACACGTTTTGTTTAAATTAAAAGTGCGCTGCCTCCCGAAAGATTTGCCGGAACAGATTACCGTTGATGTGACGGCGCTGGAAATCAACAAGACGATTCATATCGGCGAGATCACAGCTCCGGCGGGCGTGGAAATTATCGGCAACAAGAAGTTGCCCGTGGTTTCGGTGACGCCGCCGCGCGCGGAAGAAGAAGTGGCTCCGACGGCCGAAGCCAAGGCCGCAGGCGACGTCGAAATGACGAAGGAAAAGAAGGAAGATGGCACGGAAGGCGAAGCCAAAGCGGGCGAGAAGGCCCCGGCCAAAGCCGAGGCCAAGGCGGAAAAAGGCGCCGAGAAAAAAGCCGAAGCCAAGCCCGAGGCCAAAGCCGAGAAGAAGAAATAATTTTTGCGGGCGGTTGCGTGACGCGACGGCCCTGCGTTTGCCCCGGCGCATTTCGCTCACATGGACGATACGTTTCTCATCGTGGGCCTGGGAAACCCGGGCGCGGATTATGTCCGGACGCGCCACAACGCGGGGTTTATGCTGGCGGAAAAGCTGGCGGCGAAGTGGAAGTGTGATTGGGCGGGCGAAAAGAAATTTCGCGCGCGCATGGCCAAAGCCGGGCGCAACGGCAAACGAGTATTGTTGTGCGAGCCGCAGGTGTTCATGAACGCAAGCGGTGAGACGGTCGGGGCGATCGTGAATTTTTATCAGTTGCCATTGGGGCGATTGATGGTGGTGGCGGACGATGCGGATTTGCCGCTGGGGACGGTGCGGCTGCGGATGAGCGGCAGCAGCGGGGGACACCATGGATTGGAGTCCATTGAGCAGCATTTGGCGTCCCGCGAGTTTGCGCGGTTGAAGATTGGCATCGGGCGCAAGGATAATTTGCGCGAGATAACGAACCACGTGCTCGGGCGGTTTGATGCCGTCGAAAACGAGCTGATGGAAAAAGTTTTGGACCGGGCGGCCGGACAGGTGGAAGCCTGGCTGGACGCCGGAATAGAAAAAGCAATGCAGTTCAATGGAACTGTGGAAGAGATAAAAAGTTGAAGCCACGCGAAACGTGGTAAACCTTAAAGCGAATGCCGCTTCAAGGATTGAAAGACGAAATGAAACGATACGAAGGTCTGTTTATATTGAACACGGCAGGGCGCGAAGACGGCGCCAAGGACATCCTTGACAAAATTTCCACGGAAATTTCCGCGGCCGGCGGCAAAGTGGAAACGGTGCAGAAAATGGACCGCAAGCATTTTGCGCGCGTGGCCAACAAGAAGCACAACGCCGGATTTTATGCGAACGTCATTTTCAACGGCGCGCCGGAGATTATCTCGCAATTGAATGCCAAATTCTCCCTCAACGAGGAAGTTTTCCGCGTGATGTTCACGGAATCGCCGGAGCCGAAACCGGCGGCGAAGTAAAAAATTTAAACCGAACGTCCTATGGCCAGCTTCAACAAAGTGATTCTCGCGGGGAATTTGACCCGCGACCCGGAACTGCGCTATACGCCCAAGGGCACCGCGGTGGCGCGCATCACCCTGGCGGTCAATCGCACCTACACCGCCGGAGAAGGCGGCGAGAAG
>Ga0206887_10254_pt1 | contig 11054 bp, 14 predicted proteins | sample Alteio_BWOrgHeat_89_FD_153248 | JGI IMG/M metagenome (GOLD analysis project Ga0206887, IMG submission 153248) | Enriched cells from forest soil in Barre Woods Harvard Forest LTER site, Petersham, Massachusetts, United States - Alteio_BWOrgHeat_Nextera3 ...
ATTATTTTTACGTCGGTCACAACGCCCTTCGGGTTAAGTGCGATGAAAAGTTTTACTTTCATATCCTGAACATCTTTTGCTCCGATCGGAATGTTCCAGCACTGCGAAACCTGGCTTTGAATTTTACCCATAAGCTCGTTTATGAATGCCGGGTCTACCACTTCAGACTTGCCCGAGGCCTCTGCTTTCTGCGCGGCGGCTTGGGTTTTTGGGGCTTCCTTATCAGCTTTATCAATAATATCATCTAATGAAGCCTGGTCTTTTTTCTCAAGGTCTTTCAGGAGCTTTTTTTTGCCTTCCTGGTCTTTATCGTCTTTCTTTTTCTCTTCCTCAGGCTTCTTTTCCGGCTCTGGTTTTTTCTCTATATCGGCTTTTTTCGGAGCTGGTTTTTTTTCAATAGGCTTGGGTGAAGGGATTTTCTCAGCCTTCTCCATTTTCTGTGCTTCAACAGGCTTTTTAACATCCTTAGGCGGCATTGGCGGGGTCGGTTTTTCTACCGGTTTCTCCACGGGCTTTTCTACTTTTGGTGCAGGAGGGGCAGTTTTAGGCGCGGCGCCAAGCGGCATTATATCAACCGCGATTATCTTTGGTTTTTCAATATCGCGGGAGCAGCGTGGCAACAGCCCAGTTGCCATTATCACCAAGAAAAGATGGAGTATCAGTGATTTCGTGAGATAAGGATGCTGGCTGGATTTTTCCTTTATCAGCAAAAATGCCTTACCAAACTCCTGTTTCATATTTTGTGTGTTGGTTGCCATGTTCTATGGCCTATGGTTTAGGTTTTTCTACGCGAGGCTGAGTGACCAGGCCGACCTTTGAATAACCCTCTTCATTTATTGCGGAAATGGCGCGGATAACTGTGCCATATGGAACATCCTTATCACCTTTGACATAGATCTGGATGTTCTTATTCTGCTTGGTCATTTCGGAAAGTTTTGGGCCGAGCTGTTCAAATGTAACTTTGGTTTTCTGGATATAGAGATCGCCTTTTTTATCAACGATAACTTGTATAGGGTCTTCTTTCTTCTCGTTCTCAAGTTGGGAAAGATTTGATTCCGGTAGGTTAACTTTAATGCCGGTTGACATAAGCGGCGCAGTTACCATGAAGATAATGAGCAGTACAAGCATGACATCCACGAATGGAGTGACGTTTATTTCGCTCATCAGCGCGGCTTTATGCCTTCTTGCTTTTCTGCCGCCGCCTCCTCTTATCATTCCAGCCATTTTTGGCACCTAAAAGTTAGTGGTTATTCGAATTCGCGTTCAATGAAAATTATCAGCTCATCAACAAAATCATCAATATCATTGGAAACTTTTGCTATTTCACTGTTAAATTTATTAAAGAAAATTGCCGCCGGGATAGCTGCGAAAAGACCTATGGCAGTTGCAAAAAGCGCTTCCGCGATGCCTGGTGCAACAACTGCAAGGCTGGTATTATTCGAAATCGCGATAGATGTGAATGAGTTCATAATGCCCCAGACAGTGCCAAACAGGCCAATGAAAGGACCCGCAGAACCAACCGTTGCAAGGAACGGGATATTCTTCTCAAGGAAATTGATCTCACGAGTGGAGGCATTATTCAATGCCCTTTCGGCCCTTCTACGTGGAGAGTTTTTGCTTTTCTGTTCATAGCACTCGTACATACCGGCAACGAAAACACGCGATAGAGGGTCTACGGTGCTGCGTTTTATTTCATTATAAAATTCTTCCATGGTTTTATTATTCCTGCCATCCCAAAAAAGGGCGAGAAAGCTTGATAATTTTTTCCTGGTTTGGCTGAGCAGAGAAAATTTCTGGAATATTATTGCCCAGCTTACGATAGATGCAACCAATAGCATTATCATAACAAGTTTTACGATTATATCTGCCTGCATGAAAAGGCCGAACAGTGAAAAATCGTGATGGGCAGCCATTCCTGACATTGCAGAGATACTTTCACCACCAACATTCTGAACGGGAATTGCCGCAGCCTGGCTAACAGCCTGCGCGGTCTGAGCTGGAATATTTATAGCTTCTTGTGCCATTTTATTACTCTTATAAGTTAAATTATTTGTCGTGTTTTTACACGGCAATAAGAATTACTGCAACTTTTCTTTCTTCACTTAATAAAACATTATATGTTCTTGCAGCAGCGCCTGTGTCCATATATTCAACGCTGATTCTTTTTTGTTTTAAAATAGCTTCTGTCTGGGGAAGAAAGAAATCTGTTGCTATACCCCCACCAACCAGAAGGATTTCAACTTCTTTATCGTTCAAAACTTCCTGGATATGCTCTGGCATTGTGGTTTCAATTCTCTCTGCTTCAAATTTGAAAATTTTATCAGGGAAAATTAGTATATTATGGGAGTATCTTTCTCCAGTTACTTTAAAACCCCCATTACCGTAGGCTTCGATTACTTTTTTACCTTCAGGTATTTGTGGGGTGATGTCGGTCATTTAATTATAAATTATTCAACCTGTTCAAAACTTCATCTTTGCCAAGGGCAGCTATAACATCAACTAAATTAGGTGATTCCATGGTGCCGCAAACCGCAGAGCGGAGTGCTGGAAGAAACTGGCCGAGTTTTATATTGTTTTGTGCGGCGTAATTATCGAGCTCTGATTTTATTTTTTCAGAGGTAAATTCAGTGACCGAGGAAAGGACTGGGATAAGTTTTGCGATATGTTCTTTGCCCTGAGCAAGCATGGCAGTCGCTTTTTCAGTGTATGGAACGCGAGCGGCTATGAAAGCACAATTATCAGCAAAATTTTGTAGGGTTTGGGAACGTTCCGCAATTGCGGGAATAAGTTTTTTTACTGTTTCCAAGTTTATTTTATCACTAAATTTTGCTTGCAAGAATGGCTGGGCAAGTTCAAGGGTTTCTTCCACGGATTTTTTGCGAAGGTATAAACCGTTAATATGGTTCAGTTTTGCGAAATCAAAGCGGGATGGGGATTTGCCGACATCTTTGATATCGAATTTTTTGGCGGCTTCATCCATGCTGAGAATTTCTTCATCACCCCAGTGCCAGCCTAGGGACATTAAGTAATTAACTATCGCTTCCGGCAGGTAGCCCATTTTCTGGTACTCTTCAACGCCTAGAGCGCCGTGGCGTTTGGAAAGTTTTGCACCGTCTGCACCATGGATGAGTGAAACGTGGGAAGTAACTGGCATTTTCCAACCCATTGCGTCAAAGATCATGCGCTGGCGGAAAGTGTTAGTGAGGTGATCATCACCGCGGATGATATGGGTTATGTCCATGTCGTGGTCGTCTACCACAACGGCGAGCATGTAGGTTGGGGTGGAATCTGCGCGAAGGATTACCATATCATCAAGTTCGGAAGCAGGATAGCGAACCTCACCCTGAACCAGGTCGTTGATTATTATTTCGCCTTCAAGCGGGGCTTTTATGCGGATAGCGAATTTTGCATTTGCGGGAGCTTCGCTTTCGTTCTTATCGCGCCATATCTTTGGGTATTTAAAATTATGGCCTGAGGCTTCGGCAGCTTTACGCATTTCGTCAAGCTCTTCAGGAGTGCAAAAACATTTGTATGCAGCGCCTTTGGCAAGAAGTTCATAGGCAATTTGTTTATGCCTTTCCACATTTTCAGATTGCAGGATTATTTCACCATCCTGGTTTAAGCCAAGCCAGTTGAGGCCGGTTTTTATGGCATCAATTGCTTCCTGAGTAGAACGTTTGGTATCGGTGTCTTCAATTCGCAGAAGATATTTGCCACCCCTGCCCTTTGCATAGAGATAGTTGAATAAAGCCGTGCGCGCGCCACCAATATGCAGGAAGCCGGTTGGAGATGGTGCGAATCTGGTGGTGACTGTCATAAAATTATAGTTTTTTTAAAGGTATAAAACAGATTGCCAGCAACACAAGCATAAAAATGGCTGGCAACTGCATTTTTGATTTTTCCGGAAGCCCTTATTTAATAAATTTTTTTACCCCTTCCGGCTTGTTGCGGGCGGGTCTTAAAATCAATCTACACGAGAATTTATCAACTATAGGTGGAATAATAATGAAAAAAAATCCCGATTCCCCAATCATGATTGGGCATGTAGAAAGTTTATCGTCAATGAAACTGAGCAATAGGGAATTAGGAAATTTATTTTTGACAGACCAGAGCGCAGAAAAACCCTGTGCACATACAGCAATGTGGCGAGCGGTTATCACCCAGGCGCTGATGGATGCCGGAAATAATTCAAAAAAACTGGAAATGAGGAAGGAAAAAGCCCGTGCGATTGCGTGGCTGAATGGTGATGGTGATGATTTTAAAGAGGTTTGCATAATGGCAGGGCTAGACCCGCAACATGTCAAGAACAAAGCCTATGAGGCAATAAAAAATGGTTGTAAATGGAGGGTTGAGGCCAACCGTTTTTTGCAGGAAAAGAGGGATGGAAAAACGGAAAATAGATCTATAAAGCTTGAGGTGAAGAGCCTGGAAAGGATGGTTGCTTAGATTTATTGAAAAGATATTTATCAAAAAAACGTTGCTTTGCGGCGAGCATATCAATACCGGTAACAACATCAAAAAGCACATAGTTCTTTCTTTCCAGCTTGGCAGACTTGAAAGCGTTCGCTTCAAACCCAAACCAGATATTCGCAAGCAGGATGATCCAGGGAGCGGCGGGGCTATCAAGGCTCATCAGAAAGCCGGTGAATATCAGCAGCAGCACAGATACCAGCCATAAGCGGTTGAAAAGTGACCAGGCCATATTGAACAAGAACGCCCAGAAATTAAAGCCCTGGGATACAAAAACTGTGCTATCCAGAGCCTCTGGAACATCTTTTTTTATATATACTGAATAGAGCTTTGTGCGGGTAAAGAACATTTATAATGTGCCCTTGGTGGAAGGGATGGCGTTACCGGCACGGTCATCAATTTCCGTTGCAAACCTCAGAGCTTTTGCCAAACCCTTAAAGCATGATTCAATTATATGGTGGTTGTTGGTGCCGTAAAGATTCTCAACATGCAAAGTTATTCCTGCGGCCTGGGCAAATGCGCCAAACCACTCCTTGAAAAGTTCAGTGTCCATATCGCCAATTTTATCGCGGTTGAATTCCACTTTCCAAATCAAATATGGGCGGCCGGAGAAATCTAGGGAAACGCGCGTGAGGGTTTCATCCATCGGGATGTAGGAATGGGCGAAACGTTTTATTCCGGCTTTATCGCCGATAGCTTTTGCAACAGCCAGGCCGATAGTTATACCGCTGTCTTCAGTGGTATGGTGGAAATCTATATGGAGGTCGCCTTTGGCCTCAAGGTCGATATCAATCAGTGAGTGTTTGGAAAGTTGTTCAAGCATGTGGTCAAGAAAGCCTATGCCGGTGGTCACGTTATATTTTCCGGTGCCATCAAGGTTAATGCTGGTTTTGATCTGGGTTTCCTTGGTTTTTCTTTCCACACTTGCTTTGCGCATATTTGGTACTTATATAGGGTTAAATTCAAGGAGCTTTATATCATTATGGCTGGAAATAACAATGATTTTGCTGGAATGCATGCCACAACCATTTTATGTGTGCGAAAAAACGGTAAAACTGTGATAATTGGCGATGGCCAGGTATCGATCGGGCCAACCATCATGAAGGGAAATGCCAAAAAACTGCGCCGGGTGGCAAGTGGTAATATTGTTGCGGGTTTTGCAGGGTCTACCGCTGATGCATTAACATTATTCGAAAGGCTTGAAAGCAAGCTGGAAAAATTCCCAAACCAGTTGAAAAGAGCAGCCGTTGAACTGGCAAAGGACTGGAGAACCGATAAATATTTACGCCGGTTAGAGGCGATGATGATAGTTGCTGATAAAGATGACACGCTGGTTCTGACCGGGCAAGGTGATGTGCTGGAGCCAGAAAATGGTGTTACTGCGATAGGCAGTGGTGGGAATTATGCACTTTCAGCCGCCCGGGCATTTTTTGAATATGAAATAGATGCGGAAGTTATTTGTGAGAAGGCCATGAAAATCGCAGCAGATATTTGCGTTTATACTAATTATAATTTTACCAAAGAGATATTGTAAGCATGGTTGCACATAATTATACGCCGCAGGAAATCGTCAATGAATTGAATCGGCACATCATCGGGCAGGAAGAGGCGAAGCGGGCAGTGGCAATTGCCCTGAGGAACCGTTATCGCAGGATGCAGGTTGAAAAGCCGTTGCGTGATGAGATCATACCAAAAAATATTTTGATGATCGGACCCACGGGTGTTGGCAAAACCGAGATAGCGCGCAGGCTGGCGAAGCTTGCTGATTCACCCTTCATTAAAGTTGAGGCAACTAAGTTCACGGAAGTTGGTTATGTAGGCAGGGATGTTGATTCTATAATCCGCGACCTGCTTGACCAATCTATTCTTCTGATAAAAAATAAAAAGCGTGACGAAGTTAAACTTAAGGCAGAACTGAGCTCAGAAGAAAGGGTGCTTGATGCGCTGGTGGGTGATGATGCATCACCTGAAACGCGCCAGAAATTCCGTAAAATGCTGCGCGAAGGCGAACTTAATAAAAAAGAAGTTGAGATCGACCTTGCAGATAACTCCAACCCGCTTTCAAGCTTTGAGATACCTGGAATGCCGGGCGGTTCGATGGGGATGATAAATTTAAGTGATATTCTGGGCAAAGGTTTTGCAGGGAAAAGCAAGCGCAAGAAAATGACCGTTGAAGAAGCCTATGACGTGCTGATGAAGGAAGAAAGCGATAAACTCCTTGATGAGGAAAAACTGGTGAAGGAGGCTATCACCATTTGTGAAAATAACGGAATAGTTTTCATCGACGAGATAGACAAGATATCAAGCCGCAATGACGTGCGCGGTGGGGATGTTAGCCGTGAAGGCGTGCAACGCGACCTACTGCCGCTTATAGAGGGAACAGTGGTGACTACCAAGCATGGTCCTATAAAGACCGATCATATATTGTTCATTGCAAGTGGGGCATTCCACCTGGCAAAACCTTCTGACCTGTTGCCGGAGTTACAGGGGCGCCTGCCTATCAGGGTGCAGCTTGAAGCGCTTGATGAGAAAGCGATACACCGTATATTGACCGAGCCCGAGGCAAGCCTGACCAAACAATATTCTGCGCTTTTGAAAGTTGATGGGGTGGACATTGAGTTCGATGAAAGCGGAACCCTGGAAATTGCCAGGATAGCTGCGGAAGTAAACCAGAATGTTGAGAATATAGGCGCCAGAAGGCTGCACACCATTATGGAAAAATTGCTGGAAGAGATAAGTTTTTCTGCCGGTTCGGGTAACAATGGAAAGATAATGGTGAATAAGGAATATGTTGAAAAAAGGCTGAGCAATCTCACCCGCGCTAATGATCTGAGTAAATTTATTTTATAATTTGATTTTGCTGCATTTCTTGTTATTTTTTGTTCATTACTTCAATCTTAGATAAAGTTTATGACAGCAAGAATTTACCAGCCTACAAAAAACGCCATGCAATCTGGCAAAGCGAAAACCGACTGGATGCTGGAATATCTGCCTGAGAAGAAAACGCAGGTTGATAGGCTTATCGGCTGGACAGGCAGCAGTGATATGAAGCAGGAAATAAAATTGAAGTTTGATACAAAAGAAGAGGCGGTTTCTTACGCGCATAAAAATAATATAGAGTTTGAGCTCATTGAGCCAAAAGTACGGGCGATAAAGATACAATCATACTCTGATAATTTTACAAACTAGTCCTGGCCAAAGGTTTCCGGTGAACTGGCTTAATGAAATAACCACTAATGCACTTTTTCACTACGCGATAATATTCTGCCGCGTTGGGTCTATTATGCTTTTTATCCCGGGGTTTGGTGAGTCCTATGTTTCGGCGCGCGCGAGGCTTGGTTTAGCGCTTATTCTATGCCTGGTCTTCTTCCCGATATTGACTGATAAATTTCCGCCCGTTCCGGGAGATATATTAAAAATGTTCCTGATATTCGCCGGCGAGGTTTCGGTTGGGATATTTATCGGGCTACTATGTGCGATCATTCAAAGTACGCTGCACCTGGCAGGCATGAAAATCGCTTTCATGACCAGCCTTTCAAGCGCCACCATGTTCGACGTGAACCAGAGCACGCAGGGTTCGGTGGTGGGTGGGTTCCTTTCACTCGTTGCGATAACGATATTTTTTACATCTAATTTGCACCATATAGTTTTCAAGGCGATCATTGATAGTTATGACCTGATGCCTGACAATCAAATTCCACCGTTTGATAAATTTGCGGAAATGGGAGGAAGGTTCATGGCAGATTCTTTCTTTATCGCTTTTAAGATCTCAGCACCGGTGATAATGGTGGGAACATTGCTTTATATATCAGCAGGTTTGATGGGCAGGCTGATGCCAACTATGCAGGTTTTCTTCATCCTGGTGCCAATACAGATATATGTGGGGTTCTTGTTCATGGCAATGGCTTTAAGCGGGATGATGATGGTTTATCTTAATTTCTTTGAAGAAAAATTGATGTTTTTGACAAATTTTGGATGATCTTCTTTTTCTACCTTAAAAACTATTATTCTACCCTCTCTACAAATTATATTTATTTTAAAGTATATTAAAGTGTATTTTATAGGCCAAGCTCCATAAATATCATTGCATTCTGGATAAGAATATTACGGACTTTTTCTGATTTAATGCGGGAATAGCAATTTATAAGCTGTTTAATATCAGTTTTACTATCAGATTCGGTGAATTTATGACGCATTACATTCAAATTAGAAAAGCTACTCTCAAAAAAATGGTTTGCGGGTACTTCTAATATTTCAGATATTTTTTTCAGGCGTGAGGCACTTATTTTATTTTTGCCGATCTCATATTTCTGGAGTTGTTGGGCGCTTATGCCAATTAGTTTTGAAAGTTCTACCTGTGTTAGATTTTTATATTTACGGTAATATTTAAGTATTTCGCCAATTTGCTGGTCAAATTGCTTTTCTTGTAAAAAAATCTTACTTTTCATTTCAATCAATGGTATATGTTGATAAACTATTAATCACCATTTATACATTAAATATACATAAAATCAACATTAATGTATAAATTATGTATATTTTTATGCTATGACAGAAGAAGAATTCAAAAATCTGCATCTACAACTTGCGAATGAGGATATCCGCAAAGTTGATGAATGGAAAAGCTCACACGGTATGAAATCTCGTACCGAAGCCATCCGTGCAATGATACGGATGGTCACATCTGGTCATCTTGAAGAGAATAATTCTGGCTTTGGTGAAAAAGAAAAATCTACCTACATGAAACCTACGATGGTTAAACCAGATGAAGAAACCATAAGGAAAATAGTTAAAGAAGAACTACAAAAAAGAGATAAATAACATGCCAAGCTTTGATATTGTATCTGAAACCAATATGCAGGAAGTTGATAACGCCATCAACTCTACCCAGAGGGAAATGGGCAATCGTTATGATTTCAAAGGCACAAAATCAACCATCAGTAAAGATAAGGACGGCATCACCATTCTTGCTGATGACGACATGAAATTAAAGGCCATCACCGAAATGGTGAAGACATATTTCACGCGTCGTAATGTTGATGTGAAATGCCTTGATTTCGGCAAACCTGAGATGGCAAGCGGTGGAATGACCAGGGTGCTAGTGAAAATAAAAAATGGTATTGACCAGGATAATGCAAAAAAAATAACCAAGGCCATCAAAGAAAAAGGGCTCAAGGTCCAGGCATCTATTCAGGGCGAGCAGGTGCGTATAACGGGAAAAAAGAAAGACGACCTTCAGGAAGCCATCGCCTTTGTAAAACAAGTCGGTCTTGAGTTGCCTTTGCAATTCGTTAATTTCAGGGATTAGTTTCCGTTATTATAGAACTGATTCTCCCAGTAATCTGACATTCCTTTATCATCCCACTTCGTTTCAAAATTATTTATAGCGCCGGTAGTTACCTCAGACAGGCTCAAGCTGGTCGGGGTACCAGTCCTTAGATTGAATTTTGAATTCAGGCTCATCTGCCATTTTGGCAGGTCTATAACGCCTGAGATAGCAGCGCTTTCTATAGAAGGGCCAATAGCGTTCAGGTCTTTAAAGGTTATTAATCCGGAATCAACAATAAATGTGCCGGCAAAATATCCGAATTCTGTTTCACCTTTATTTAATAACTCAGTGGAGATCACTTTTATATACTCCCTTCTTTTGGCAATGGATACTGCCTTGACCACAGCATCAAAATCAAAACCCTGAACTGAGAAACCCTTGGTGGCGATAGAAAAATTTCCCTTAAGATTCTGGATCATCTGTTCGATGCTGAAACCGAATGACGCCAGAACGCCGCTCATATTGAAGGTTGAGGATATCTGGTCAAGATGGAAAGTATCTGCCATGAACAGATCGGAATCAAGGTCTGTGCCCATGAAGGTTATGTTGAATGATGGATATTCAGTAGTGAGGTAGCCTTTAAAATCAATTTTATTGCCGAATAGCTCAGCTCTTATCTCGTCTATATTCAATCGCCCCTCTTCTGTTTTGGCTGACATGACAAAATTTTTCATGAAGAAATGGTAAAGTCTTAGCTCTTTTATATCCAGGTCGATTTTCCCGTGGAAAGTTCCCAGAGATTCAAAAGTTACTTTTTCATTGCTCCATTTTCCATCAAAATTATATATGTCATCCTGTTTTACCATCTCACCATAGATGAGGAGATCAAGATCATACCGGTCTATGGTCAAGTTGACATCTATCTTAGGCTGGAAATCTGTAAGGTCTATGTGGGCATTGCCCTTAACTTGACCTAAAAGATCTGAGTCGAAATAAATATCTTTCACATCTGTGACGCCAGGCATTATCTCTGCGTAAACAGATACATCCTTATAATCATAGCCGGCCTTAGTTAGCTTATCTGTTGTGACGGAAACATCAAGCTTATCAAAAACAGAATCTACTATGCGCAGAAAATCAAATTTTGCGGCCAGCGGGTTATCTTCCTTGAAAATGCCGAGGTCTGTCCTTTTATCAGACTTTATGTATTTATCCAAATTCAGGCTGGTAAAATTGAATGCGGCGGATGCGTTAAATTGTTTTGAATAATCAATTAGCATCTGGCCGGCAAATTTATCCTCGTTTATGCGCGCCA
>Ga0206887_10256_pt1 | contig 11023 bp, 8 predicted proteins | sample Alteio_BWOrgHeat_89_FD_153248 | JGI IMG/M metagenome (GOLD analysis project Ga0206887, IMG submission 153248) | Enriched cells from forest soil in Barre Woods Harvard Forest LTER site, Petersham, Massachusetts, United States - Alteio_BWOrgHeat_Nextera3 ...
TCTATATCAAAGAAATTGTGCATTGCATGAGTTAGCTGATAAGTACAGACAAGTCTGCATCCTGGAGCCGAAGTTAATTGAGTCATTGCTTGGCGTAAAGGTATCCAGGCAACAGTATATGCTGAAGAACGATCCGGTTTGTGGCTATCTCATTCATAAAGAAGCCTAAAAGAGGTTTTAAATGCCTTTGCGTTCGCCATAGGGGGAACCATGACGGGGAGCTATTGTTGAGAGTTTGACAAAATTTGTTGGGCCCCGTGCCGCTATAGGCAAACCGCCGGTAATCACAATATTATCTTTGGCAGCAACGATTCCCCGCTTAAAGAGAGTCTCTTCAACAAGTGCTAATGTAGATTCCGAATCACTAACTTCAGTAAGCATGAGCGGAGTCGTGCCCCAGAGTAGAGATAATTGCCGATAGACATGAACTTGTTGGGTTAGAGCAATAATTGCATTCGGTGGTCGAAATTGTGAAATTAATCGGGCAGTGGAGCCGCTTTTAGTGAAGGCAGCGATTACCTTCGCTTTCATGTCTACAGCCATATTGCAGGCGGCATGAGCAACTGCATGAGCTGAGCTAGGTAGTTCATGTACGTGCAGATTGGAAAAATCAAGACTGGCTTCAGCTTGATAGGCAATTTTCCCCATCATGCGCACTGCTTCCACGGGATAAGCTCCTGTGGCAGTCTCTTCAGACAACATTACTGCGTCAGTACCATCATAAATGGCATTGGCGACATCTGATGCTTCGGCTCTAGTCGGGCGAGGATTATCGATCATCGATTCAAGCATCTGAGTAGCCGTAATTACTGGCTTTCCTTTAGTATTCGCTTTTCTGGTTATTAGCTTTTGTACTGGCGGCACCTTTTCGGGGGGTAGTTCAACCCCTAAATCGCCACGAGCAATCATGACACCATCTGTGGCATCAAGAATTTCATCAAGATTACCTATAGCTTCCGGTTTTTCTAGTTTGGCAATGAGAAAAACAGGTGGCCAATGATCGCCAATAAGCACTTTTAATTCTTCAAGGTCTTTTGCATCTCTGACAAAGGAAAGAGCTACAAAATCAACTTCTTGCTTAAGGCCGAAGGCGAGATCGGCTTTGTCTTTTTCAGTGAGCGCGGGAATGGTGAGACGAACACCAGGGATATTTATACCTTGGTGGTTTTTGAGCACACCACCGTTAATCACTTCACATTGGGCATCGGTTTCATTGGTGGTTAGGACCTTAAGTTCAATTAGACCATCATGCAGAAGGATTGTATCGCTGGCTTTAACATCTTTTGCGAGATTTTCGTAATTGGTGCCGACAATCTCTTCTGTTCCTTCAATTTCTCGACTTGTAAGTGTAAAGCGCTGTCCGGCGCGTAAAACTATTTGTCCGTTAATGACGCGACGGGTGCGTAATTTAGGACCAGATAGATCTAGCAATATTCCGACAGCTTGATCCAATCTTTGACTAATTTCCCGGATATCTTTTATGGTGGAGGCGATAAAGCTGTGGTCTGCATGAGAACAATTAATGCGAGCAATGTTCATCCCTGATTTTATCAGTTGTTCAAGCACAGCCGGATCTTGGCAGGCGGGACCTATGGTAGCAATAATCTTGGTACGAGTAACTGAACTCATTTGATTGCACTCAGGTAATGTTGGGGAAATAGTAGGAAATTCATTTTTTGTTTCAAGAAGGCTTTTGGGCATAGAATTGTGGCTCGTTTTGGTTATTAGGGAATAGTACTCAGTTTCTAAAGTCTCGGTCCTATTTGTATGGGTCGCTTTAGCGACCCGGGGACGGGCGGATGCAATCCGCCCCTACAGAGAATAAACGGTCGGAACTTCGGAGACAATGCGATGGACTGTTTGGCTATAAGAGATAGTAAAATCAATAACACAGTGTGACACCATCTACGACACCATCTAATTTACGGCAAATACCGTTGGGGAGACATCAGGAAAGCAATTATCGATCGACTCAAGCTGTTGCACTTTGGATTCTTCAATCTTTCCAGACCGAATCATCTCTGCTAATGATCTAAAGCGATCATGGTGCCCGTTAAAACGTTCTATTGCGTATTGGCGTGCTTGTCCGGTAGTCACAAGAAATGGCCAGTCGCTTGATTCTAATAGCAGTAATTCTCTAGAAGCCTGACGTAGGGCTTTGTCAGTAAGGCCATTCACGGATTTGTAATCTGCCACGAGCTTTTCCATAGTGTGCTCTGCTTCGTTAATGATTGGCCACATCCACTCTGTCTCACTATTTAGCCAAACCTGCCAGTGACCGCCTTGCCCCCATGAAGATTCTGGTAGCTCAATGGCCTGTGTGGGGGGATGCTCTTTTAGGTATTCATTTGCTGTTTGCATTTTTACGGCAGTGTAATTGTGTAATTTTCGTATTACTTCCTTGATCCAAGTAACGCCTTCAAACCACCAATGACCGAATAATTCTGTGTCGAAGCTAACCATAAGTAGCCCCTCTTTTCCCGTTGTTTTCAAATGATCAGTGAGGCATTGCTGAATAAAGCCTACATAATGACCAGAGTTTTCTTTTACCCGATCCATCGCTACTTCAGGATTATAAAGTTGCTTTGCACCTAGTTCTGTTTGTTTTGAAGTTAGTCGCCAATAGTGCAAGCCGGAGACGTCATCCTTCTTATGAAATTCACGATAGTTTCCATCACCTGGATAACCGTGATCAGCAGACCATACCTGATAACCGGCTTCTTGGTGCCTACCCATAACCGCAACCGGATAGTCTTTGAGCCAGTAAGCTTCAAATGTATCCAGCCCGGTTTCTCGCTTAGAAGTTACAGGAACATATTGAACTGAACCGTAAGGTCCAAAAGCTCTTCTAAGCTCTGCTTTCTGTCCTCCTTCAATGACAAATGACTCAGTGAAGAAATACTTCAAACCGACTTCGTACAGCCATCGTTCGATGCCTGGCCGTTCTGCTGTGCCGGGACGGTAAGCGCATTCCGGTAACCAACAACCGTTAGGGTCTTTCCCAAAATGGCGTTTATAGGAATCAACGCCCACCTTATATTGAGCATAAATGGAGCTGTCTGTTTGCAAAAGTGGAGAAAAACAATGGGTAGCAGCAGAGGTGGTAATCTCAATAGCTCCTAAATCCTGAAATTTCCGAAAGGCGCCAATAATGTCTTTGTTCCATCGTTGAACATAATCCCTTTGCAGTCGGGAAAACCAGTTGACATAGAAATGAGCCAAATGAAGCAAATCTTGATTAGCACTTTCTCCATGTGAAGCAAATCGCTTTTCATCGTTCTTTGCTGCTTCCAGGCGTGTTGCTAGAAATTTGGCAAAACCTTCATTTAAATGTTTGTCGGCTAACTGCTCAGCAAGAATTGGTGTGACACCAATTGTCAATTTAGCAGGAATTTTTTCTTGCCATAACTCATCAATAATATTGAGTAGCGGAATGTATGTCTCTGCCATGCATTCAAAAACACTTTCTTCCCCAAATGGCCACATTCCAGCCTTACGATAATAGGGAAGATGGCTATGCAGCATGAAGACGAAAGAACCTACACTCACTCCAATAAACCTCTGACCTAGCCCCGACAGAAATGTTGCATAAAAGATCACCAATCAGATGTTGGAGCGGGCTTTTATGGCTTATGAAAGGCAGTCCACTAGAAACTTTGCAGGCTGTGGCGCATTATCAATAAATGAATATAGCAACTGCAAAATTCTTTTACCAGTTTCTTAGCCGAAACGTAATTATTCTTAGGTATGTGATCAGTATGTGATCTGAGTGTGACTAATCTCTAGTAACTATTCTCAAAGACGCGTTATCCTTTTGTTAGATTAACCTGTTGGAAGACCTTTAAAAGCTTTCTTCGACTACAGTCATATGGATAATTAAAATAAAGAGGCCTACTTGATGTCTAGGCGCACAGCAGAAGATTCCTCAAATTCAATAGATAATAAGGTCGTCAAGCTGTTGGAAAAAAATCCCCTTGGTATGACCTTGCCTGAAATGGCTGGTGGGATCAGACAGTTAAAGAAAATCAGGACACTTCGTCCGTTCTTAGCTCAAGCTATTCGTTCGGGATCGGTGATGCCCATCAGCCAGCGAGCAGGGCATACTGTTTATCGACTCGTCAAGTATCTGGGTAAACGTTAGAAATGATATTTTCAAGGGCTCCGATATGTATTCAATTTTTGTTAGGTGGCTGTACAAGGGGCGGATTGCATCCACCCCTCGCCTTGTATGTTCTCTTGGAAACGGTGAAAGCAGAGTTAACGCTGCATAAGATAATATTGGAGTTGTCTGCCAGGGAGAGAAAATGGAAGTGAAAGTAGGCAAACTAAAGGTAGGAGGAGAAAATCCCTTCCTAATCATTGCCGGGCCTTGTTGTATTGAATCGTGGGAAATTACTTACAATACTGCATCCTTTTTAAAGGATCTTGCATCGGAGCTTGGTTTTTCCCTCGTTTTTAAGTCATCGTTCGATAAGGCCAATCGCACCTCCATCCATTCCTTCCGTGGACCAGGGCTAAAAGATGGGATAGCTCTGTTGGGGGACATTAAGGCAAAGTTAGGAATTGTCATCCTGAGCGATGTTCATGACCAATCGCAATGCGAGCCAGCAGCGCAAGTTCTAGATGTTCTTCAAATTCCAGCCTTTTTGTGCAGGCAGACTGATTTAATTGTGGCAGCAGCAAAAACCGGGAAAGCGGTTAATATAAAAAAGGGACAATTTGTTTCGCCACAAGAAATGGGAAATAGCGTCAACAAAGTGTTTGAATGCGGCAATGAAAATGTAATACTGACGGAACGTGGTACTACATTCGGTTATAATAATCTAGTTGTGGATTTTCGTAGCTTACCGATTATGCGCTCGTTCGGAGTGCCAGTTGTATTTGACGCTACTCACAGTGTACAGCTGCCCGGTGGGGCCGGAAATTCTTCCAGTGGACAACGTCAATTTGTTCCTACCCTGGCTAAGGCTGCGGTGGCAGCTGGATGTGATGGTATATTTATGGAAGTACATCCCAATCCTGATGAAGCAAAAAGCGATGGGCCTAACCAAGTTCCTATTGCGTATGTTAGAGAACTGATTAGTCAACTCTTACAGTTACACGAACTCAATAGGAAACTACCAACGCTCAATTTGCCTGCGCCCGGTTATTGTTCTACTTCTACGCCCGTCCTTTCACATAGTTCTTGATGCTGATTCTCTAAATCTTGTGTGCTATTTTTCCAAGCTCTTTCTTTCCATTTTAATAAACGCAATCATTTTGTGTTCCAGTGCATCTGCAAAAACGATTGATGCGGATACTTATTTGGCTTTAGAACCAGGCAAGGAGCACTCTTCCCTGGACAAAGATGCTCCAGATGACATTGTCTTTGAACAAGAGCAATCCAATAGAGAAAGCGATTCTTCTAACGAGAGTTACCACCAAGATGAGACAGCTGACGGTAAACAAGCCCCTGATCTTTCTCATTTGTCCCAACCAACCCTGGAGGAAGTAATTGAAAAAGCGCTAACTGCTTATGGTGGCATCGTCGGATTATCGCAAATTGCCAAAAATTCAGTATCCATCGGAGAGGTTGTCACCAGAAAATCGGAGAACAAGTCGCTTGCCTATCGTCATGTAAGAAAAGCCGAAGATTGGCGAACAGATATGGAGCAAACTGATTCTGCTGACGGTTCATCTGTGATTGTTACTGCATTTGACGGCACCAACTATTGGCAAATGAAGGGTCAATCTGTTGAATATTTGGAAGAATCCAAAGCTAAGTGGTTTAGAGACCTGGAAAGTCGTGATCCTTGTTTGTTAGCAAGGTGGAAAATCCCCAATTATAGATTTCGTCTTTTAGGAGAAGCGTCATATAAAAACTTGCCCGTTTTTGCGGTTGAGGTTAAAGAAGGATCGGAATCGCCGACGATGGTGCTTTTAGATCGAACTAATTATCTAGTGGTAGCCATTTCTTATAGTTCAATAATACCCGAAACGTGCCAATTGGCTCGAGTAACCAAAGAATATTCGGAAAATCGCCCGACCTGTAATACTTTGTGGCCTTTTGAACAAACAGAATTTGTGAATGGAGAAAAAACTGAGCAAATCAAGCTTTCCACATGTCTTTTGGCGGATGCATTCACGTTCGATTTTTTCAATAGTCCTCGTGCTCAAGGTGCTCAACAGGCACATCTTCCTAATCCGGTAACCATCCCATTCGATTATTCACAAAGAGAAATTATCCTACGCGGGCGTATTGAAGATGGTGAACCACTTGAATTTCTATTTGATACTGGCGCAAGTGAGACTATTATAGATAGGCATGTCGCTGCACAAAGCCTTTTGTCAAAAGGAGGTCAATTTCAAATTTCATCTTTAGGAGGAGATGTTTCTACTCAAAGAACCAAAATAGGGCGTCTTGAGTTGGGAAATCTAATCTTAAATGATGTAGAGGCGCGCTTGCTTGATTTATCACCGCAATCGAGGCAGTTAGGAAAAAGCCTTGGTGGCATTATTGGCATGAATGTGATAAGCAAGTATCTGGTAACAATTGATTATAGTAAACCGTCGTTAGTATTTTCTGATACTGCTGCCGGGGCTAGACCACCGCATGCGGTATCAGTTCCTTTTGTACAATCCACTGTCCCAGTCATTAAAGTGACTTTGCCTGGGCGCGATTCCGTGCAATTGTTAATGGATACTGGTGCTGCTTTCAATCATTTGTCAACTTCTGTAGCTAGTCGACATTTGAACAAAGATGCTTTGAGCAGTGGACACATAGTCGAAGGAACCGGGCTTGATGGACGTTCGATCGAGCTAGGCACCATGGTGATAGATCCAGTGACGATAGGCTCTGATCAGGTTAGAAAGGTCTTGTTTACCTATCCGATTAGCCATGGCAGCAGTGATGTTACTAGAAGTGGTGTCTCCATAAAATCGCCTTTCCAAAGTATTGGCAATGGTCAAATCAATGGAATATTAGGTAATCCTTTTTGGGAGAATTTCGTTGTAACCATTGACGGGCTTTTTCAAAGATTATTGCTCAAACTAAATCCCGTTTTTACTTTAAACAATCAATTTGATAAGACAATTGCGGCGGGCGATACAGCCCTTTCAACAAAACGAGATTTTCGTGTGGCTGAGATAGGTTATCAACGAGCCTTACTCCTTGCAAATGATGCCCATAACCTTCGCTATCAAGCTCTTGCTCAAGAAAGATTAGGAAATCTTCGACGAGTAATGGCTCATGATCTCAAAAGACCAGAACACGCTCGTGACTCTTACAATTACTTTTCTCATGCTGAGGAGCTAGCCAGAAAAGGAGACTTTAAGGATGTTCAAGGTCGAATTCTGGCAGATTGGAGTTTGCTTTATAGCGATAATGGACAATTGACTTTAGCCAAACAAACAATGGATAAGGCAATATTATTGGCGCCACAAGATCCCGATGTAAATGTTGATTGTGCAGTCCATTTATTTCGCAACAGGATGTATGGAGAAGCACAGAAATATATTGAAAAAGCCCTTTTCTTAGAACCAGAAAATTGGCAGGCACTTTGGTATCAAGTGAAGTTAAGCGAAATGTTTGGTGATTTAAAGAAGGAAAAAGAAATCCTAACTGAAATTTTGAAATACTATCCCTGGTCAAAAGTAGCTGCCGAAAAACTTAGAGCAGTTGATCCTAAGCCGTCTAGCGATCTCATACCAATAAAGACAGCACAATAAGATCAATTACTTAGGTTGGTTTGCCAGGGTGCATAGGTTAAATGGACCTGAACCCTGAATAACTGGCATTAACACTAAACTTTCATGGCAATATGACCGAATTGCGAATCATTAGAAGGATTCCTAAAATATTTAAGGTAATAAATACTCCAGTCACAAACATGCCAAACAATAATTCGCCGATTAAAAAGGCCTGACGCGGTGGTAAATAAGTAATGGCGCCTAGACGACTCGAAAGATACAGGGACAAAGCAGCAGCACCTAAAAGATCTGACGAAAATACGATTGCAGCGCCAAAATGGGGATAGAAAATGCAAAGAGAACCAACCAGGACAGCCAAGCCTAAGAGACCAGTTGTTAATTTATCGATTTTGCGTAGTTTAACGCCACGATCATTATGGAGCTCACCAATATATCGGATGGCATCCAAGCTACCTTGCCAAAAGGAGCGACGTTGAATCTGTGGTTGTGTCGAGGCTTCCCCGCAATGGTTACTTTTATCGTCCATAATCTCACTTGAGGGTCAAATATCCAAATCCAAACTTCCTTCAAGTTATTTAATACCCCAAAAGACATGAATCATAACTAAATCAACGTAAAACAATTGATAAGTTGTGCCAAAGGCTTATTATTTTTAAAGCACAGTGCTAACTTTTTTGTTCTGTTCACGTCATCGACCTCATTTTGCCTGCTATGGTGATAGATTATTTGGTAGAGCAGTAGCTTGAGTGTTACCACTTATATTTGGATTCGTTGCCGAGCCTGGCACAAGGCTTTGGATGTAGTATTGGGCATTATTGGCTGGACCAGCGTAGTAGTTACTTTGAATGGAGAGATTTGATATGGTGCCACCACTAAGCTGAATGTTAATTACATTAGCGGTGCCTCTAGTACAGCAATTTGCCAGATTATTATTCGAGATTTGCAATGAACCCATATCACCGCTACTGGCGAAGACGGAAATACCATTGTCGGAAACCCCATTTGTAGCAGTGCCTACCTGGTTATTCTGAACAATAATATTTGAACCACCATCGATAGCAATCCCTTCTCCTCCGGTAACATTAGTTATGGTGTTAGATATAATACTGATGTTATTACCTCTGTCTACTCCGACACCACCAGTCAGAGTGTTAGAGATTACCATAATGTTGGTGCCACCTTGTACACCGACATAACCAACATTATTGAAGAACTGCACATTATTAATACTACTATTGTCTGATGTTTCATCTTCTATATAGTTGCCTGCACTACTTAAATTATTACTCGAAACTATCACATTGCTGACAGATCCCGCACCTGGAAACATGCCTAATGGTTCACCTTCAAGTATGACACCATAATATGAATTTGTACTGAATGAGTTGTGCGTTATTTGACCAGAGTCTAATCCGGTCACAAATATTCCATAGTACCAATAGTTGCCACTTGGTTGAATTTGATTGAAGGATATATTTAGATTTTGGGAAAAGGAACCACCATATAAGACATCAATTGCGGCGAAATTACCAGCAGATGGGAAGTTGTTACTTACAACTTGAACATTATCGCAGTCCGCTATTTGTACACCATCGTTCATAGTCACTATTGCAGCAATTTGGTTATTTGTTACCATGCCATTGGTCGATTGAAAAACATCAATATCATTTTCCGACGAATTGAGTATGGTTACTTGAGAAACAGTGAAATTGGCAGCCGACTGCACCCAGACAGCACCAGCTTGCGGTGTTGTATCTGGAAAGTTAGATGTCGCTGGTACAGGATTTGCGTACTGGACTACTAGATTACTTAGTGATGGACCATTGCCAGTTAATTCGACCGCGCCATTAGCACTATTGGTGGCAGTAAGGATAGTACTAGTACCTGCTCCATAGAGTGCTACACCATTGGAGACTATAAGTCCTGAGTGTAGGTAATTGCCTGGCGGGAAAAAAACAGACAGTCCAGTGCCTGTTGCTCGGGTAATCGCTTGATTGATAGCATTCTGATCATCAGTAACCCCATCTCCCTTTGCACCAAATTGTTGGACGTTGTAGGAGTTACCAACCTTAAACTGCACCTGAAACTGTTTAAGAGCAGCCTTAGAATTGTAGAAAGACTTTGATTTAAAGAGATTCGATTTATTTGTTTTGGTGGTTTTTGAGAGAAACTTTGTAGATAATGTAGATTGTTTGTTGGTTTTAGTCTTAGCTTGAACCTTTTTTCCGTAAGCTTGTTGCAGATCCAAGAATGTATTGGGATTGGTAATGTTTGCAATACCCTTAGCGGATGCTGGTATCAAGGAAAAGATCGATAAAGTGAGCAACGAAGTTATAAAGATAAAGAGTGTTCCTAACGTCACGGCGCGACATGTTGTGTTAAGACGATACAGAACACTCGCTGGGAACGCCGGCAGCTTGCCGGCATATGCCGATATGAAGAAGCGGGCGAATCGTCTGCGCCCCCAGGAACTAGACTCATTATTTTTAAAGCACAGTGCTAAATTCTTTGTTCTGTTCATGTAATTGACCTTAGGGTGCTAGGTTGTTTGGCAGAGCGGTTGACTGGGTGTTGCCGCTTATGTCTGGATTGGTTGCAGAACCAGGCACTAGGCTTTCGATGTAGTAGGTTGCGGCATTTGCTGGACCAGCATAATTGTTATTTTGGATAGACAATCCTGATACGGTGCCGGCGCTAGGGTTAATGTCGATCACATTACCCGAACTTATGCAGCAGTTAGAAAGGTTATTGCTGGAAATTGTTGCAGAAGTAGTGGTAAAGCCCCCCCGCATCAAAAAAAATGCCATTGTTGAATATGTTGTTTAGCGTATTGTTCTCAATGGTTAGAGTCGATATATCACTGACGTTGATACCGTCACTTGCTGTCACAGTATTAATGACATTGGATGACACATGGAGATTGCCAAAACTACCTAAGGCCATACAAATCTGGCTATTAGTGATGGTATTAGACGACACGTTCATATCGAAATCGTAAGGACTACTACCGTAAAGATAAATGGCATAATAGTCCGGGTAACTGCTATCAGAATTTGTGTTAATCACATTGTTTGATACGTTATTATTGTTTCCATAAATTCCACAGTAAATGGGATATTGAGCATTAATGATGGTATTGGATGATATATTGAGATTGTTACCAATATAAGTACCAACTGCCCAGAAGCAATTTGAAACGGAATTATTAGTTATCTGCACCCCGTTAGCAAAGCTACCTGTAGACGAATCATCTTGGACGTAAATAATAGTATCGTTGCCATTACCATGAACTGTATTGCCTGCAATTTCTAAATTACTGACCGGTCCGCTAGAG
>Ga0206887_10214_pt2 | contig 11009 bp, 7 predicted proteins | sample Alteio_BWOrgHeat_89_FD_153248 | JGI IMG/M metagenome (GOLD analysis project Ga0206887, IMG submission 153248) | Enriched cells from forest soil in Barre Woods Harvard Forest LTER site, Petersham, Massachusetts, United States - Alteio_BWOrgHeat_Nextera3 ...
TACTGTACGTGGTAAGACACCCGGCGCCTACAGGGGTGCAGGCTGTTTCCAATGGACGCCCGCGGTAAAAGCCATGTGCGTTCTATTTATTCAAGCTCTCGCTCGTAGCTTTGAGGAGGTTTATATCCCCGAGCCAACACTCTCCGGTAGACGCGGATCACTTGCTGCCTCGCTCGATTATGCAATAGATAAAGGACCGCTATGGTTATGCGACATGTTTGGACTAGATATGTCAGGCAGGACAAATTTGCGATGGCTCATTTTAAGAACTAATTCCGGTAATAAACGTCCGGGTTTGGTATGCCTGAGTCTCAATGAATCGATTCTATCTCCAGAAAATATAAAAATAGTGGTTAATGCGATGCCAATTCATCGCAAGATATTTTTGGAAGTGATCATTGACATTCTCACGAATGAATCGCTTGAATTTATCGGGCCACCACCGCTAGAGTCAGGTGATTCGTCAATATCGCTTACAAAACAAATAACTGAAGCAAAGAAGCGCCTTCTTACGAATGAATTACTCGGATTCATCGAACCACCACCGCTAGAGTCAGGTGAATCGTCGATATCGCTTACAGAGCAACTAACTGAAGACAAAGCAAAGAAGGGCCTTAAGTCTGTAATTTCAGCTATGAATCCTGATCCCGCTCCAGTGCTAACAACCTTGGAAATGGTTTGAAATCATTCCGTCGCATTTTTACGATCAGACCATCTCATCAAAAAAGGAATGGCATTATGCGATGGCAGATTGTGAATAATACATTCCCTAGGTATGAGCCAATAGTAAGGCACGCATACATCACTATAAGACCTATATTCACCCATGTGTACCAGGAAGTCCGTCGAATTTTAGTCTCAGTTTCCGCAGCAGTTGTTTGTAGGCGTTCTTCCCAACGAAGAGCGGCAACATCCAGTTGTTTCTCAATACTATCTCCTGCATCTGAAATTAAGTTTTTCGCAATAGCTTCGGCATTTTGAACTTGCTGCTCTGAAGCTGCGGTCAGTTGATAGAGTGTTTCATCTAGGCTTTGGCGCATGAGATGAACATAGCTATCTAGTGCAATCTTGTTGAGAATGATCCCAACATACATGGGATCATCTTTTTGAATCTGCTGCTCGAATGGCAGTTGCCGATTGATCTCGGTTAGCAATTTGTCAATATCAATTGTTTTATCCATTAAATCACAATAGCTAACTGCTCATAAATGCTTCTTTGCACAATTTTGATGCGCTGTTTTGACATCAGTTGGAATGTATCGCTTTTCAAGGCTTCATCAAAAGTAAGCCGACGTTTCAGCATGGTGGCAATATCCTTGCCATAGGTATTGTCGGTGCGTTTGGGAAGCCGGACGATGCCGGTTACACGATGCTTGATGTCCAAATAGGCTCTCATCTCTTCAAAGAATTTGCCTTCGGACTCGATAGGTCCAAGGTGTTCATTTAGCCACACGACAACCTGAACACCGACGGGCAGTTGTGACGTAAGGGTTGCAAAATCACTTATAGTATTATCCTGTGCCAATCCGCCTGCAATGACTGAATGGACGATCACTTGCTTGCCGGCATCCTGGATGGTATTAAAGGCCTCGTTATCAATTAGGTAAGAGGACATAGGGACGTAAGAAGTGGCGCCATTATCAACAACGACGTTGGAATCAGCTTCCAGAATCTGCTCCATCATGTCGTCAAAGCGGCGCTCGTTAATCATGTTGTTTTCTTCCAGCAGGACGATTGAACGCACACCCAGAGATGGGAAGCTGGAAAATGTTGCATTGATAGGATCGGTATCCAAGCATAATACATGAGGGTCTTGCTGTTTAACAAATTGAGCAATGATGGTGGACACGAAGCTCTTACCGATGCCACCTTTGCCTTGAAGAATAAAATGAACATTCCTTGTCGATTCAGCCTTTCTGTCTGCTGAATCAATAAAGTAGTTTTGGGTCTGGGAGTCTTGGTCCGGGTTTGAATTTGGCTGGACTTCCAGGAGCACTTGGTTTTTCATTTTTTGCTGACTCTCGTTGTATTGGTGACCTAATGTCTGATGATATTTCAGTTGATGCAATGGATTGTGATGTTGGTTTGTCGTTGCCTCCTCGCCGTTGAGATATAGACGGGAAGTTTTTGCGGACGAGAAAGGTGAACTGGCTGTAAGAGACTCCAGCTAGTGAGTCTTGTGCCTGCTGATATATGGTGGTCAACGGCCAGTCTGCATCAAGCAGTTCTTTAATAGCCAAACGATTGGCGCGGAATGCGATGCGTGCCTTTCCCCATGCCGTGCGAGTGGAAGCGACTCTCTCTCTTTCCAAAATTGCCTCCGTAATAGAGAAGGTGCGTAACTTTATGCCGCTATTGTAGCGCCAGGTAATATCAGAACCTTCCAGCCATGGATACAGGAATGGATTCAGAATCCCGCTCCCACTGACTCTCTCCCCAGTCACTGCCGCACTCCCGGCAACTCCCAGCCGTACCCAGCAATTTCCAGTTTGTCCCAGCGTCCCGCAGCAATTTCCAGTAATGGTCTTGGAAGATTCCAGCACATCACAGCATGCCCCAGCACATCACAGCAGCTTCCAGCAAGTCACAGCATGTCAGACGACTGTTGCAATTTGCTGGAAGAATACGTAAGATTTTTTTGGCAAGATGTGCGATGTACCGGTACGCGGCAAGCCGCTATCCGTTCATCGCTGAGTGCTTATTCGCTGCTGCGCAGCTCAACGCGGAATTCGGGACTCTGAAATCGTTTTGCGCATGTAGTAAGAGCCCGGCGATTCTGAATTGATAGTTGAATGCTCAGCTGAAACGAATGGTGGAATGTTCTGTTATGCAAAGCTGCTTAAATGCAAAAGGCCAGGCCGTCATCGAATCTCGCAGTCAGCGGCTCTGACTCAACATTCCATGCTCTTATAGAGAAAGGGTTAGTGTCATGGCTAGAGGAACTAGACCGCGGAAGAATCGCATTGAGGTTTGGTGCGACGACAATGAATTTGCGCTGATCAGAGCGAGCGCGCAAAATAGCAATCTATCTAATTCTGAGTTTCTCAGGAACCTTGGGAAAGGCCATGAACCTAAATGCGCTTTTGATAAAGAAGCCATTCATGAGCTGGCGAAGGTTCACGCTAATCAAGGACAGCTGGGCGGATTACTGAAACTCTGGTTATCCGAAAAGAAAGGGCAAGGCGCTTCGGTGAAAAATGTGCGCGCCTTGCTGCAGGAAATTGAAAGTTTGCAGTTAACCATCGCGAAACTGGTCGTGAAAGAATCGCTGCGTTTATGATTATCAAAGTCATAGAGCGAAAAGCGAGCAAACGATCGAGCTTTGATCGGCTTGGCCGTTATATTTTGAACGTCAAACAGGATGAGACCGTTTTGTTCACCCGTATGGCCGAATACGTCATGGATACCAAAGGCGGCGGAGAAAAGGTTGCTTGGTACAACATTACCAACTGTCACTCGGATGCACCGGCAGTGGCAATCGCGGAAGTACTGGCGACACAAGCTCAGAATAATAGAAGCAAATCAGATAAAACCTATCATCTGGTTGTTTCTCTTACTGACGGAGAAAGCCTGAGCCGGGAGCAAGCGGAGGATGTAGAGAAAACTATTTGTGAGGGATTGGGATTTGCAGGTCATCAGCGAGTAAGCGCAGTACATCGCGACACTGATCACTTTCACATTCACATTGCTATAAACAAGATTCATCCGACGACATATCGTTGTGTTGAACCGTATTATCCGTATTACAAGCTGGATAGCTTGGCCAAAGAGCTAGAGATCAAGCACGGATTGTACCAGGCTAATCGGATAGGTGGGGGCAAGCGTTTTGCCGCAGTTGGCGAGCTGGAGGCGCATCAGCAGGAAGAGTCATTTTTGCGTTGGTTAACTGAAAACGTGGGTGACCAACTCAAGCAGGTATTGAAAGAGTCCAAGGGGTGGCAAGACATTCATGATTTGCTCGCTACATATGGTGCCATGATCAAGCCTAGAGGGGCTGGGTTAGCAATTGCTACAGTGGACGGTACCGTTGGGATTAAGGCGAGTTCATTGGATAGAAAACTGTCTTTGAAATCATTGACTGATCGTTTTGGGGCATATCAGCCATCTCAAAACCAGGGCAAACTGCTCAAACAATATCAGCCCGGCTCGCATAAGCCCCCAGAGTTGAACCCCCTATATGCAGAGTTTCAAAAAACTCGGGAGGCAAATCGCCAGGCCAGAGCAGAAGCTCTGACCGACTCGCGTTCCAAGTATATTGAGTATCGAATCAAACTCAAAGACTGGTATCGACAAAGGCGTAATTCGGTGAAAGTAAACACGGATTTGGATAAGAAATCCAAGAGAACTCTCTATCATGAGCTTTCTCAGGAAATGAGAATTGATTTGGTCGAAGTCCAGCAGCGTAAACAGAAACAAGATAAGGCAATTAGGGCACAATCATATGCGAAGACGTGGGATCAGTACCTAGCCAGTCGCGCTGAAGAAGGCCATGCAGAAGCATTGCGCATCCTAAGGCGACGGAAGAAGTACAGACAAGAGATCGCTCAAACATTGCTGACCATTGACAGCTTTGAGGAAGCTATGGATGTCATAAAAACTCAATTCAAGCCAACCGTTCTCAGAAATGGCAAAGTTATTTACCGAGCACAGGACGGTGGTGTTGTTTCTGATGAGGCAACTGCAATCGCGGTGCCAGAAGTGACAGAAGCATCGACATTGTTGGCCCTGTCATTGGCAGAAGAGCGGTTTAATGGCAGGCCAGTGGTTGTAGAAGGTTCGGATGAGTTTAAGCTCCTGGTTGCAAAACTCTCTGCTATTGAAGGAGTGTCTCTTCGCTTCGCTGATCCGGTATTAGAGAAAGATCGGCAACGCCATGTCAGGGTAAAAGAACTGAACCAGGAGGGGACTAAAGACGCGCAGGATAAGCAATCGAAACATTATGGGCATACAACAGATAATAAAATGCAGAAATCATTTTAAAGCGCAGGCTATAGCTTTGTTTTTTGAATTTACAATGTTGACATATGCTTTCCAGCTCGACAGAATGTGAAGGGCATAGCGAGTTACTTGCTGTGTGAAAGTGTCAAAAGCAGAGGTGAGACTCTGGGCACATCCCGGGTATAATTATCATAAAATATAAGAAACTTCAGGGATAGTTTTCTCATATGAAGCAAAAAGACCGACTTAACAACGAGTTAGAGCCTGAATTAAAGCGGTACTTGAGTCGACAACAACTTTATGCGGCGCTGCTTCTGAGTACCGGTATTCTTTGTGCTGCCGGTATAGCAGCTTACTTTTACTTTGGGTGGGATGTTGAATTACCGATAATTTGGCTTTTTGTCTTGCCGACAGTTATTTTGTTGTCGGTCGGTATGGATAACTTGCGATCTGCGCAGTGCGCGACCAGCAGGATACATTGGCTGCTCCACCATATTGATGCTAAAGAATTATCAGTAGAGATTGAGGCTAAAACAGTAAAGATATTTCAACCCACAGCCACTGAACCTGTAATTGTGACAGCCCGTATTCTTCACCGCTTTAGCAAAAATAGTCCAGAGCAGACGTCAGCAAGTAAAAATGAAAGACTAGAGCAAGTAGCCCAAGTTCGGTCTGATCTGTTTCTTGGCGGTATTTCTATTATCGAAACCTCTAGCAATAAATATTGGGGAATAGTTATTGATTCCAGCTTGGCACCCAAAAATAAACTACTAGGCAGTAGGTCTGCCACTACTCTCGATCTTGTAATGAGCTGGCGAGCCTTTCTGGTAGCTGGCTCGGGTTCAATGGCCGCTTTATGCATCCTCTTCCTATCAATCATCAATAGAACTATTATTTTTGACATAGGTTGCCAGCTGATTATTTTGGCATCTGCAGCGTCATTTGTATTGTCTTTTGAATGGGCACGAATGATTCGTTGGGTTACGCTTAGAAGACTTAGACAATCAACAACATCACTCTTAGATAAAGCGAGTGTAATGGCACTAGGTTTTGCTTATCTCTCGCAAGAAGCTCAATGTGAAGCTGACGCTTGCAATGAACTTTTATTGATCACAGATGACCCTCCTGGCAATTCTATGTCCGTAGAAATTAATCATCGTCTGTTACCTTCGCTGAAACCTGGCTTTCCAGCTCAATCGATGTGTTTGGTTGGAGTATTACTAACCATGTTTGTCACTATGCGTCTCATTGAAAACAATTATCCTGGTTTGGAACGCCCATTTAAAACAGAACGTTATAATCAAACTAGAGACTCAGAGTATTCGCTAATAGCTACAGAAGATCCAGCTGCGTCAGAAGCTGCTTATGATGAGAACAATGGGAAAAAACTGCCCATTAAAAAAGGAAATCTTCCTATATCGCCTGCGAAAGATTCTAGTGGAGCCAGTACCGAATGTTATACACCCTGGCACGATGATTTCAAAGGAGAACGCGAATTAACTGTCGGGGCAAATGCTATGTTTTCGGAACAAATCGATAACTTTGGCTGCAATTCGGGAGGTATAGAAATAATTGCTAAGGGATCAGCCCTTGCAACTGGTTTGTTAGATCGACCAAGAGCATTGGTTTACTATATGGAAAGTGAGCTAGGCAAACAGAAGAAAACTGCCATATGGTTGCAACATAGATCAGATGGATCTTGGTGGGGCCAGTCTGCCGATTTCATTCTACCTCACTGTGACAAGCAGGTGTTCATTATTCCTGCAGCTGTCATTAACGTTAGTTTTTATGTGGACGCCATTAAACAAGGCTCCGGTGACCTTGAGGTCGTGGTGCAACCAATGAATAAGTTGGCCATCATGGATCTGAATTTTAAGCAGAAAGTTAGTGTTGATATGGACAAAAGAGATATTGATGATCCAAACGAATGGCCCGATAGCAAAAGTGCAATTAACACTCACACAACTAAACAACCTAGAACCATACTAGCCAATAACGCCACACATGCTGTTGCCAACCATCCTGCTCGAGTTAGTGGTTATGCGGTTGACTTTCCAGACACTATTCCCGATGGATATTACGGTGGCAACAGTCCAAATTATAGCTACTTCAATTCCGAGGGTGACGGTCCAGCCAGAATAGCATCATGGGATGTCTCTTTTCCTCGAGGACAACTGCGATTTCCGGTCCCAGGTCGTATTGAACTGATGGTTAATCAGTACACACACTACGGGCACCTGCCCTATGCATGGAAATTCCAAACTGACCTCAAGAAAAAGTCAACGAGAGCCGGAGGTATAAAGTCTGTGGCTGGGCTAAACTTCAAGACCACTTATTGGAAAGGCAAGATCGAAGGTAGCGCAATCTCAGGCGTTGACTACCTCGCTCAAGATGGTAAGAAATTGGTTGGAATTCGAGGCTACAATTATGGAGATGAAAATTCAACCGCGGCTGCTACAGCACATGTAGTTGAGTCTTTGCACAGAGTTGTGAATGATGATAAGCCAATGTCACCAGAAGTGATGGCCGCAGCTGATGATGCTGTTGATCCTTCTAAGAAGGAATCTCACAAATAAAGTCGTATTAGATTAGTTAAGTTGATGACCATAGTTAATAGCGGCCTGTCCGGCTAGTCTATTTTATAATGAACTTAAGACTGAACACTTATAAGTGTTGGAAACAAGAAAACTATTAAACCAGGGCAAAGGCATGCTTTTTGCGGGATTCGTTCTTATCCTTGTGAAGACAATCGATGCATTCAAGTCTAATCTTGAATGGCTATTTGATTTGAGCACGTATTATGGTGGAATATTAGCGTATGACTCCGCTATCAGCCATTTAGATAAAACAAATTAAAACAGAAAATATCATGAACTGTGAAATAAAACGCTGAAATTGGCCATTGCCTATGAATGGAATTTCTTTACATGCCTCGGGATAGCGAAGCTGTCACCAGGTGCAAAGTCGCCGAAGTGCGTTTAAGCGTCGCAGGTTCAATGTTTTTAGCATCGATGGTGGCGGGGCGCACTGGTGAACACACCTATTTGACGCTAGCCGTAGTGAATAGCTCGCCTGCGGCTATCGGATGCGCAGTCGTTTTGCCAACCAGGGAATGAATCGAAGTCAGAGCATCAGCAGGGATTCTGTTCGCCACACAATTGCGACTCTCCAGGTCATCTTCCGTTACAACCTGCCCCTGCGGAATTGGACGAATCGCATACATCGCATACACTGTCCATGTCTTAACCGCTGTGTTTCCTACATCCTGTGCCCAGGAACGGTATGGATAGACCGCGAGGCCATTGTGCAAGCTTCCAGAATCTCTATCGTTGACGAAGCGTCCTGTCTTGTCGATCCAACCCTTCTTTGAGCCGACGCTCACATGGGCAACGCCCTCAGAGAAAGGCTCAACCGTATCAAATTCGCCGGCAAGCACCTGTTTGCCGCTCTTATCGATGAAATGCCACTTTGCGTTGGTGCCAACGGCTGCCATCCCATCGGAAAAACTACGCGCGTCTTGAAACTGGGGTTGAATTACCCAGTTTCCTGATTTGTTGATGAATCCCCATTTATCATCCTTTCGGACTGGTGCTAGCCCTTCGCTGAACTCCTTGGCATCATCGAACATCGCATCGATAGCGAGCTCGCCGTGGTCGTTGAGAAAGCCACACAGGCCGGTATTGAAATCTGTTACCGGCACCAGTCCTTCGGAAAGTCCAATCGCGGGTTGAAATGGGCGTGTCGATGAATCGACAGAAAGGTTCTTTATGCTAAAAGCGATTTTGCCACTTTTGTCTATAAAGACACAACCCGGAGCTTGCTCACCAGCCGGAACGATCGGTGCCAACCCACCGCTAAAATGACCAGCAAAAGTATACTGCGGTGCGATTCTGATTTTTCCACTGGTATCGATATAGCCCCACTTGTCGCCCAGGCTGACGGCAGCAAATCCTTCGCAAAATGAATCTGCCAGGTCAAACTGTGGTGCTACAACGAGATCGCCAGTGCGGTCAATGAAGCCCCACTTGCCTTTGACGTTGACTGGTGCTAATCCTTCCCGAAAATCTCCAGCATCCTGAAATCTTGGCTCTATGATCATTTTACCTGACTTGTCCATATAGCCCATCGGCAATGGCGTGGTTAGGTAAACCAAATATTCAAATCCACCGATTGAAACTAATAATGAAACAGTAACTGCAACCATAAGACGTTTATTGAGTGTGGATATTTTGATCATCAGGCTGGGCTGTCTGGAAGGTATTTGAACACCGTCTATCAGCTCGACACATTGTCTTGTATTAGTGAGGTCCTCGGCTGTCTGAGTAGAGTTTTGAGCGATGCAGTCTTCAACTAGACGATGAACTTCATCTAGATCTGCAATATCGAAAAATATCGGTGTGCCCAAGACCTCACCAGTAATGGGAGTGATAGAAGTCAATCGTTCCAGCAGACGTTTATCGGGAACCTCATCGAAGATGATGAGTCCTTTCCCATCGGGACTAACTACTTTTGTTGTTTTCAGAGGCTTGGCTAGGAGGCAAGAAGTTTCAGAACGTCTCAAGCCGATATAAATGACTATTGCACGCTTGTTAGTTAGCACAAACCAAGTGCGTTTTTTTCTCTGGAAGTCATAAAAGAATTTGCTGATACAGGTTAGTCCGAGCAGCAAAAGTGGGAGCATTATACAAAATTCGATTAGAGTCACAATTGCCATGTCTCTTGCAGGTAGCTTGGGCCAATCGTAGTGGACTATAGTCATCAAAAATATAACGCATGCCCCGGACAGCAAGATTATTCCGAGGATAACGAGGGTGACGTAATGTATCACATCTATGAGGCGAACTACTTTAGGATCTGGTTGCCCGGACCAAATAATTTTCTCGCCTTCACGCAGCTTAATCTGCGGCATGCTTTGTTCAGTTTCAGATGGTTCACGACTGGTCATCGTCATTTTCTTAGTTCATTGTTGGTTGTACTGTCACAGTTGGGCAACTCTTTATCGCGCATCATTCCATTGGCAATTACCTACATCAAAACCTATTCTTGCTGTAATACGAAATTTGCTGACCCACAATCTCTAGATTAGTGTCGCTCCATAAGATTGATAGGCTAATCTGCCCACCGATAGATCCATTATATCGGCCAGACAACAGAAGAAATGGCTGTATCAGCGGGTTGCGTTGCGACAGCAGCTCATCGTAGTTATTAACTTTCATCAACAGAATGGGTCCACCTGGGCTCCAGCCCCACTTAGTAATGCCTTCGATGTTCTGCCAGCCGATTAGGCCGAAGCCTTTCCCGAGAAAACCGCAGTCGGTGACACCTTGATCATCGATCACCCAAAAGGGCCGCCGCCGCAACCACAGTCCGGCACATGCTGCACTTGCTATGGCGAGGATGATCACATTCAACCACCCGACCCCGAGCGCATATTTGAATTCTCTAAACATTGCGTTAGCTAAGACTGCCATAACGACAGTCAATGTGAAGCAAGTGACTGAGATCAAAGCAGCCTTCCATCGAGAAACTCTAACCTCGAACCGTTCGCTTGCAGGGCGTTCCATAATTTTCTTCTTGAAGTCTATATGGCGACAGAATCCATTACTGGTTAACAATCCTAATTCCTAGTGACCTAGACTTACTCATACAGCCATGCTTTTAAACCGAAACGAAGAAATAGCATTGATTATTGATGCCAAGATTGGGGTAGGTGCTACAATGAACTAGTAAGCTGGCCAGGAAAGCCACAAGAGTAAGTGTGTAACTAACTTTTGCGATTGTTTTGCTCATCACCATCGGACTTCATACAGCTATCGTAACCCCTGTTATTACATCATACCATTGACTATAGATTTCAACCCACGGGTAGCACCGGATAAACACAATTGGATTTGAGAAATTCTTTCCTGCCTACGGCACAAATCTTGCTTCACTCATGGTTGATTGCTCACCGTTTGTTGAGATCAAAAGAAATTTTTGATTGGTCCACGGTTGAAGCAAGGTAATCATTGAATTCTCCACTTTTACGAATCATGAGATCTGGTACGCCGTCAATAATAAAGACACAATAA
>Ga0206887_10240_pt2 | contig 11008 bp, 11 predicted proteins | sample Alteio_BWOrgHeat_89_FD_153248 | JGI IMG/M metagenome (GOLD analysis project Ga0206887, IMG submission 153248) | Enriched cells from forest soil in Barre Woods Harvard Forest LTER site, Petersham, Massachusetts, United States - Alteio_BWOrgHeat_Nextera3 ...
CAGCAGATGGCGGGTCTTGCCCGACGCCATGTTGCCGATAAACAATCTCAGGAACCGTCCACGAGCCACGCGATATTCCCCCAAAGGAAATTTCAAGCATAGCCTGTTCACTCTTGACACGGTCGTTCGCGCCGGTGTAATATCCCAATAGGTTAATTAACTATATGGTGTTTTACGGATGATGCAGGACCACCTCAGTACGACTTTCGCCGCCCTGGCTGATCCTACGCGGCGCGCAATACTCGCCCGGCTGGCATTGGGCGAAACGACGGTCAAGGAGTTGGCGGAACCCTTCCGTATCAGCCCGCCAGCTGTGACAAAGCACCTGAAAGTGTTGCAGCGGGCCGGTTTGATCTCCCAGGGCAGGCAGGCTCAATGGCGGCCTTGCCGTCTGGAAGCAGGGCCAATACAGGAAGTGGCTGCCTGGGTGGAAGACTACCGTCAGTTCTGGGAACAGAGCTTCGACCGGCTTGATGAATACCTGGTAGAGATGAAAAAGAACGCCGTGAAACAGAAAGGCAAGAAACAGGAGAGAGCGATACATGGAAGCCAAAAATAAATTAACGATTACCCTTCCGTCTGATACAGAGATCCTGATGACGCGCGTTTTCGACGCACCACGCGAACTTGTCTTCGAAGCAATCACGAAGCCCGAACACGTCATGCGGTGGTGGGGCCCGAGAGCCAGTTCCTTCGCGGAATGCGAGATCGATTTTCGGGTTGGGGGGAAGTGGCGTTACGTCATCAATCTGCCGGGAGGTCAACAGATGACCATGACAGGCGTATTCCACGAAATCACTCCGCCGAAGGGGCTCGTTGGTACCGAATGCTTCGTCGAACCCCGGTTTGGGAATCCTCAGTGGCGGACTACGCTAACACTCGAAGAGCATAATGGCAAGACGACAATGACAAGCCGTGTCGTGCATCCTACCAAACAGAATCGGGACGGACATTTCAATTCGGGCATGGAATTCGGCGCCGCCGAAACCTTCGACCGTTTGGAAGATCTGCTTGCCGGGCGGCCGACGGGCCCGGATCCTTCGGATAATCCGATGGAGAAGGAAATCGAGATCACACGCGTATTCGATGCTCCGCGGGAGCTCGTTTACCAGGCCTGGACCGAGCCTCAGCACATGACGCAATGGTGGGGTCCTGGAGTTTTCACGAACCACAGCTGCGAGCTCGATGTCCGTCCTGGCGGTGCCTGGCAGATCGTCATGCGCGGTCCCGATGGCACCGATTTCAGGTGCGAGGGTATTTATTCCGAAGTTGTCGCTCAGGAACGCCTGGTCTTCACCAATGATGCAGTTGATCAGAACGGAAAACCCCTACTCAAGGGATTCACGTCGGTGACTTTTGCCGATCAGGGGAGCAAGACGAAGCTCATATTAAAGACACGCGCCGTCGGGCTGGTTGACTTCGCGCCGCAAATGCTGCGCGGCATGGAAGCTGGCTGGAGCCAGAGCCTGGATAGCCTGGCGGCGCACCTCAGTCCGCAAGCTTGAACAGGCCGGCTTAAAATCCCATGCGAATCGCCGCTGGTACGTACTGTTACCATCGGAAAGAAGCATGATTCAAACCCTCTTCGGCTCTGTTGAACAAGAGCCAACGTTACTTGAAAAACTGAAAAGCGGCGTCCAGAAGACACGGGAAGGCCTTGTCTCGCGCATTGAGGACGTCGTCTCGGGCCGCAAAGTCATCGACGCCGATCTTCTCGATGAGCTGGAATACACCCTCATCAGCGCGGATATCGGCGTCAGCACAACCAACGAAATTCTGGAACGCATCCGTGAGCGCGTAGACCGCAAAATGGTCGGCGATTCGAGCGAACTGCGTGGTCTGATTCGCGAATACCTTCTGGAAATTCTGCAAACGAACGACCGCCCTTTGGCGTATGTGGAAAATCCACCCGCCGTAATCATGCTGGTCGGCGTGAACGGGGCGGGGAAGACCACGACGATCGGTAAGCTGGCCGCGCATTTGAAAGGCGAAGGCCGCAGTGTGTTGCTTTGCGCCGCCGATACTTTCCGTGCTGCTGCTATCGAGCAACTTGAGGTGTGGGGTGAGCGCACAGGCATCCAGGTCATCCGCCAGAACACAGGTTCAGACCCCAGTGCCGTCATGTTCGACGCGCTGTCCGCAGCCAAGGCCCGCCAGGTGGATTACGTGATTATCGATACCGCCGGGCGTCTGCAAACGAAGACCAACCTGATGGCGGAACTGGAGAAAATGCGCCGCACCGCCTCGCGCATTATTCCCGATGCGCCCCATGAAGTTCTGCTCGTGCTGGATGCAACCACCGGCCAAAACGGTCTGGAGCAGGCCCGTAAGTTTACGGAGTCTTCCGGCGTGACCGGCATTGTTTTAACGAAACTGGACGGCACTGCGAAAGGCGGCGTGGTGGTTGCCATCGCGCGCGAACTCGGGTTGCCTATCCGATTCATCGGCGTCGGTGAGAAGATCGACGACTTGCTGCCATTCGATCCTGAACGATTCATTGAGTCATTATTTGCCGTATGACACCCGACTACATGGCCGAAGCGCTGGCGCTGGCCCGGCGCGGTACGGCGCTCACCAGTCCCAATCCCATGGTGGGAGCCGTCATTGTGCGCGATGGCGAAATCGTCGGCCGTGGATTCCACACGTGGTCGGAATTAAAGCATGCCGAAATTATTGCGCTTGAAGAAGCGGGTGAACGTGCCCGTGGCGCCACGATTTACATCACACTGGAGCCCTGCGCCCACACTGGACGCACCGGGCCTTGTGCCGACGCTCTCATCGACGCGGGTATCGCGAAAGTTGTAGTTGCGTCGGAAGATCCGAATCCGCTGGTGGCCGGCGAAGGTCTTCGCAGACTTCGCGCTTCCGCTGTTACTGTCGAAATGTCGGCGCAGCATCGTGAAGGTGCTGAAAAACTAAACGAAGCGTTTCTGCATTTCATGCGTACCGGCAGACCGCTGGTTACTCTGAAAAGCGCTCTTACGCTCGACGGCAAAATTGCCGCGCCTGAAGATAATACCGGCTGGATCACGTCCGAACGCGCCCGCACCCACGTGCAGGTACTGCGGCATGCCCACGATGCGATTGTCACCGGAATAGGCACGGTTCTATCTGATAACCCGCTCCTCAACGACCGCAGCGAATTCCCGCGCGCGCGCCCGCTGTTGCGCGTGGTCCTCGATTCCACTCTTCGGATTTCAACCAACTCGCAGCTTGTAAAAAGCGCCAAAGGTGATCTCCTTATCGCAACCACCTCAGCTGCCTCTCCCGAACGTCGCAAGGCTCTCGAAGTACGTGGCGCTGAAGTTCGCAGCTTTGATGGTCCGCGTGGACGCGTTGACATTCGCGACGTGATTTCGTTTCTCGGCGAGCGGCGCTGTCTCTCTGCCATGCTGGAAGCAGGCAGTATGGTGAACTGGGCCGCTCTCGAATGTGGCGCGGTGGATAAGGTATTTCTCTACTACGCTCCCAAGATTCTTGGTGGCCTGGAGTCTCTGCCGATGGCCGGCGGCACCGGCCGCCTCAGCCGTATCGACGCGATTCAACTCCACGGAACCACGCTCCACCCCATCCCGCCGGACGAATTCGCCGTTGAGGCCTGGATACGGAAGGACGCCTGACGATGTTTACCGGCATCGTGGAAGAACTCGGAATTGTGAAGCTGGCGGGCTCGCGGCTCTCGATCACGTGCAGCCGCATTCTTGAAGATCTGACTCTCGGGGCCAGCATCGCCGTCAATGGTGTCTGTCTGACCGCAGTCGAGATCCACCCCGATGGCTTCACCGCGGATCTGGCGCCGGAAACGCTGGACCGCAGTAATCTCGGAGACCTAAAAGCCGGCGACGGCGTGAATCTCGAACGACCCATCACGCTCGCGGCGCGGCTCAGCGGCCACATCATGCAGGGTCACGTGGATGGAACAGCTGTGCTCGAAGAATTCCGCGCGCTCGAAGACGGCAACTGGGAACTTCGCGTCCGCATCCCGGAAGCCCTGGATCGTTATCTGGTCTTCAAAGGTTCTATCGCGATCGACGGCATCAGTCTCACGATTGCCGACATCAGCGACAGATTACTGCGGGTTGCGATTATCCCTCACACCTATGAAGCCACTAACATCGCGAAGCGTCACCCCGGTGACCGCCTCAACATAGAGTGCGACATTCTGGCGAAGCACGTTGAAAAACTGCTCGCCCACATAAAGTCTGTGTAAAACAGGCGTTTTCGCCCGCGCCTTTTCTGGTTACTTCAAACTCAAACCGCCGTCGACAGCCACCAGCTGCCCCGTAATAAAGCGCGTGCTCTTCATGAAGAACACCACAGCTTCCGCGACCTCATCGCCACTCCCAGCCCGTCCGGCGGGCGTCGCAGCAATAAACCGCTCAATCCGCTCATCCGTCTTGTCGAACGGAATCACACCGGGAGCAACCGTGTTCACGGAGATTTTCGGCGCCCACGCCTTCGCCAGACACTTTGTCAACATCACGACCCCGGCCTTCGACGCGCAGTAGTGCGCATGCTCCTGCCACGGTCGCAGCGCCCCCAGTGAACTGATGTTCACAATATGTCCGCCCGCCCCTTCCAGCATGACCCGCGCGGCTGCCTGGCAAGAGAAAAATACAGATTTCAGATTCACATCATGAATGAAATCCCAATCTTTCTCTTCGATCTTCAGCGGATCGAATTTAGTAAAGCGCGCCGCATTATTAACCAAACCATCCAGTCTCCCGAAGTGATGCGCCACCCGATCCACCATCGCGCGGATCTGCCCGACATCTTCGAGGTTAGCCTGAAACACCGCGGCATTCCCGCATTCCGCCGCAGTTGCGCGCGCCTCCGCCTCTGAGCCGTTGTAGTGAATCGCCACCCGGGCACCCTCGGCCGCCAACGCCAGCGCGATCGAACGGCCAATCCGTTTCGCCCCGCCCGTAACCAGAATTACTTTGTCATTCATACTGACGCCATCTTACGACTCTGCTCTCACCAGCGCATTCTACGATGCCAGCGGCGGCTCGGCCTTAATCTCAGCATCCGCCCCCGGTGCAACAGCCTGTTCAGGCGGCTCGTGGAGTTTGCCTCGCCAGTCTGCCCACCACCAGAACAAAGCCGTAGTCGAACTGATAGCTCCGGACCACGCGCCGATTGTCCGAGGACTGTATTTCATGGTGGCTAGCCCGCCGCACATCATCGAAATCATCATCATTGACCACGTGAGCGATTCCAGTGTTGCAAACACCCGGCCACGATACCGGTCCTCCACGTGATGCAGCAGTTGCGAAAAGTTGAGAACGGAACTGATGGCCACAGCCGCTCTGGAGACTGCAATGAATACGCAGGCCCACGCAATCGTGGGCATCTGGCTGAACAGGACATACGCTCCGCCGTGAATCAGATAAACGATCGGGATCGTCCGCTTGTAACCCTTGAAGGTAAGCCGCTTGCCGAGCCAGTAAGCGATCGCGGCGCCTATGAGCAGCCCGATACCGGCACAGCCCCAGATAGTGCCGATGCCCGCGGCACCCGCATGGAATACCTGTTCACCGAAGAGGCTGAAGAGTATCTGCGCCGTGCCGCCGCCGCTGGCCCAGCCAATGCTGATCATGGCAACGGCCGCCACCAGAGGCGTCGCGCGCATGTATTTCAAGCCCTCGCGATACTGCGCAAACCCCGTCTTTTTCTGTTTCTTTCTGCTGTCTTCTGCACGGAAACCACCCGGCCGGCGCAGCCTTGATATACACAGCAGAGAAATGACAAATGACAGAGCGTTATACGTGAACGCCAGTTGATAACCCGCCTGAACTCCCTTAGCCGCCAGAAGCGCGCCAATGGTGAGGCACGCCCACGACGTTGTCTGCGTCATCGTGTTCGCGGTGTGCAGTTCCTCCGGCGTAGCGATGGAAGGCAGCACCGACGATCGGCCGCTGGTAAAGAATGGTGACGCAAACATCAGCATCGCGCTCAGGGCGTACATCAGCCGCTCGTCGGTCCGGTGAATACACAGGATGAAACCGAGTGCGATAACGGCCCGAAGCGCGTCGCTCGCCATCATCACGTGCTTGCGGTTCAAACGATCGAGTAGCACCCCCGCGATCGGTCCTGCGGCCAGCATCGAGACAGCCCTCGACAGAAAAACGAAAGTAACTACAACTCCAGGATTCCGGTGCGTCATCGCCAGACTCAGCACCGCGATGTTATTAAAGTGATCGCCTACTTCGCTGACTACCTGCCCGGCCCACGTGTAACGGTAATTGCGATTGTTGCGCAGCAGTTGTGTGAAGGCGCTCATTGGCCCTTCGCGCTCACTGTTTCCTCGCGAACCGTCACGTGCCGCAGAAAATCCTGATCGATCTCATACCCAAAGCCAGGCTTATCCGTTACGACGATAGTGCCGTGCGCCGTCGTCTGCACTTCCGGCGCAATAATATCCCGCTTCCAGTAACGCTTGCTCGCCGAAACATCACCTGGCAGCGTGAAGTTCGGCAGCGTCGCCAGTGCAATATTGTGAGCGCGCCCGATGCCTGCCTCCAACATACCCCCGCACCAAACCGGAATGCCAGCCGCCTGGCAAACATCGTGCAACCGCTTCGCTTCCCCAAATCCACCCACCCGGCCCAGCTTGATATTGACGATGCGCCCCGCCTTCAGGCGAATTGCCTGCTCGGCATGATGAGCGGTGCGGATGCATTCATCCAAACAAATTGGCGTTGCCAACTGTGCCTGCAATGCAGCGTGATCGATGATGTCGTCATGTGCCAGTGGCTGTTCAATCATGGTGAGGCCAAACGCGTCCAGTTGCTTTAGCAGCGGAGCATCCGCCAGCGTGTAGGCGGAATTCGCATCAGCCATCAGCGGGGTTTTCGGAAAGCGTTCACGGATGCGCCGGATCACATCCACATCCCAGCCCGGCTTGATCTTCATCTTGATCCGCTGGTAACCCGCCGACAACTCAGTTTCAATCTTTCCGATTAGCTCATCGACCGTATTCTGAATTCCAATCGACACGCCGCAGGGAATTTCCCGACGTGCGGGCGAAGCCACGCCGCCAGCGATTTCCTTCCACAGCGGATTCCCCTTACGCCGCGCCTGCAAATCCCAAACCGCAGCCTCAACTCCGCCGCGAGCCATATTGTGCCCGCGAATATGTCGGGTCAGCCCATTCACGTCTTCCGCACTATCTAAAACCTTCCCCACAATCCGCGGCGCCACGTAATCCTGCGCAATAATCCAGGCCGCCGCCGTCCATTCCTCGTTATAAAAAGGATGTTCGCCCGCCGTGATCTCGCCCCATCCCGAAACACCCTCACTCACCACTTCCACGATGATGATGTTCCGCTCGTAAGTTCGGCTGAAGCTGGTTTCGAAGAAATGTACCAGCGGCATCCGAAGCTGTCGCAGCACAATGCGTTCGATCTTCATCGCGCTTCCCCCCGCGCTTGTTGTTGGAGCGCTTCCCCAGGCGCTTGTTGGAGCGTTTCTCCAAACAAATACGTGAACCACGTATCGTCGCGTTCCACCCCAATCACGGCCAGTCCGCGCTGAAAAGCCGCTTCGAACTGATCCGCCAACTCGGTCTGAATGGCGCGAGCCCGCATCGGATCCGATCCACGAATCTCCGCGATATCCACCGGCAGACGAACCCCTTCGCACACAGCACCGCGCTCCTGCCGCCTCGAAATCCACCACTCCGCCACACATCGATCCGTCGGCAATCCACCCGCCAGTGGACTACTACTGGCTCCGTACTGATTCCGCACATACCTGCGAACGACTGCCCCCAGCCGCTCGATATTAAAGTACGCGTTCTTCACTTCGAGCGGATCGAAAGTCCACTCGATCAGGTCAATTCCCCGCGCCAATGCATTCTCGCGCTGATGCATTTTCAAGCGCCGCCCCAGACCCGTATTTCTGTACTCCGGCAGAACGCCCAGCATATGGCTGTGCAGATAAGCCGTGCCATCGGGTTTCAGACCCGGAATCGCCAGGCAAAATGCAACCATCCGCCCGCCGCTGTAAGCCCCAAAAACCTGGCCGCCGATTTTCCCCGCCACCACAAAAAATCGTACCGGCAACAGATCGATATCGCTGAAGCCCCAGATCGTCTTCTGCAGTTGCACAACTTCCCGGAACTGCTCTTCCGTTATCAGGTCTTCAATGACGATGGACCCGCCCGACTCGGCGGCGTTCACGATTTCGCCTCCTGCCAAAGCGCCTCCAGCCGATCAATGGACGTGCCCTTTACTGTGTCGCCCTGCTCCGCCAACCGCCCCTCCACATACCCAAATCTCTTACGGAACTTCGCATTCGTTCGCCGCAACGCCTGCTCCGGATCCACTTTCGCGAAGCGCGCCAGATTCACAATGGTAAACATCAAATCGCCCAACTCATCTTCCATCTGATCCGCCGACCCAGCCTCACGAGCCGCGCGAAATTCCGCAATTTCTTCCTCAAGCTTGGCGATAACATCGTCAGAATTATTCCAGTCAAATCCAGCCCGCGCCGCCCGCGAAGAAATCTGTTGAGCTTCAATCAAAGCAGGTTGTGCACGCGGAATACCATCCAACATCCCTTTCGGCGCCTCCGCTTTCCCTCGCTTCTCCTCAGTCTTGACGGCCTCCCACAACTTCAGAACCTCATCCCCTGTTCGCGCCGTCTCTTCCCCAAAAATGTGCGGATGCCGCCGTATCAGCTTTTCATTGATCGCGTCCAGGCAATCCGCGATTGTGAACCGATCCTCCTCTGCCGCCATCTGGGCGTAAAAAACCGCTTGCAGCATGAAGTCGCCCAACTCCTCGCGCAACCCGTCCCAGTCGCGCCGATCAATCTCGTCAAGCACTTCATATGTTTCTTCGACTGTGAACTTCCTGATCGTGTCGAAATTCTGCTCGCGGTCCCACGGGCAACCGTCCGGCGCACGCAGCCGCGCCATGATTTCGATGAGTTGCTGTAGCTTCTGACCGGCAGTGCCTGAGTCTTCGGGCATTAAGGGGGGTAATTTCAAATGTAGCATTCCGCACGCCAGGGTGACTTTCACCCCTGCATTTCCCTCAAACCAACGGAGTAAACTAAATATCATGGCTGACGCGGACGAACTCCTGCACCCCGACTACGATGACGACGACGATGGTCCGCGCCCGGAGTTGCCTGCGCCCGATTTCGATTTCCTTGTCTATTCCCTCCGTCTCCAGGCCGAGTTGAATATGGGACTCCTGCCGTTCGGAGAAAAGCGTCATGCCGATTTCGACCTTGGCCGCCACAACATCGACCTGCTTGCGATGCTGCAGGAAAAAACCAAAGGCAATCTAACCGCCGAAGAGCAGCGCAGCCTCGACAATTCCGTCGCGGAGTTACGCTTCCGCTTCATTGAAGCAAAAGACCAGCAAGCCCGGCTTGAGAAAGAAAGTTCCCCAAGCGCGTAAATGCCTCTTGCAATCAGGGTGCTCGGTTCCGGCACCAGTTCAGGCGTACCCACCATCGGCTGTTCGTGCGACGTCTGCCGCTCCACGGACCCGCGCGACACTCGTCTGCGTCCGTCCATCTTGATTCGGCACACCGAACCCGGCGCCGCCACGCGTAATATTTTGATCGATACAACTCCCGATTTCCGCGCCCAGATGCTGGCTGCTCGTCCCGGCCGCCTCGACGCCATTATCTACACGCATGGCCACGCGGATCACGTCCTGGGTCTCGACGACGTGCGCCCTTTCAACTATCGCCAGGGCACAATTCCGCTCTACGCGGCGCCCGAAACCTTCGACACCATTAAGCGAATTTTCTCTTATGCCTTCGAGCAGCGTGAATTCAAAACCCACGTCCCCCAACTCGATGCCAAATTGATTAACGACGACCCTTTCGACGTCTTCGGCCTCTGCTTCCAGCCGATCCCCGTCATGCATGGCCGCGAGCGCATCTACGGCTTTCGCTTTGGCAATGTCGCTTACCTCACGGATCACAGCGAGGTTCCGGAGGCTTCGATCGGAATGCTCGCGGGGCTTGACGTGCTGTTCCTCGACGCCCTTCGCCACAAAGCGCATCCCACTCATTCCACCCTCGAAGCCTCCATTGAATCCGCTCTCAGAATTCGTGCGAAGAGAACCTACTTTACGCACATGTGCCATGACCTGCCGCACGCGGAAACCGAGAAATCCCTGCCGCCCGGAATCTTCCTCGCCTATGACGGTCTTGAGCTGGATGTGAATGAGGTGGATGTGAATGAGCTGGATGTGAATGAGGATAGCGGCGCCGTATGAGAGCCTTTCGGGCGGCTTCCGAAGTTCCTATGGACTTCGGGCCTTCGGTGTTAGCAATCGGCAATTTCGATGGCGTGCATGCGGGGCATCGCGAAATTCTGCGGCGCGTTGCCGCCCTTGCGCGCGAACGCAGCCTCGTCCCTTCGCTTCTGACTTTTGACCCCCACCCGGCGCGCGTGCTGGCTCCTGAGCGGGCGCCAAAATTAATCTCGACCATTCCCCAACGGCTGCTCCGGATCGAATCGCAGGGCATCGCCGCCGTCATGTTGCTCCCTTTCTCTGTCGATATCGCCACACTCTCGCCGGAGAATTTTGTACAGACCGTCCTGGTGCAAACCCTGCATGCCCGCGTCGTGATTGTAGGCGAGGATTTTCGCTTCGGTCACAAACAGGCGGGCGACCTCGCCACTCTCCGCAGCCTCGGCGAAGACTATGGTTTTGAGGTGGAATCAGCCGGCGCAATTCTGCAACGAGGCGAGCGAATCAGCAGCACCGCGATCCGCAGTATGGTGGAATCCGGCCGCGTCTCCCGCGCTTGCCGGATGCTCTCCGGGCCCTTTGCGCTTGAAGGGCCGGTCGTGAAGGGCTACGGAGTCGGTTCCAGGCAAACTGTGCCAACGCTGAATCTCGCGCCCGAAAATGAACTCCTTCCCGCGACAGGCGTTTACGTCACCAAGACGCGCAATCCCGATTCCGGCCAAACCTGGCGCTCAATCACGAATGTAGGCTACCGGCCAACCTTCGACGGCAACGATCTCAGTTGC
>Ga0206887_10257_pt1 | contig 10989 bp, 11 predicted proteins | sample Alteio_BWOrgHeat_89_FD_153248 | JGI IMG/M metagenome (GOLD analysis project Ga0206887, IMG submission 153248) | Enriched cells from forest soil in Barre Woods Harvard Forest LTER site, Petersham, Massachusetts, United States - Alteio_BWOrgHeat_Nextera3 ...
TAGCGAAGATAAAACACGCCGCTTCTTCGATGAAGAAACCCAGATCGTCGATATGAGCCCACTGACAATAGGCATCGATTTTTTGAGCGATGTCCGCATTGATGGACGCTTTGATTTTTGTTTTTTTTGTGGAACGATTACCATTGATAATTGCCATTTTTCTTCCTCTTTTATAAAAATAAAATAATATCAACTATCTACATAAAATGATACCTGTTCAGATATCCATTTTATGAAATACAAAATTCGGTAAACACCGAATAATGAGCATCACCAACGACCACTTTCGAGGTACGTAGACAATCGGTTTGCCTTGTTTGATGCCTTTGACGATAAGCTTGGAAACGAGTGCCACATTGGCCATCCTGTCTTGGTTCATGTGGGCTGTCATGGGGGTGTTCGTGGGGCCTGGTTTGATGATCACCACACGGACACCCGTTTTTGCCAAACGATGCTGAAGCCCTTGTGCGTAACGCGTAATGAGTCCTTTGGCTGCCCCATACACGTAATTGGACTTGCGTCCTCGGTCACCGGCTACGGAGCTGATGATGGCTAGAGTGCCTGATTGGGCTTGTTGCATATGTCCTGCAAACGCTTCGGCAAAAAGGACAGGAGAGGTGCCATTCAAGAGTAATGTGTCGTGGACCGTGTGCAGGTTTTTTTGACATAATGCTTGATCGGGTAAGGAACCATGAGCGATGAGTACGGTGTCCACGCGTCCTGTAGCGACGATGCCCTCGACCAGCTGAGTAATACTCGTAGGATCAGTAAAATGGGCTTTTTGTGTGGTGATGTCTGATTGCGGACTTCGAAGACGAAGATCGGCTGCAATGCAATTGAGCTTGGTCTCGTTTCTTCCGACTAAAACAAGACAGACTGGGGAGTCAGACACCCACCAACGAGCACAATGTTCCGCAATGGCCGAAGTAGCGCCGATAATAACGATTTTTGGGTGCGTATTTGGCATAGGCTAATTCCCCATAAGACGACGCGATAGGGCTGAGCTAATGCCAGCATCGCGGTAGTGTAAAAATTCGGAAAGACGCGGATAGCCTGATTCAAACAGCGCTTTTGGCATACGTGCGTCTTTGGCTAAATAGATTCGCCCGTGGGCCTCAGTGACGATCGTATCCAGTCGCTGAAATAAGTTATGCGTTTTTTTTCCGTTGTTTGGAAAGTCCAACGCCAAGGTGACGCCTGGTTGTGGAAAGCTTAACATGCCTTGAGATGCTTGTGCGCCAAATGTTTTAAGCACGGCCAAACAGGAGCCAACGCCCGCGCGTTTGATTTGATTGAGCATGTCTTCAATAGCGTCATGTCCCGCGGCGAGTGGAACGACACTTTGGTACTGAAAAAATCCTCTTGGACCATACATTCGGTTCCAATGAGACACGTGATCAAGTGGGTAAAGAAACGATTCACAATGCATCAGACGATGACCTTCCTGTCGTTTTTTGAGGTGATAGTATAGCGCATTACAGGGGGCCAGCGTGAGACGATTCATCACCGATATGGGGAATAACGGCGGTATGGTACGATTTTTTTGTCGTAACACCGCTCGATTGGGTACGTTGCTTGGGTTTGCTCGCATAAAAATACCGCGACCGTTTTGTTTTGAGCGACAATCGATCCAAGACACGGTGTGTTCCCAAAGGGCCTCGGAATGATGAGCAAGTTCGAAGAACTCACGTAACTGTGTGAATGCGATGGTTTCTGTTTGCAGGTAGGGTCCTGGTGTTTTTTGCAGTTGTATGTCGGCTTCGGTAATGACTCCGGTCAGGCCTATACCACCCACGGTTGCTGAAAACCATTCAGGCAAACGTGTCGGGCCGCATTCAATGGAGGAGCCGTCCGTTCGCATGAGTGTTATTCGTTGCACGTGATTGCCGAAACTGCCCGCTATGTGGTGATTTTTGCCATGCACATCATTGGCAATAGCGCCCCCTACGGTGACCCACAGTGTTCCAGGGGTCACCGGCAAGGTCCAGCCACGTGGTACGAATAAGCGCTGGATATCACGTAATAAAACACCGGCTTCGCACACCAAGCGGCCTGTGTTTTCATTGAAATGAATCAATCGGTCAAGGGAGGTCGTTTTCCATAATACGCCATCGGGATTTAGACAGACATCGCCATAGCTTCGCCCCATGCCATAAGCCAAACCCGCGCGCGTGTTTTTGAGTTGTGCTTGTATGGGGTGTTGGTGGGAGAGAGCTTGGGTGTGATGGTGATCTTTACTGAGTCTTCCCCACGATGAGATAGCGACCATTGAAATGTCCTTTTATTACTGAAAGCCAATGCGGCTACTCAACCAATCGATCATGTGTTTTTGTGTCGCAGAGGGTGCTTGGTCCACACTTTGCATGCACACAAAAGCAACCGCTTTGTTTTTTATGGCATGGGTTAATCGAGATTGTATTTTTTTGAATGAATGACAAGCGCCATTCACCATGATGGCTTTCAGTTTATGATCAAACACAACTCGGTTGTGTTTGATGTCCAGATGCGCCATCAAAGGCAGCGGGGACAATTGATCTGGGTGGCGAAAGGGGTAGGCAACGTTTTCGGCTAAAAGGGTTGGATTTTGTTTGATAAGATCCGTAAATGTTTTTTTAATCAAAGGAAACGGCGCATGGGGTAAGAGATAAAAATCCTTTTCCCAGCCGGCGTGTTTCGCACTTTGTTCTTGCCAATGTCGATGTGGATTGGTCGTTGGATGTGGTGTTGTTTTTCCACAAAGTAGCTTAAGTCCTTTTTTTAATATGTATGGCCATTTGTGATCAGTTTGTGTTTTCCACTCACCACGAAGCACAATGCGGCCGTTTTTAAAAAAATCCTCGGGCGTTACGGGGCGCGTGAGAAAAAAGTCGTCGTTTAAATAAAGAAACTGCTCGGACAAACCGTCTATCCGATGCAAAAGCCATTCAATCGTTAGGCTATTAAAAACAGGCAAACACGCTTCCAATCCTACGAACAAATCGGCCTGATCAATGATTTTAATTTTATGCGCAAACGCTGTGTCTTGCAGTGTGTTTACCACGGGTGGGATCTGCTTATCCGTAACAATATATAGTGTTCTCAACCAAGGGGCAAAAACAAGCAACGATTGTATGCAGTAGGTGATTTCACCGCATTGATTAATACGCGTCGGTTCCACCACGTGGCGCTGTGCTACGCCTTTCTGTAAGCAAAAGTCCGCTAATTTTTTTTGGTAGCTTGGGTCATGTCCATCGACCCAAGAAATGACCGCATCAATAGGTTGATTCATTTGCGCCTTAGTCTTTAGTCAGTGTGGTTTCACCCGCTCCGTTGACGGTCATGGTATACCCATTTCCGTGTAATTCAGTCGGCGTGATATCGCCGGTGTTGAGATCCAATTCTACGACACCAAGGTCCACTGGCTCGGGGGTATTGGTGCCCATTTTGATCAATGCGGGACATTTTCCATCTACCGTATGCCCATAACAAGCCATTCTCACCGAGGTCCAGAATACTTTGCTTTCGCTGTGTGCTTTGGTCGGGTGCTGGGAAGGAATGGTGCCTGCGACGTACGCGTTAGAGTCGACGTCGGTGTTATTGTGTGTGATGAGTTGCTTGGGGCTTGCAATGACCGCGGATGAGGTGACGACTAAGGTCAGGGCAATAATTTTTTTAGATAAGCTGTTCATTACATTACTCCAAAAAAACGCAAATAAGGGGAGATCATATCATAATTATCAACAATACTCATGTTATACTGGATTTCTTGTTTGTGGTTCTAGTAATGAAAGAGGTTTGCGATGTGGAAGTGTTTTTCAATCCTATGCTTGTTGTGCTGGATGGCGCCTAGTGTGGCACACGATGAGACGTATTATAGCTTGAATCCGGGCGTGCTTCAGAAAACGATAGAGCGCTGCCCAGACATAGAGCCCAAAGACATCACATGTGCCACATTGAAAAAATTGGCATTGCGCGTCAATGCACTCGCTGATGAACTGAGGCTGGATCCGCAAGGATTTGGTCAGAAAATATTGGTGTTGGAAGAGAATATGGCGAAGGCGGTGGCTTTGGATACGGCGCAACAAGAATTGCGAGAACGACTGGCCATTGTCAAGTGGTTGGAATCTCCTGAGAGTTGAGCATGCGTATATTAGTAAGTAATGACGATGGCGTACAAGCGCCAGGACTTTCTGCGTTGGTCACACAGCTGTTGACGGTGGCCCAAGTGGACGTGATGGCACCTGATAGAAATCGCAGTGGCGCTAGTAATTCGTTGACGTTACTTCAACCATTACGTGTTAAGCAATTGGATAATGGGCATTATAGTGTTGAAGGAACACCCACGGATTGTGTGCATTTGGCATTAACGGGATTTTTGGATTCGAATTTTGATATGGTGGTTTCAGGGATAAACGACGGTGCCAATCTGGGCGATGACGTTCTTTATTCGGGCACGGTTGCGGCGGCAATGGAAGGTCGGTTTTTAGGCTCGCCTGCGATAGCGGTGTCGCTGGTCGGCTCTCATGTGACGCACTACCCTACGGCGGCGGTGATTGCTCGATCGTTAGTGCTTAAGCTGTCCACTCATCGGTTGCCCTCTGAGACGATTCTGAACGTCAACGTGCCCGACTTACCGCTTGATCAAATCAAAGGGATACAGGTGACCCGTTTGGGTAAGCGTCATTGTTCGGAACCTACGGTGAAAGCGCATGATCCAAGAGGTCGACCGATGTATTGGATTGGTCCGCCGGGTACCGCGGCCGATGCCGGCCCTGGTACGGATTTTTTTGCCGTTTCATCTGGTTATGTTTCGGTTACGCCGTTACATCTTGACATGACTCATTATAAAATAGTTGATCAAGTATCGACGTGGATGGAGGATGTGAATTGGGTCTCATGACGATATTTTCTTATTTATACGATAAAACCATGCGTTGGTCTGGGCATCGACACGCGCAATATTACTTGGCAGGGGTATCGTTTGCTGAGTCCTCTTTTTTTCCTATTCCACCGGATGTGATGCTGATTAGCATGGGGCTTGCGACGCCTAAGCGCTCTTGGCGATACGCCTTCATTGCGACCTTGTTTTCGGTGATCGGTGGTGTTTTTGGGTACCTCATCGGTTGGTTTGGAATGGAGCTTATCGAGCCTTATATACTGGCCTCGTCTTATGTTACGTATTACCACCAAGTGTTGCATTGGTTCGACAAAGGCGGTGTGGTGATGGTCATTTTAGCGGCGTTTACGCCCGTACCCTATAAATTATTTACGATCACAGCAGGTGCCATGCATTTGAATTTTCCGGCGTTTGTGCTTGGCTCCGTACTCGGTCGAGGCATGCGATTTTTCTTAGTATCGGGACTTTTGTATTTTACGGGTGCAAAACTTGAAGCACGTTTGCGGCGTTACATTGATGTGATGGGTTGGTTGATTATTGCCATCATTGGTGTGACTTATGTATTAATCAAATGGGTATTCTAAATCATGATGTCTCGAAGCATCGGTAAAAAACACGTCGTATTGATTATTTTATTTTTTCTATGTGCCTGCGGACAACGAAGTATCGTTGCTCCGGTTGAGGAGTTGAATTGGCGTGCGCGTCATTATGCGGCAAGACATGTGGTCGTTCGTGGTGAAACGCTTTATGCCATTGCGTTTCGATATGATCGCGATTACCGACAACTGGCTCAAATGAATCATTTATCCCGCCCTTACACACTGCATGTGGGGCAGGTTATTCAATTGAATCCAAACGGCGCTCGCGCTACCAGGCGCTCGCGTATTCGGACAACACGTTACGTGCCGCAAGCGCGTCCCGTGATGGTTCCGAGTAAGTCGCGTTCGGGGCGTTGGTTGTGGCCGGTACAAGGGCGGGTAGTAGCCAACTACGCACCTCAGTTAGGTAGAAAAGGCATTGATATTGCCGGAGAAAAAGGCAGTAAAATTCGTGCTTCCTCTAGCGGTGTGGTGGCCTATGCGGGAAGTGGATTATCCGGATATGGGAACTTAATTATTATTAAACACGACAAGCAATTCATGACCGCCTATGGAAACAACGCTCGCAACTTGGTGAAGGAAGGGCAATTTGTAAAAGCCGGGCAGGTTATTGGGGATGTGGGGGTTGTTGATCAGCGCTATTGGGGCGTTCATTTTGAAATAAGATACGCGGGAAAACCTTTAAACCCAAGGATATATTTGTAAAAAGATTGACTGCAGCGGGTAGATATTACAACAATAGGGGTAGAGACTGTAATACGCGACTTCACGTATCTAAGGTGAGACAATGAGCCCGAAAAATGAGTTATCAGATGATGTTTTAGTCGTAAACAACGACGTAGACGGCGATTCTGCTGATGAAGGCCTTACCGACGATTTAGTCATTGATGACGTAGTCAGTGAAGACGATGAGGGCGAGGCACTCGTCGCGGTAGCAGAGCCTGATTTTGGCGATGAAGTTGCTTTTCCGTCGTATCATCCTCGCGGCAAGGCGATTGCTAAGGCGCTGGATGCCACACAAATTTATTTAAGTGAAATTGGTTTTTCCCCATTACTCAGTGCCGAGGAAGAGGTGCATTACTCACGGCTTGCTTTGCAAGGTGATGCGGCAGGGCGTAAGAAAATGATCGAGTCCAATTTGCGACTGGTGGTTAAAATATCCCGTCGTTACTTGAATCGTGGCTTGCCTTTGCTTGATCTGATTGAGGAAGGGAATCTTGGTTTGATGAAATCGGTTGAGAAGTTTGATCCTGATCGTGGTTTTCGTTTTTCAACGTACGCGACTTGGTGGATTCGACAAACCATCGAGCGCGCCATTATGAATCAAACACGCACCATCCGCTTACCCATTCACGTATTGAAAGAATTAAATATTTACTTGAGAGCCGCAAGGCAATTAACCCACAAATTGGATCACGAGCCCTCTGCCGAAGAAATCGCGGAGATGTTAGACAAGCCTTTAGAGGATGTTCAGGCGTTATTAGGCTTAAACGACAAAGTGACCTCTGTGGATACGCCGATAGGTTTTGAAGAAAACAAATCGCTATTGGATACGATAGCGGACGAAAACAGCGTGAATCCTGCGGAGTTATTGACGGATGAAAACTTGCGCGCACATCTTGAAGAGTTGCTTGATCAACTAAACGAAAATCAGCAAGAAGTGATTGCCAGGCGTTTTGGTTTGCGCGGCTTTGAAAAATCCACGTTGGAAGACGTGGGGCGCGAAATCAACCTGACTCGCGAGCGTGTGCGCCAGATTCAGGTGGAAGCGTTGAAGGCGTTACGCATACTGTTGGAAGGGGTTGGTTTAACGGAAGACGATTTATTTTAAAGAGGCTAGTGTTTCTGGGGGTTACTCATTGAAGTAGGGTGTGCAAAGCGTAGCGTGCACACCAGGCTGTGCCACAACCTGCCGGGCACGCTACGCTTTGCCCAGCCTACGTTCGTTCACCCATCATTGCTCACTAAGTGCGTATTTTTTGTCGATTAATTTCAATTGAAATTAAAAACACATTGAGTTATAATGTGTCAAATAATTCGCTCGCCTCGAAAGAAGGAAAAAGACATGTACGATAGCCAAGCCCTTAAGCAATTACATGATTTACTGGATAGCAATCACGATGGTGCCAACGAGACAGCCATAGATGCGTTGCTGGAATCAAATCCTGGGTTGGTCGATGGTGTCAATCGTTTTGGCAGAACGGTGCTGGCTACTTTATTAGATAATGTGAACGAACAAACAGACTTTGAGCTCTTCAAACGCAACGCCATGCTGTTGGTGCGACGCGGTGCGGGCGCTTGGGTGATGTCACAAAAATCGAATCTCACGGTATTACATGTTTTAGCCAAAGCCAATCAAACCGGTGCGTTTGATGCTGAAATTATTGAACTATTGGAACTTAGCAAAAAGGAAGCAACGCCCTTTCTAGGAACTCCTTTTTCAGATAGTCACTGGTGCAATGCAACCGAATATCTTCTTGGAGACCCCAGGATTGAAGATAATATGCACACATTGATGTTATTGGCGCAACATGGTTTGGGTCGGGAGCTGGTGTTAACAAAACTGTTACAAACCCGTAGGGTAAATACCTGTGATCAAATTGAGGCGTTACTTACATTGAATCCAAATGAGCTCTGTGTCACGAATACGGGCAAAAGATTGACACCACTAGCACTGCTATTGGAACATTTTAATATTGACTACAGCTGGGTTGAATTCAAATCGAAGGCCATGTCCATAGCCCGTTCAGGTGTCGATGTTTATACGCCCTATAATGGAAAAAAAACATTAATGAAGTTACTCATTCAGAAGAATGTAAACGGGTGTCATGATGCTGAAATGACGGAGTTACTCACTATTGATCATCCTAGCAACGATTTGAAACAGAAGGCGGTAACCTATGCTCTTGATTTGTATATCGCCTATAAGGCTCGTCTAAGGGACTATAGAAACAGCACGGACGCAGTCTTAAATTTAAATAATCTAGTTGACATTCGTCATACCCTCAAATTACTGGCACATCAGTGTGTCGATCCTAGTGCCCGCTCGAGTAATAAGGAACTGAATTTATGGATGTATTTGTTTCAAGATAATTATTTGTTTCAAGATAATACCGATGGTCAATTGAATGCTGAGATCAGTGCGCTCGTACAAGCAAATCCAGCGTTAGCCGGTGAAGAGGGCACCGTGTTGGCAGAATGGTTGTTGGGTATGAGTTATCCGTGGTCCCTGCGCACATCCCAATTTAAAGCATCATTTACGCAATTGTTGACGTCTGGTGTGAATCTGGCGACTGGTGACTTTATGTACTCTCAATCGATGGACCAAGAGGATATTGCGGCATTGCTTGCAAAATATCCTACACTGGTAAACGTGAAGGATAACGACGGTCGGTCGCCATTGCATTATCGAATGCTACATGGTCGCGTTTCATTAGAGGATTTGAATCAATGGATTGCATGGGGTAGTGATATTCATACCACAGACAACGAGGGAAATGGTTTGCTACATCATTCAAACGCTATCGATAGGTCGGTTATCGACAGGCTCATCGCTCTGGGTTTTGATGTCCGTGTAAAATCAAATACACAAACCACCCTCTTACATGAGCGCGTGAGCCGTGCTCAGGTTGATGATATTTCGTTTTTTAATCTTTTACTTGAGCAAGGTGTTGACATCCATGCGGTGGATATAAACGGTGATACCGCACTGCATAAGTACCTCAACGATTTATACGTTTACCATTACTCTCAGAATGCGCCAATAGTCGAGTGGTTTATTGCAAACGGTGCGAAGCTTGATCATAAAAATAATGAAGGTGTTTCGCCACTCAAGCTCGAGATAAAAGTGCTTTACCCACATACTGATATTTTTGCAGGCAAGCTGGTGCAACAATACCTCCAAACGCAAAACAATCCGTTTCTCAACGCCATAGTAGCGATGCAAAACTATGGTTGCACACTGAAGGCGCACGATGCACCAAAAGGCGCTCTCGTTTGTGAGTTGGCTGCCGAATTGATGAACGATGCCTTGTTGTATTATGCGGACAATCCAAAGAATGCGGCGTTATTTAAGCAACGCTTCATTGAGAAATTGCACCGTCATGACCAGGTCATGAGCCAGTATCGAGTCAACTGGGACACCATTAAACTCAATATTCTCATTGCATTAACGGGCATCGGTGTTTTGGCTATCGCAGGCCAATTAATCTATTCAAAGTGCACTCAAGGACGCGCATTGTTTTTCGGTCAACAGGCCAAAACCCAGCGTGAGCAACGGATAGAATTGGTTGAACACTCATTAAAATCACAATGCATCGTAACGCCCTAGTGTGTTGTCAGTATTCAATTTTCGGGTGGTAGGTTAGGCCAAGGCTCAACCTACAATCATCAGTTTACCCAAAAATTGAATGTTGACGAGACATAGTTGATCCAGCGACTCTAGCTCACTGCCTAATTAACCGCTGATTTAATCCGTCTGAGCCCACTTTCTCCGTGGAGCGGTAAGGATTAATATCTAAACCGCCTCGTCTCGTATAACGGCCGTAAACCGTCAGTTTTTCGGGTTTACAACGACGCATCACATCCACAAAAATGCGTTCGATGCATTGCTCATGGAATTCATTATGGTTACGAAACGAGACCAGATACTTCAATAACCCTTCGCGATTAATTTTTTTTCCTACATAGGCAATTTGCACACTACCCCAATCGGGCTGATTGGTCACTAAGCAGTTTGATTTCAATAAATCCGAATACAGCACTTCGTCTACTTGCTTATCGTCTACAAAAAGATACTCAGGCTCAACAAGGTAAACGGAGCAGGTGACATCGAGATCATCCAGGCATTCTCCTTGAGGTGCTGTATCAATGGCCGCGGTTTTGTTTTCTTTCAAAGATAGAACTCTCACCTGAGCCTCGCCATCTAAGCGTGCTGATAAATCACGCTTGATAGCCAATGCCACGTCGTCACTCGTGTTAAACCGGGTGTTATTAAATGAATTAAAATAGAGTTTTAATGATTTGGACTCGATGATATAAGCCGTCGCACAATCGTAAATAATCTCAGCCAGTGCCACGACCGGTTTGCCTTTCGCATTGAGCCAGGATACTTCGTAATGATTCCAGCAATCAAAGCCGTAGAACGGAAGTTCGTTAGGGTTAACCCCTATTTCTTGACGTTTCCCTGCCCGGGGAATGGCGAATAATCGATCGGGGTTATAATCGGCATCGTATTCAGACGAACGGCCTAGCTCGGATTGTTCTGGTTTGGTATCGTATTTTTCTTTTATCGATTCATGCATGCGATGAGTCTCCGAAATGGTGTTAGTACATTGGCCCACAGATTGGCATTTATTCTATCACGAACGTGAGTCTCAGAAGAGCGATTTTATTTCCGACACCTAACTCTTAGGACACCTTGTGGGCCCCGTGGTCAAGCCACGGGGGGTCGGAGTATCAAGTTACGACTGTGTCGTCTACGAAACCACCAGCGATTCCGGCGGAAGGTTATCC
>Ga0206887_10259_pt1 | contig 10956 bp, 10 predicted proteins | sample Alteio_BWOrgHeat_89_FD_153248 | JGI IMG/M metagenome (GOLD analysis project Ga0206887, IMG submission 153248) | Enriched cells from forest soil in Barre Woods Harvard Forest LTER site, Petersham, Massachusetts, United States - Alteio_BWOrgHeat_Nextera3 ...
GCTTCATCAAAAACAGCGGTTGAAGTTAAGAGGGCGACCACTGGTATAAGGGTCATAAAAGGCACCACTTTAGAAAGGTCGTTGGTTTTAAGCACAGAAACCCAGACAAAATTTGCAATGGTGGTACTCAATACTCCCGTGAAGAGCAAACAAAGAACTGTGCTCATATCCGGCGAGAGGAGAAAACTTTGTGCGCCTTTAAAGCCATCGTCGAATAAGGTAGCGACAGCAAATCCCATAAAAGTGATAAAATTTAACCAAATATTAAGGCTAAATTTGTCTTCCACCGTTATACTTTTTGCGAGCGATACCCCAAAAGACGAGCACGCCGCTGAGAGTAACACAAAAATAATGCCTATGATCGGCATGGCTTCTGTTTTGACATCCATGCAGAGCAAGCCCACGCCCAAAAAACCGATAATCATGCTCACAACTTGACGCTTAGTAATGGCTTCCTTAAATATCGTCTTGCCAAAAAAAACTGAAAAAAACACATTCGCTTGGAAAATAAACATCAAGGTGCCGGGGGGAATACCAGCTTTTAGAGCACACCCCAAGAATGCAAAATTAAGGATATTCCAAAAAAATGCCGCCAGAGCAACTCTGCCCCAAGGAAGCTGAGGACGTGGCACAAAAAAAATAAAAGGAATGACGATTAAAAATCGCAAAAAATTAAATGTGCTTACATCAAGACGCTGCAAACCAATTTTAATTGCAATTGAATTAAACCCCCATGTTATCACGCAAAACACAGCAGCAAAAATTGCGGGTACTGACAGCACAGTAGGCATTTTTATTTTTCCTCATCTTCATAGTAACCAATATATGAAGAAAAACACCAATAATACAATTGGCTTAAACTCACCTTATGATTCACTCATCTAAGCTATTTAATCTGCATCAGAAATCTGCACAAAATAACATCCCGCTTCTTTTAAAGAGGTTGAAAGATTATCTCGAATATTCTTATACAAGTCTTCTCGTGCACAGTGAAAGCGATTTAAATTCTTGCTCATGCAACCAGTTGATTCTGAAGACTGTTTGGCTATTAATTGCTGCACCAGCTCAATCGAAGCGCTCATTTTTGTGCATTCGGTGCACGCAACAGCCATATCAGCACTTGCGTTTCTCATGCCTACCACCGCCGCTAACAGGCCGAAAGTAAGTACTATTTTATTCATAACGCCCTCCACCATGGTGCCATTAGTTAAAAAGCACTCAAGGCTATCTAATAAATGGGTCTTCCTAATTCAAGTCTGAGAATGTGCAATGCTTCAAAGTGCATTAAACATAAGCGATCCAGCGAAGATCAAGGCTCGCAAAAAAAGCTAAGTCGAGCAAAAAACTTATTTTTTGAAGGACTTTCAAGGCAGTATACAGACGAGCAAGCAAATTCCGTCACGGTATTGAATAAAGCTCCTCGCTGCTTTAAGGCCTTGAAAAACCATAACTTTGGAGTCTTACGTGCTTGTCGTTACTGTTTTATCTTTTTTCGTTTTTTTAACGGGACAAAATGTCCTCGCGACTACCAATAATATACAAAGTGCTGACGAAGCACTAGCTGCCTACCTCGCTGGCCATGAACATAGAGAAGAGCTCGAAAGGCTTGCTGAGGCTGCAGCACTGCACGAACGCCAACAGAAAATTGCGCGAACAGAAGAGCGAATCAGACAACAAAATATTAAAAAAGCGCAATATGCTGAACGTCAGTCTCAAAAGGTGCTCGAAGGAACACGCATTGCTAAAGAATTCTTTAGCTACATTCAAAGCTCTCTAGAAACAGATGCAGATCTTCAAAAACGCGTGCTAACAAAAATTGCAAAAGATGGCGAATATGTGGAATTGGTAACCTCCAATTGTAACTCAGGAATCAATTCACTTTTTGGATTGTGCAATGAAGACCATGAAAATCTTAGACAATATGGCAATGAAATCACAGCGGCCTTTGGCGCCAAAAAATTTCCCCTGATTGGTAGCCCGCTCTACCGACACGATTTTAGTGATGGCGTATTCAAAGGTTGGCGCCTTGAAGCCTACACTATAATTCGGCCGGCTTACCTATTTGTACTTATTTTTCCCGATACTCAGCTTAGAATAGTACTCAGACGCCCCGGATGGCTATGGTTTTTGTAGGCTGCGAGTTAACATAAATGGTTATGAGCCAAAGTGACTCTAAATCCTGATTATAATTGCCTCTTCGTGTGGGCATATTTCAAACAGGAGGAGTCGTGGCTTCTTCGCTCTTTTATTTTCAGGCTTATGGACTCCGTTTTGCCTCAGATATAGCCATGCCCGAATTTAGAGAAGAACACGCTTTTATCACAGACGTGCAAATTTGCCGCGCCACACTCCCAAACTTTTTACCTGAGCCACGGAAAATAATGCGTGGCTGTCAATTTGCTGATAATCAAGTATTAATTCGCATACCAGAGGTTGCTACTTATCTTATTCGCAATGGTAATTGCATTCAAATCGATTTCCCTGCTAACGCCGATATGCGAATTATCCGTTTCTATCTACTGGGCATTGCAATGAGCATGCTGTTTTTACAGCGCGGCACTCTTTTACTCCATAGCAGCGCCATAAGAACAGCCCAAGGTTGCGTGTTATTTGCTGCCCATTCAGGCTCAGGAAAGTCAACCTTAGCAGCAGCCTGCGCAAAGCGTGGGTTCGAAATGCTCGCAGATGATACTTCTTTCATTTCATTTGCATCTAATGGGCAAGCTCAACTTATAGCAGGTATTTCTCATCTTAAACTCTCGGCGGAAAGCGCGGCGCAGCTAAACATTGACGAGCATACCCTTAATCCGCTCTTTTCCGGTCAGCATAAGTATGTTTTGCCGCTCAAAAGCACACTGCTCAATCGAGCTTTCCCCATTGAACATATCTTTGAGCTCAACCCTTGGGAAAACACCCATTTTTTTGTCGACAAGACTCAAGGCCTGCGCAAATTTGATATCATGAGAAAACACACTTCTTGTGAATGGGCCATCGACGCCTTAGGCCTTCAGGCTAAGCGCTTTGAATTATGTACTCTTTTACATCGTAAGGTGCCACTCAGCAGGCTTTTTCGACCACAACAGGGCTTTAGATTAGATCCTCTCGTTGATTACCTTGTAGATAAACTTAATCTTGTAGCTAGTAATTAACTCCCAATCGATCACTTTTCACAAATCTTAAAATATGAATGGCAAGATGAATACACTTAAAAACACAGTTACAAAGCATGGCTTATTGACGAGGTTCTATGAAGGAAAATAACATGGCGTGCGATATAAGTGACAAGAAAAAAGAGAAAAAAAAATGGCATACTCCGGCTATTGAACTTTTGGTCATTGAACAAACCGAAGGTGGTGACACAGGCATAACTGAAAGCCAAGGCAGCTGGGTGAGTGGCTGATGACCATTCTAGCGATGAGGGAAACCATGAAAAAAATAATAACAGTGCTCTTTTTTACTCTCTGCAGCAACATTGGTGCGGCATCTGGAGAAAATGCGGCAACCGAACTCTTAACCCTAATAAGCGATGAACAATCAACAGATACCAATACTGTTTTTCTCATTCAAACAGGTGCTGAGGGCGCATATAGCGTCAATTTAATATTTTATGCGAGTGCAGGTTGCTCTTTTCTAGATACAACTCGACTTGTTACAGCCAGTCAAAACCTCAGGGCCAATGCCATGTATAAGCTCACAGGCGATGGCTTAGCTAACTATGCCCCTGCATCCGACCTCACCTTCACATCAATAGGCAGCGTACGACTTATGGATGTCAATAGTATAGTGACACAGAGCATCTGTGTGAACGTGTCATGCGATATTCAATCCAGTCCTCGAACTTGTGTCGTGGGCAGTAATGGTGACACTTCGCATAGATACCTTCTAACTCCTGGGCTCTCGCCTAGCATGACGAAAAAATAATAATAGCCAAACTTGCTCACAGAACTTTGGATGTGGCATCATTGTTCAATGGCGATACACCTGATCAATGCAAGCAGATGGCCTTCTTTAAGCGACGAGTCGATTACGCTTTACTCATCGCTGAAACAGCCAACCAGTTTACAATTACCAAAATGGGATACTTTTTTTTCTCCTTTTGCGATGGTGCTGGTTAACCATCGAACGCAAGAAATTTTTCTTTGGCGTGACCATTTTGGCCAGGAGCCTCTCTATTATTTCTCTCAATCGCATCAATTTATATTCTCTTCCAATTTACCCGACCTATTAAACACGCTCAAACCGAGGCCGGCGCTGCTTTCTCAAGTCGTTGAACGTGATTGCTTCTATCGCATGGCCCATACTCGCGCACTCTATACTAATCAAACTCATTATGATGGTGTTTATCGAGTCGAACCCGGACATGCCGTCAGAATTCATCAGGGCATCACCAAAAGTGAGCCTTATTGGCAACTCGATCCTGAGCGTAAAAGCCTGAGCTATGCAAACGACAAGGACTATCTAGAACATTTTTCCTGGCTTTTGAGCGAAGCAGTAAAATCCTGCACCAAAGGCCACCAAAAAATTGCCGCTGAAATTAGTGGCGGAGTGGATTCTACCGCCATTGCGGTGGCTTGTCACAAGGCAAAGATTCCTTTTAGTTCACTCAGTCACGTTGCAACGCCCGGCAGCGATAAAACTGACGATTTTGCCTTTGCTCATCGCATGCAAGAACATCTCGATCTTCCAGCCATTCAATGTATTGGTGCTGATAATTTTGAGCCTCTCAAAACCTTTGATTGGGCCGCGCAACTTTTTGCGGGCTCTCCCTCATTCATATTTTTCACCCTCGCCAATAACATTCATCGTCGGGTAGCAGAACAAGGCCACACTCTTTTACTCTCCGGTTTTGGCGGTGATGAATGCGTGTCCGGCCATGCCATTTACAATGCTTACATTCCTTCCTTATTGCGTGAGAAAGGCTGGCTTGAAGCTTATCAAGAACTCTATCAAGACCAGTTCTATAGAGAGAGACAAAAAAAACCACCATGGATAAAAATAGCCCTCGAAGTTCTGTCGCGAAGCAACGCTCCAAGCTACAAAATTTTTTCGCGTTTAAACCAGCTCCGCCATTTCGGCGAAGAGACTTCGCGAATTGATCACTATTTCTCGTCAATTGCACATTTTGAATATGAACTTTTGCAAGGTGAGTTTTGTCACCACGTACGCATGCGTATCGAACAGAGTGCGATCATTGCCAAAGCGCTAGGATTCTCATATGCCTACCCCTTGCTTTATCCTCCTTTGGTTGAATTTTGTTTTTCCCTGCCTGCTCAGCAAAAACGTCGTTTTGGAAGATCTCGCCATCTCATCCGTCAATTTTTGACGCAACATCTACCAACAGATGCCTTCGGATTTAACAAAAGCAGCGGTAATATTTTACCAGCAACGCTCTATAAATGTGAGCAGCTGTTTAAATCAGATTATTTTAATGAAGCCTTTAGCAATCTTCCCTTCGCCGACAAAATTGCTCTCGAAGACAATGATCGTCTCCGTCTTTTTATGAATATTTCTGCTTACATGATCAAACGATTCACTCAAACATATGTCCCAATGCAATAACTAAGGACAAAGCAGACCTAGACAAATTTAAGCAAAGCTGTTTTACAATAGACTGCTTTTACGTCGATCTCTTAGCAGTCGAGAAAAAATATGCGCATAAATCTTATTATTCTAGCTACAGTTTTTAGTTTTTCTGCGTACAGTGCTCCAGAGGTGGCCACCGGTGCCCAAGAATATCATGACCTTCTATCGATTGAGCTCTCCGATCAGGAAATCGAACAACATGTGCATGCTTTTTTTGAACGCATGAAAATAGAAAAAGGCTATGGTTATGGTGACTACCGTGCCGCAGAAGTATTGGCATTACTTGACTCGGCACCGAAAATTAAACAGCTTTGTCATCAACTCGTTAACTTAAATATAATATGCCGCGCGGCCTTCCACTTATCCGTGTTGGATTGGAAAAATACTAACGATGTACTTAAATCATGTTTGGGTGGCATCTGCCGTGAAGTCTACGGTGAAACTTCAGGCGACTATTGGCGAGCCACAACATTGTTTGAAAGCTTGATTTTTTTAGAGTATAAAGCTGAATTATTTTTTTTAGAATGGCTTGCACTTTTATCAGCATCTCACAGTTCGCTCAGTCTAGAGCAAATCGTTGATTCTCTTGATAAATCAGCCGTGGATAAAAGCGAATTGAGAACGTCAATTAGAGATTTGCTACAACGACCGCTTATAGCTAAATTCGTCGAGATAGCGCGAGATGACTCAGAAATTTTCTTTTGCTCATTGACCTTACGCAATTATTTTATCAGTCACTTTATTCACCGCGCCCTCAAAAATCCAGAGGACACGCTTGAGCTTCACTTTGTTGATAGGTCGTTGGAAGACCATCAAGTAATTTTTCTTATTGTCGATGCTCTAGCAGCATTGCACAGCTCAAAGCACTTAGAAGCCGCTCATTTATTTATTGATGATTTGCCACTGAACGAGACCGAGGCAGAGAAATTAGCATCGATAAGAACATTGGCGATGGGTGCCCCTGTCTCACCTGAGGCGTCAGTTATTTCTGGTCATTTCGATCATGCTTGCTAGAAAACCATTTTTTTTAAAAAAGTGTTGGGCTTCAATATTGCTTACCATGGTATAGAGAATAACTTGCTGCCCTGAGCCCCCAACTTTTTCAAGAAAGCCGTCCATGAGAGCCTGGCCAACTCCATGGCGCCGATATTCGGGCTCCACATAGAAGTCATAAAGCGCCATATGCGCACCAGTCAACATTGAGATATCTGCATCCTGAGCTTCAGCAAAGACATAGCCAATAATTTTGTCATGAATGTCGCTGGCCACCAGAAAAATTGCTTGAGAATTTGCAATACCTCGCTCCATCCATTGGACTAGTTCTAAATCGGTGACAGAAATAAAACGCTGCTCGTTAGCCCTATTATGCAATAAATTCAAAGCTCTACCCATGGCCACACATACATCAAGGTCTGCTTTTACAACCTTCCGTATCTTTATGCCCTTATTCATACTCGTTACCTCAAGCGTAATAAGTATATATCCTTGGCTTGTGTCTATTTCATGAAAGAAGCAAAGGTCTGCTTTTTCAACAAATAAATGGATGCTGGCGATGGTTTCTCTTATTTTTGGAGAATTGCATGTATTTGACCAAACCCAAACTATGTCATTTGTTTAATTTATTAATAATATCAATTTTCATTTTTCACGCTGCTGCTTCTGCCAATTTAAAAGAAATGTTGACTCGCCATGATGATTTGCTGCACGATAGCGCCTTGATAACGGGACTTGTTAGTGTTTATAACGGCCTGCAGTTTTTTGACCATGCCACTTGGGCTGAGAACGCCACGCACATTTCCAAAACTTACGCAGCCGGGGCGGCCGCCTATTATAGTCGTGACCTTTTTCAGGGAGTGGTACAGCAGACGTTGATGGCCTTAAAATCATTGCGTTCCCCAGAAGCTAGAGAGGATATCAGCAGCATTAAAGATGCTTTAGAAAAACCGAAGCAACAACTTGCTGGAACCCCGTCTTTAGTCGAATGGGATAATTTTAGAAACTCATACATCGGTGCCTTCGAGAATGTAAAAGCAATCTTGCAAGCGATGAAAGCTCTTCTTTGTTATATGAGCAACGAGCATTTACAAAAGATTCAAAGCTATGTGCGCGCTGAACAAGACTCAGGGTCTCTCGTTGAAGAACTACAAAAACAAAGTGAAACCCTGGATCTTAAAGAAGCAGAAATTGCGCAAGAAACCCTGCGTTTAAATGGCCTCCAAAGCCAAATCACCACTGCCGAAAAACGTTTGCAAAAATGCAAAGAAAGGCAAGCCGCGCTAGACGCCGAGAAAACCAGACGTCAAGAACTGTTGCGTGAGATATATACTCAAAGCTACGAAGAAGTTGCTGGTCTTTACCTTTCAAAAACCGCAGTTGCGCCAATAGAACTGGCCATACATTTTAACGGACGAGATCGTCTACCAACCAGTGTGCAAAACTACTTTGACTTATCAATGAATGAATTTTTTAGATTGAATTTTTGGGACTACACTCCTCCAGGACAAAGCTTCTTACCCACTTTAGGCCAGCTTATCCGCGAATGCTCAACGAGGCCTGGCTTTTCACAAAATTCCATTCCGGAAGTCACTGTCACCATTCTTGCGGTGAAAAGTAAACGCATAGGTAAAGGAAAGAAAGTTGGGCTTCGAGTAAATATGCAATTGAGAAATAGCCAAATTCCCATCGCTCAACGCAATTTCGAAGTGGCTGTTTCAGCGACAGGTTTAGTGAAGGAAAGCAGCTCGAAAAAAAACTATGAATGGCATACTGCCATGACGCAATTCCTTCTTCAACAGGCTGTGGCTTGGTACCCAGCAGCTCAAGAAAAATTGGAAGCCAACACTCTAGCCCATGAGCATGCAGACTACGAAGCAAGTGGAGCTTGTAGGGCTTTCATCGGTGAACAGGTGCTCGATGAATGGCAGAAAACACCCAATAGCCCTTATTCGGTCGACTAGACCGATTTGAGGATGAAATGATCCTATATATCGAAGCATTTTAAGGTAAACTATTTTTCTGCAGGACCTGTTCAAAGAAATCTAGTTACCGTAAAATGCATATCATTCCATTCTGAAATCGGTCGAGAGTTTGTAAGAACAATTCGTCAAATTCTGTAACATTTCCTGGGCCCCCGCCTTCGCCGGGGTGACAAATATCGTATCTAGACGCCTAACAAATCTATTTAATAACAGCAAAATGATTATGACCATTGCGAAAATACGAATTCCTGATGCTTAAAGATTTATGGCTTGAGCGTGCTCATATCGATGACAAAGCGGTATTTCACATCGCTTTTCATCACCCGTTCATATGCATTATTAATTTCCGCCATGGAAATCATTTCTATATCACAAGTAATATCGTGTGCAGCACAATAATCGAGCATTTCTTGAGTTTCAGCAATGCCGCCAATCAAAGAGCCGCTCAGATTCTTTCGTCCATTAAATAGTGAGGAAGACCTAATTGAATGAGGCTCGGGCGAGCCACCAACCATGCAAAGCGTTTTTTCTGGTTTGAGCAAAGCCAAATAGGCGTTTACATCATGAGGGGCGGAAACAGTATCTAAAATAAAATCCAGGCTGTTTAGACGTTTTTTAAGCTCTTCTGCACTGGTCGACAAAACCACCTCATGTGCACCAAGTTTCAACGCATCGTCTTTTTTATGAGCAGAAGTAGTGAAAACAATAACATGCGCCCCAAAAGAGCGCGCAAATTTCACTGCCATATGTCCCAAGCCGCCAAGACCCACAATTCCCACGCTCCTGCCACTACCGACCTGCCAATGCCTTAGAGGTGAATAAGTGGTAATGCCAGCACATAAAAGAGGAGCTGCTGCCTTTAAATTGAGATTCTTGGGTATGTTTAAAACGAATTTTTCGTCAACAATCACCGAATCGGCGTAGCCACCTTTGGTAATGGTGCCATCCTTGTCTTTGCTGTTGTAAGTCGAAATACAACCCTTTTCGCAAAATTGCTCCAAGTTTTTACAACAGCTGTCGCATTGACCGCAGGAGTTGACCATGCAACCCACACCAACAATATCTCCTTGTTGATATCTTTTAACCCGCGCACCAACCTTTTTTACTACACCTACAATTTCATGACCGGGAACCAGAGGGTATACTGCCCCACCCCATTCATTGCGAACGGTGTGAATATCAGAGTGACATACACCGCAATAGTTAATTTCAATATGTACGTCGGTATCAGTCAATTCTCTTCTTTCAAAGTCATATGGTTTGAGTGGCGAAGATTGGGAAAAACCTGCGTACCCGGTACATTTAATCACAAAAGCTCCCTTCAATTTTAGTTTATCATCGCGTTTTTTACCCAATTGTTCTCTAATAACAGAAATTACTCTCTCAAGTACTTTTTTAAAGCCTGGCAATGCTAAAAATAGTTTGCGAAAAAAGATGCTATTGAAAATCAAGGATGCCAGGCCTGTTGCACCCAGGCGTTCGTCTTGCCGATGATGTCGTCTTCGCCAATACAAATCATTTGTCGACCGCTCAGAATTCCTCTAATCTTCTTGGCTTCAAAAGCAAATGTTTCGTGTTTTTCCAGTGAACGACCAATATATGTTCCTAATCCATTTATTAAGCGATTATCATAATATACTTTTTTAGCAGCCTCGACATATGCAAAATTAAGACTAAAGGTATGAGTGTCTTGATACTGGTCTATGATCTGCGAAAGAGCGCTATTTGCGGGAAACATAAATTGATTAATAATCGACGTAGCATTGTAAAAGTTGTTAGGCAGCGTGTTCACATCGAAAGGACCAAGTACATGAGTTAAAGGGGCTAAAATGGGTACTAACTCAGCTTTAAGCGTATCAATAGAATGGTGAAAGGGACCTGCTGAATTTAAAGTCTCTATAACGTGATTCAATTCTACTTTAGCCTTGTACATCAAGGCCTGGTCGGTATGAGAACCGCCAAAAATATTATCCTGAATCCACACATGGGCCTGAGTTAACGCTAATATGTCTTCAGAAAAATCGGCATTGCGTGCGTCAGCAGTTATCATCTCCGACAATTCCTGGGCTGAAAATTGATTGTCGAAACCAATTTCAAGCCTTTTCATCTTTTCAAAAAATAGATAGCTAAATTCAGAACCAAAGGTCACTGCATGCCCAAAGGCAACACCGCCAGGCGCTAAAAGCTCTTTTACTATATCAAGTTTTGAGGCCGTAAGGCATGCGTCCAGTACAATTATATTAAATCTGAACCCCAATGTTTTTAGATGATTAATTTCATGGCGTAAGGCAGCATCACTTTGGTTAAAGAGTTCAAAATAATCGCCATGATCACCAGCCAAAACTAAGAGCTTTTTGGGCATGGTAGGGTTTGCGTGCACGTCTAACTGATTGAT
>Ga0206887_10258_pt1 | contig 10906 bp, 7 predicted proteins | sample Alteio_BWOrgHeat_89_FD_153248 | JGI IMG/M metagenome (GOLD analysis project Ga0206887, IMG submission 153248) | Enriched cells from forest soil in Barre Woods Harvard Forest LTER site, Petersham, Massachusetts, United States - Alteio_BWOrgHeat_Nextera3 ...
ACATCGCCACGCCTGTTGATTTGACCGCCAGTTACGCCACGCAAGATCAAGGTTGGGACATCCCCTGGGATTTTCAGGTGTTCAATGATGTGCCGCTCCAGATAGATGGCTCCATGTATCTTTGGGGCGCCGGCAATTCGAAAGCAGGAGTGGATTTTGCGGAAGAGATTACGGGAATTCCGGTGAACCGTAAGTTTGATACGCTTTATGTCTATCATGCGACATTTTATTCAGCGCCAAAAGGAACACCGGTCTATGAACTGGTGTTTCGTTACGAAGACGGTTCGTCGGTGACCAATCAACTGCTTTATGACTCTGACCTTCTCGACTTTAATTCCGGCGTCAAAGGCAACCGGCCGGTGAAAGGCCCCACCGGCCATAATTCCAGGTTGGCCTGGGTCGGCGGGTCTTTCACACCGGATGGAAAGCAGCCGCTGCGCTTCTGCCTGACCGCCATCAAAAATCCGCAAGCGGGTATCGAGGTCACATCCATTGACCTGTATTCCTCCAAAGGCCGGGCCGCCGCCGTCATCCTGGCAATGACAACTGGACCATCTGATTTGATGAAGTGAAGATCCGTTCCGCTTGGCGGAATCCCGCCGCGACCGGGCGACCGGGCGCTTGCCACGGTTTATTTTCTTAACCGAAAGAACACAGTGGGTTTGGTGGGATCCAGCGGGATGTTAGTAGAGGTCATGCCGGTGCTGCCGTAGACATCTGTCCAGTTGGTGTTCAATCCCATCGAAAGGCTGTTGGTTTGCTGCTGGAGAGTCCAGCCGGCATTGGTTGGCCAGGAGAGGTTTAGGATGCCGCCGGCGTAGCTCGTGATCAGTGGCGGCGGGTTGGTATTAACGGGCGTAGCCGGCCCGTCCAGTTCGACACTGTCAAAAACCCAGCCCGCACTCAGCCAGGCGCTCAGATCGCCGGAGCCGCTGACGGGAGTGATAATCAGCTGGTTCGTGCCGATCACCAGGTCCGACGAAGGTAGAGTCCAGGACCAAACCAGGTTATAGCCGCGGTAGCTTCCGACGGTCCAACTGCGTGAGTTGGGTTCCGAGGATGCTCCGGGATGACCCAGGTCCGTGCCGTTGATTTTCACATCCGGCCGGGCGCTGTTGTAAGTGGTGGTGGCCCCGATCTTGAAGGTGAGGCTCGTGATTTGACTCGAAACTAGCGGAAAATTGATTGTTAAAAGCCCGTTGGTACCGCGCATGAGAATCGAGGGGAATTTGCAGATGGGGTCGATCCCGACATTAAACGTGACATTGCTCCAGGTGTTCATCCGCACATCGGACGGATGCATCGTGATGAAGTTTGGAAGGCTGAGGCCGAGAATATTCGTCGCATTCAGGAAGCCTTGCGGCGTGCCGTCCCAGGCGCCGATCTGGAACACCTTCGAAGGGCTGGGCCAGACGGAGGTGAGATTAAGGGTTGTTGTCGAACCGGCAGTCACGCCAACCGAATTCGTCACCACACCCAATTCGCCCTGGTACAGAATGGCTGTGTACGTGCCGGCCTTGACTCCGCTCACGGTATAATTTCCCGTGCTATCGACTTTGGCCCAGTACTGCGCCACGGCGTTACTGAGGCCGACGACGCCTTGGATGTCGGGCGGTATACCGGAAGCGATGCCGCTCACCGCGCCGCGCCCGGACGCATCCACCCAGCCGGTCAGCCCAAGGGTGCCCAGCCATGACGTATCAATGGGCAGCGTTGGCGCCGGGCCATTGTTCCAGACCAGCACATACGGCCCGTACAACACGCTGGTGCGGTTGGCCTCCGTTTGCTCGTGGCCGGAATTCATGTAATTATAAATCTCCTGGTCGGAATTGGCGCCGTCGCCCTGGTTTTCAATGTCGCGGTAGAACGGGCCGCCGGAGCTGCTCTCGCGATTGCCAAAGACCATCCACACGCCCACGCTATTCCCGGTGGCCCCGCAATAGGTCAGATCCATCGCGCGGTCTTTGCTGTGGGTGACGCTATCGCCGTAATATTTAGACGTGGTCGTGCCGTTGGGGTGATAAAAAACATCGGTGCTTTCGACGTTGCTGATGCTGCCATTGTTATCTGAAGGCGTCGGGCCATTGGGAAGCCGGTTGTACGCGAGGCGGGTAATCCAGCGGAATTCGCCAACACCGGGTTCCTGTGTCATGTAATCGGCCATGTAAACATCGTTCACGCCGTTAGTGACGATGATGTAATGAGTCAGGTTTGCGCAAACGGTATTGGCGGAAGTCGTCTGGATCGTCACCATGACAATATTGCCCAGGTTGGCTGCGGACACACTGGTGCCGGTGCTGCCCAGTCCGGAGGCAATTTCCGAGCCTTTGCCGGAAGGACCATTGTATTGCACGCCCTGGTATAACCATGAGTCAACATTTCCATCGCTCTTGTTGACGTTAAAGACGAGGCCCGCGCCGGTATCCACGACATATTCGGTTCCGTTATCCGTATAACCGAATGAACCCCATGCGCGTGGCCCTAAAACCAGCAATGACAGGACGATTAACCAGCGAAGGCTTTCCAGCAGCGGACCAGAGAAGCGATATATGGGTCCGGGGATGTGGTTGTTCATGGGGGCGTGAAAAACGGCTGTGGTTACGGTTGGACTTTATTTGTGTGATGCTGAGCAATATTAGTTGGTTCCCCGGAAATGAGATAGTCGCCAAAACTGGCGATAACTTACACTTTTTCGACTTTGGGCCGGGGCAAAGTCTCAGTGCCGCTGGACTTTCAGAGAGAAACTGCGAAATAAAGGCCTGTTTTCAACGGTGAGGCGATTCCGAGTTTGAACTCTGACCGTAATCAAGACGATGGCAGCAGGAGATACCCTTCCTCATTGAGTATTTTTTGTCGTTTAAGATCTTCGAAATCCAAAGAAAATTCCTCTGCCATCACTCGTTTGATATGCTCAATGGCAGCTTCTTTTGACCGGAATTCTGTTGGCTCCTCTTTAATACTGGTATCTTCATCGACGAAAACAAACCATTCAAAATGTCGCATGGCCAGGAGCAACGATCCCAATTGCACTGCAAGGCCTAATGGACTTCTTCCGGCGCTCGTTTCAAATTTCAGGTACCACTCGAAGTCGAAGCCCCACTCCGCTGACAACATCCGGCTGGCTCCCACCCAGACTCTAAAGTCATCATTAATAGGTAAATTCTCGGATTCGATAACATATTCCTGAATTGTTCTATAGCTTGGGTCTTCATTAAATGGCGCATGTTCCAGCAAATTCCATTTTCCATAGAGATTGCGTGCTTTGGCGAGAAAATGCTGAAATGACTCTCTCGAAAATTTCTCGGACATAAATAGATGGATCGCGTAGCTCATATTTACATGCAAATTCTGGCTATGCCACAAGATGCCGCTCCAGAACGAGCTTGAAAATCTTTTTTAGATCGATTGCGGTAGTGACTAACTATGAGCTGAGTCGCTCTTATGGTAAAATCCCCGAATGATTGCTCGACAATCATCGGCTGTTGCTGTTGTCCCGAAGGGACATCCGATAATAGCCCCGTGCTTTAGCACGGGGTCCCGGCCCCATTTGTCCAAAGTCCCGGAGGGACGACAGAATTCAGTCAAATCCGTTCGCCCATGCCCTCACTCGGCCCAAATCCACGCACAAAAAGAAAAAAAATGCAAAACGAACCCAAATTGTAAAATGCATAAGACCCTGCCAATCAATGAGAAACCTAAAAATTTCATTATTTGTCCTAAAAAAACGAACCCAATTTTGCACTTACGACCTCTTTGTGTTTTAAATGAGTACTCGACGTTTTGGAAGCCTACGGAAGCCTACGGAAGACCCCCGGGGGGAGGGCATACCGCAAAACTCCCATTAATCTTGATTGCCATGAACGAACTGCGGATTCTTTAGCGCATCGAAATGAAAAAATCTGACCACTGGCTCCGACAGCTCAAAAAGATTGCCTCGATCAAACCTCGATTGAATCAATTTCATTATACTCAATGATTCTGATATTGATTTTTTATGGCGGAGAAAAAAATTGGAATGATCAGTAGTACAATCCGTGACTTGCCCGAACATAGGGAAAAAGTCATGGAGGCTTGTCTCCGTCTCGGCGTGATGCCGAGTATGATGGAGCATTGGCCTTCTATCGATACTGATGGTGTGACGGCTTCACTTGCCAAAGTTGATGAGGCAGATAGGTTGATTCGAGAAATCCGGCGTGAAGCGCTCAAATATGCTGAGCGAGCGCTTTCAATTAGAGTGAATATTTTGGGGACGCGACATCCTGATACAGCATCCTCGTATGGCAATGTTGGTAATGTTTGTGGGAATCTCGGTGAATATGGCCGCGCCCTTCAGTGCGAACAAAGAGCATTGGAAATAGTAGATGAGCTTTTCGGTACTCGTAGTCCAATGGGAGCGCTGATTCTTAACAATATTTGCCTCATATATCTTGCGTTGAATGAACCAAAAAAAGCAGGTGAAATTGTGGAAAACGCTTTGGCAATTCGGAATGAATTATTTGGCGAGCAGCATCCTGACACCATAGCCAGTGTAATAAATCTTTCAGAGGCTCATTTGCGTTTGGGTCATTCTCATAAAGCTTTCAGCCTACTTGATTACCATTATTCACGAATTTCAAAAAACAATCCTATGTATGAACGATTGAAAATAAGAAGAGCCAATATAGTTCGACCCGGGTTCAGACAACTGCCAAAAAAACGAAGGTGAGGTTTTAAATAATGTTGAATAATGAAAAATTTTAATAAATCACTCCGACAGCTCAAAAAGATCGTCCCTGCAGGGGAAATCATTTCCGAGCCGGCCAAACTGGCCGCTTACGCTGGCGATAAATGGTTCGTCGCGCATACGCCGGACACCGTCGTTCTGCCGCGCAATACCCAATCCGTTTCAAAGGTCCTCGCCTTTGCCAATCGCCATAAGATTCCCGTGACCGCTCGCGGCGCGGGCTATGGCTATGTGGGCGGCGCGGTGCCCATCCGCGGTGGCATTGTACTTTCCCTCGAACGGATGAACCGCGTGCTGGAAATTAATGAGAAAGACTTCGTTGCCGTCGTCCAGCCGGCGGTTATCACGGAAAAATTTCAGGAGGCCGTGGAAAAGAAAGGGCTGTTTTACCCGCCGGATCCGGCGAGTCGCGCGAACAATTTTATCGGTGGCAACCTCGCCACGAATGCCGGCGGCCCGCGCTGCCTGAAATACGGCGTCACGCGCGATTACGTCCTCGGCCTCGAAGTCGTCCTGGCGGATGGACGAATCATGCGCCTTGGCGGGCGCACGCACAAAAATAAGACCGGCTTCGACCTCGTGAAACTCTTTGTTGGCTCCGAAGGGTTGCTCGGCGTTATCACTGAAGCCACGCTGAAATTAATTCCGCGACCGCCATTTCGCGCGAACCTTGCCGCCGGCTTTGCCTCCATGCCCCAGGCCGTCCGCGCCTTGCAGGCGATTTTAGCGGCAGGCTTTTTACCGTGCGCGCTCGAATTGGCCGACCAATTCACCCTCGCCGCCGCCGCGAAATATACGAAGAACAAACGGCTGGGCATTTGCAAGGCCCACCTGATTGTGGAACTCGACGGGCAGGAGAAGTCCATTCGCAACGAACTGCCGCAGGTCGAACGCATCATCCGGCGCTTCAAACCGCAATTTGTGGACCGCGGCCTGGGCGAAGTCCAATGCGAGCGCGTCTGGCAAATCCGCCGTGAATTTTCGTTTTCCCTCCGCGCCACCGGGCTGACGAAATTGAACGAAGATATTGTTGTGCCACGTGGTCATTTGGAGGATTTATTCAAGTTCGCTGCCCGTCTTCAGAAGAGGTATAACATGGCCGTGGCCTGCTTTGGCCATGCCGGCGACGGCAATATTCACACGAACATCATGGTGGATTACAACCAGCCCGGCGCAAAGGCCCGCAGTGAGAAGGCACTGGATGAGTTATTCCGCTGGGTGCTGGCGCATGGCGGCGCGATTACCGGCGAGCACGGCATCGGCCTGGCCAAGAAACGCTGGTGGCCGCTGGCCGTGTCCAAAGAAGTCCGCGATTTGCATGCCGAAATCAAACGCGCCCTCGACCCGAACGGCATCCTGAACCCGGGCAAATTTGTTGATCTTTGAAATTCTGTAGCAGCGAATCTATGGCGGCTGCAAAGACATTCGGCGAGTTCGGCCTTTGGTTTTTCAAACTATCGGACGATGATTCTCCCTCTCCTGGGGGAGAAGGCAGGGGTGAGGGCGAGCTATTTCTCCAGCTCAAACGTCGCCGGCGCTCCCGACGCGCTGTCCTGGCAAATCCAGAGCTGGAATTTTCCGGGCTGGACAATCCAATGCCCTTGGGCGTCATAGAAGCCGAGGCTATTGGGAGCGAGCGTGAAACTCACCGTCTGCGTTTGGCCCGGTTGCAGGAGGATGCGCTGAAATCCTTTCAACTCGCGCACGGGGCGTGTGCCGCCCGCAAATGCTAGGCCGCGAATGTAAAGCTGCGCCACTTCGATGCCCGGCCGCTTGCCGGTATTGGTCACATCCACGCTCGCCGTGAGCATCTCATTCGTTGTCAGGGTGGGGGAACCCAATTGGACTTCTCCATAGTGAAACGTTGTGTATCCCAGCCCGAAGCCGAAGGGCAGGAACGGCACACTCGGCCCGTCCACGTAGTTGCCGTGCCAGTGGCCGCCAATGCCCGGGCGTCCGGTATTGTCATGATTATAATACATCGGCACCTGGCCGACGCTGTACGGGAACGTGGTTGTCAACCGGCCCGACGGGTCAATGTCGCCAAAGAGAAGGTCAGCGACGCCGTTGCCGCCCTGGATGCCTGGGAACCATGCTTCCAGGACCGCTGTGGCATTGCTAAAGACATTGGGCAGAGCGAGCGGGCGTCCGTTGAAAAGCACAACCACAATGGGCTTGCCGGTTGCGGCGATCGCGTCGAGCAATTCCTGCTGCCGGCCCGGCAAATCAAGCGAACTCCGACTGCCGTCCTCGCCGCTCCAATCGCGTGGTTCGCCCAGCGCCATGACGACGACATCGGCATTCTTGGCCGCCTCGACAGCTTCGGCGATTTCGTTGGTGCCGGTCGGATGTTCGGAAATTGGGGAATAATCACCGACGTGCACGCGCGATTTGCCCATCTCAAAAATCGCGCAGCCGCGCGAAACATTCAGTTCACTACCGTAGGAGAGCTTCTGCTGTATGCCCGTGGCAAGAGAGACGCATTCCTCTGCGTGTGCGCGGGAATACCATGGCCCGACCATTTCCTCCCCGTCGGAACCGAGCGGCCCGATGAGCACGATTTTGACATGCTTGGACAGTGGCAAAATGCCGTTGTCATTTTTGAGCAGCACGCAGGATTTGGCCGCCGCCTCGCGGGCGAGGGCGACGGCGTCCGGATTCAAATATGCAATTTTGTAACGCGCTTCGTCCGTGTAGGGCCGGTCAAAAAGCCCCTTGGCAAATTTCACGGTCAACACGTGCCGGACGGCGTTGTCGAGTGTTTCTTTGGAAATCTTCTTCTCGTCGATTTGCGCTTTGACTGTTTCGACATAGGTCGTGGACATCATCTCCATGTCCACGCCTGCGGTGAGGGCGATCCGCGCGGCCTCCTCATCGTCGGCCGCGAGGCCGTGGTCAATCAACTCCACTACGGAATTGTAATCGCTAACGACGAAGCCCGGGAAATTCCATTCCTTGCGCAGAACTTCCGTGAGTGTGAACGGGTTCCCGCTGGCGGGAATGCCGTCCAGGTCGTTAAACGCGCTCATCACCGTCAATGCGCCGGCGTCAATGGCGGCCTTGAACTGCGGCAAATAAAAATTCCGCAGCGTGAAGGGGGAAATCTCGGTGGTGTTGTAATCTCGTCCGCCTTCCGCCGCCCCATAACCGGCGTAATGCTTCACACAAGCGACAACCTGCTCCGGACCGGCCACGCTCGGTCCCTGGAATCCCTTCACGCTTGCAATGGCATCGAGCGAACCGAGATAGGGATCCTCGCCAAACCCCTCGGCGATGCGGCCCCAGCGCGGGTCGCGCGCGAGGTCCACCATCGGCGCGAACGTCCAGTCAATGCCCGCGGCGGAAGCTTCGCGCGCGGCGATGGTTTGGGTGCGCTCGAAAAGCTCCGGCTCCCACGCGCATGCCTGCGCCAGCGGGATGGGAAACACGGTGCGAAAGCCGTGAATCGCGTCGTGGCCCAAAATCAGCGGAATGCCCAACCGGCTTTGCTCGATGGCAATGTGCTGCAATTTATTTCGCAGGATCGGCGTCTCAATGACTGTCGAACCATCCAAAAACGACCCCACGCCGCCGTTGCGAATCGTTTGCGCCATCGTCACGTCCGCGTCCTTGTCCATGTGTGTCTGCCAGAGCTGGCCGATTTTTTCGTCGATTGTCATGCGCTTGAGCAAATCGTTGACACGCTTTTCAATCGGCAGCGTTGGGTTTTCGTAAACATCCAACTTTCCGTTTTTGTTGAGGTCAATCCAGCCCTCGTGATAGATGGAAGTGGAATCCGCGCCAGCCGTGGCCACTGCAAGCAAACCTCCCGTGAGAATAGCAAGGATTTTCACGCGGCCAATGTGGCGTGAAATGCAGACAAATTCAAAAAGAATTTCCGGCCCTCTCTTTCCAGGGGCAGGAGGCAGCCAATGATCTTACCAAAATCGCTTTGTATTTTGGGGATTTCATGGGAAATTTGCAAAATGGGTTTAGTGATGTAAAGTATTGGCTATGAACACCTCAATGGGAAAATTAGGTGAAAAAAGTGTTCAAAGTCAGGCGGCCCCGGTGAATGAACCGGTATGGGTTCAGTGCAACGGTTTCCGGTGCCTGGCGTACCTGAATCAAAAAGGCGAATGGCGGGCATACTCCAGCGGCGCGAAACTCTCCAACGTGGTCAAAGTTCTGGACAAGCCGTTAGAGAAAAGTGACCAGGTTTAATCTGCGCGTGGATTTGCCGTGCTGCAAAGGGACGGATGCCAGGTGGCACCCGGCCGAGGTTTTTACTGTATCACGCCGCGCTTCTTGAGCAGCCCTTCCATGGCCTTGTCCATCAAAAAATCCGCGAGCGGCTTTGTAATCTCATCCAGAGCAGCAATGGCTGATTGCAGTTGCTTCAATTCACCCGCGCCGGCTTTCGAATCTTCAATCGACAATGCTTTTTCGACTTCGGCGGCAGCGGCTTCAATTTTCTGGCGGTAATCGGATTCAATTTCACTGGCGTAGGCAACCAGGGCGTTTCTCGTCGCGGCCAGCGTTTCATTGGCCTTGAGCTTCGTTTCAATCCAGCGACGGGCCGCCAAATCTTCGAAGGCGTGGGCCACCGATTCTTCGACCATTTCTTGCACAGCGGAATCGTCCACATCCACTGCGGATTTCATTTCGACGATTTTTTCCTTCCCGGTTTTTACATCGCGGGCGAGCACGTGAAGAATTCCGTTGGCGTCAATTTCAAACTGCACGCCCACACGGGCGACGCCGCGCGACGCGGCTTCAAACTCAATGGTGAATTTGCCCAGGCTCCAGTTATCCCTGGCGCGTTCGCGTTCGCCCTGCAAAACGTGAATCAGCATCGAGCGCTGGTTGTCCACGGCGGTCGTGAACATTTCGCCCGCTTTGACGGGAATGGTCATATTCCGCGGGATGAGCACGTTCATGAGGCCGCCAAACGTCTCAATGCCCAAAGACAGTGGCGTGACGTCGAGAAGCAGCACATTCTTAAAACCGCCGCTCAAAATTTCTGCCTGGATGGCCGCGCCCAGTGCGACAGCCTCGTCCGGATTTTGCGACGTGTTTAACTCCGGGCCTGCGGCCTTGTGAAATTCGGTGCCGATGCGGAGCGTCCCGCGTGTCTCTTCAAATTCCGCGCAGCCGAAAAGTTCAGCCACAAACCGGCGCACCAGGGGCATTCGCGTCTGGCCGCCGACCAGGATGACCTGGTCCAAATCTTTCGGTTCCAGCCGTGCATCGGCCAATGCGCGCAGGCAATGCGGTCGCGTCCTGGTGATAATATCGCGTGTCAGATTCTCGAGTTCAGTTCGTGTGAGTTTGTAATGGAAAGAAAAATCCGGCGTTAAAAAGGGGAGGGAAATTCCTGCTTCCGTTTCGGTGGACAATTTAATTTTCGCGGCCTCGGCAGCTTCCCGGAGGCGTGACAAAACGGTCAAATCGTCAAAACATTCTAGCTTGGACGTGCGGCTGATTTGCTCGGCCAGGAATTGCACAATGCGTTTGTCCAAATCGTCCCCGCCAAGGCGTGTATTTCCATTAGTGGCGAGCACTTGGAAGACCCCTTCGTTCAACTCCAAAATAGAAAGGTCAAAGGTACCGCCACCCAGGTCGTAAACGGCAATCTTGGATTTCTCTTTGAGCCTGTCGAGGCCGTAGGCCAGCGCAGCGGCGGTAGGCTCATTGAGTATTCGTTCCACAGTGAATCCAGCCAGTTCACCGGCGCGTTTGGTGGCGGCGCGTTGAGCATCGTTGAAATAGGCCGGGACGGTGATGACCGCGCGCGTGACCGGTTCGTTGAAGTTATTTTCAGCATCGCGCTTGAGTTTTTTTAAGACTTCAGCGGAGATTTCTTCGGGCGAATAGTTCTTTCCGTGGATAGGGATCGTTGCTGGGCCGCTATTATTATTCAGCGTATAGGTCGCGGGTTTTTCTTCCTCAGAAATTTCCGGGCCACGCCGGCCAATGAATCGTTTAACCGAATAAACCGTTTCCGAAGGCTTCAATACCCGGACGCGGTTCGCGTCATGGCCGACTGTTGGCTGGGCATCCGCCGATGGAAAATGGACGACCGACGGCGTCAGGCGGCGTCCTTCGGCGTCCGCGATGACAAAAGGAATGCCCGAATCCACCGTGGCGAGAGATAGTTGGCAAGTTCGGTGCCCAGGCGGCCGGTGGAAAAATTGGTGAGAC
>Ga0206887_10261_pt1 | contig 10892 bp, 10 predicted proteins | sample Alteio_BWOrgHeat_89_FD_153248 | JGI IMG/M metagenome (GOLD analysis project Ga0206887, IMG submission 153248) | Enriched cells from forest soil in Barre Woods Harvard Forest LTER site, Petersham, Massachusetts, United States - Alteio_BWOrgHeat_Nextera3 ...
TGCCTGCCACCGAATAGGTACCGCCAATGGCGATTTTCTTGCTCGTTCCGCGCACTTCTTTGATGGTGATGTTGTCCCCGGGGGCAAATGCCGAGCTGCCCAGTTCGAAAGGCACCTTAAATGGCAAATTTTCGTTCGCGGCAGCCGGGTCCGCCATCATGTGGAACAGCGAGAGTTTAAAGGCTAAAACGCAGCAGGGCAGCAGGCATGAAGGGAATATTTTCATAGGGGAGTTTTTATTTCCAGTTTGGGAGAGACAGATTGTTTGCCGCCGGGATTATATGTTCCGCTGGCAACGACTGTTTCATCTATCAACGCGTCAACCACCAGATTTCCTTCCTGGTGGAATTGGCGTATAGGGAGGCGGTAGGACATTCGCACCGAAACGGCAGTTTGTGGATTGTTGTTGGCGGACGGAGTTACGGCCGAGACGCGCGGCATAATGGGAACCGAAATTCTTTCATGGTTTCGGGTGCCGGAAAAATGAATGGCCATAAGGAGAACGGCGATTCCCAGCAGCGATGACGGAACCGCTGCCAGCCGGAACCATCGCCACAAGCCAACAATGGAATCTGCCATAGTCGAGGTGGGTGATTCGGTTCGAGCAGCGGCCAAAATGCTGCGGATAGTTTCGGGGCGGACCGTTAGTGTCTCGCTGGTTTGCTGGAGTTGTTTGTACAGGGCCTGCGTGAGTTTCCGTTCCTTTTCCACAGCCCGGCGGCAGGCATCACAGCCCGTCAGGTGCTGCTCCGCCGCGGCTCGTGCGCCAGCGGAGAGAGTTCCCTCCACATATTCATACAACTCGTTCTGGAAATCCCGGCAGTTCATCGTTTTTCTATCTCCTCTGTGTCGCACGCGCCAAAAAGGTTCAATTCACCGGGCAAAAGTTTTTGCAATTCCTGGATGGCATAATGAAGCCGGGACTTGACGGTTCCTCCGGAAATGTCCAGGTGACCGGCGATTTCCTGGATTTTCATGTTTTCGTAATAGCGCAGGACAATCACTTCCCGGTGGGTGCTGGAGAGTTGTTGCAACGCTGTTCCAAGCGCGGACGATGCGGTCACAGCATCTGACTGATTGGGATTTTCCTCGGCGACTTCCCGGCTGAGCAGTTCTTCGTCATAGACGAGACGTTTCTGGTCCCGGCGATGGTTGCGGATTAAATTGAGCAGGATGGCATGGAGCCAGGTGTAAACAGTGGAACGGCCCTGGAAGCGGTGAACCGAACGCATGGCCTGGAGAAATGTTTCCTGGACGAAATCCTGCGCTTCAGTCCCATTGCCACACAGCAGGAAAGCGGAACGAAGCAGCCTATCTCCATACCTATCAAGCATTTCCTGCACGGCGCCGGGCTCCTGAGCCTGGAGGGCCGTGACAAGCGGGACGTCGTTCATTATAGCTTTGGTGTCATTGAACGAAAAAAGGTTCAAAAACCAAAGATATCTTTCAGCCAATCAATAGCGCGCGAAGAATAACGCCCGCTCCGGCCAGGGTAAAAAGGACTCCAAAGATGCGGACGAATCGTTCAGGGGAAGGGAGAAGTTTTTCAGCGGCAATCACCGCAGCGATAATGGTCATCTTGGTCAGGTTCATTGCTCCCAGTACGAGCATCGCCAGCATGTGCGCCGTGCAACAGCTGCAGCAGGACATTCCCTGTTTGAAACCGTAACGCCAGCCGCCGCTTAACGCATTGCTGCCATGCAGCGTCCCGCAGTCTGGTGCGCGACATCGCCGCAACGCAGACAACTTCCCCGGAGTGAACTGAATCATCCCGCAAACGATAAGTGTTGCTCCTGATAGCACGGGAGTGAAGCGGCTTAACCAATCCATCCTCATCGCCGCTAATGCATATCCTGCGCCAAGCGCAAAGACAACGGCACCGATGATCATCCATACAAAGAAATATCCCAGCGCCGCAAAAAGCATGAGCGCTTCGAAATTTCTATCGCCACCTGCGGATGATTGCCGAATATTCAACAACATCGGCAAGGTGGACGGCAGCATCATCGCCACCATCATGACAAACCACATGAGCAGGAACATCGCCGCCGCCCCAGCCCAGGTGTATCCGGGCATAGGCATCCACATCATGGACATGGTCCAGCCGCCGGGCATATCCATGCCCCCGGACATCGAATGGCAGAAGTGGATCGTTCCTGCCACGGCGATGAAAAACACCATCGCAAACGTCAGGAGAAATGCCGGTGAGGTTTTTTGTTTCAGCGCCTGCACGTCAAACAGGACAATCGGATTAACGTTTATATTCGTCGTGATAGCGCACCCAATCCTGGCTCTGCTCAGGATTTTCGTCGCGGCCCCTGGCCGTCAGATCGATAAAATTGTAAGTCGTATTCAGCAAATCAATCCCGCGCGCATATGTGGAATAGGTATGATAAACGTCACCCTTGCTGTCTTTGTAAAAAGCACTGGCGCCCTCGCGTTCGTCAATGTCCATGTCCAGGGGAGCGTAATTATAAATAGCCGTGCCATTCTTGATTTGTTCCGGAGTAAACGAAGCGTTCAGGTCGAAATTGAAATCGGTACCGTTCGAGGAAACCCATTTGAATTGCCATCCCATCCGTCTTTTGAAGGGCTTAATTTCCTTAAGTGGCGCGCGAGAAATGACGACGAGGGTGGCGTCCCGCGCGCCAATATGCCTGGTCACGCTGTCATAGTGGTCCGCCCAGAACGAGCAATGCGGACAGCCATCGCCCCAGCCCGGCCCGAACATGAAATGATATGCCAGGAGCTGGCTTTTATCACCAAACAGGTCCGCCAGCGTTTCTTTGCCGTCCGGTCCTTCGAAAACATATTCCTTTTCGATTTTGACCCACGGCAGGGCGCGCCGTTGTTTGTTCAGCTCGTCGCGCAATTTCGAGAATTTCTTTTCTTTGACGAGCAACTGTTTGCGGGCTTTCACCCATTCTTTTTCTGAAACGACTTTGTGTTCCTTGACTCCGTCGCGTGTTTTTAATTTGGCCATAATGGACTCCTTTTTTGCGGTGTTATTGCAAGTTAGATTAAATTGCCCTGGTTTCTAAAACAGTCAAACGCTACAGCAATCTTTTGACCCGTCTTTGCTGTATTCATCCCGGCGGCGAAACCAGATACCCGTCTCATTGCGTCCCTTGGGAGCGCGGTCGAGCCATTGGTACATGCCCCAGAGGCCGTCCAATCCGCGCGAAAAGGTGGAATAGGCATGATAAACGACCCCGCCTTCCAGCACGAATGCGCTCATTCCCGGCCTTTCGCGGATGTAAGTGGCCGCGTCGGTCCCGCATCTGGCAGCCATCTCGGAGACGGGCCCTTCGCCGGCATCGTCCCCGCCTTTGCGCCATTTCCCCGTCTCCTTCCCTTCAAGCGCGCGATTGGCAATGGCTACCGGTTCACGCCGATAGTTATACTCGACACCTCCTTTGAGCTGTTGCTTTTCAGTGAAATAAACGCCCAAATCGGAATTGAAGTCGCTATTAAACGACGATGCCCATGGGAAGCTCCACCCCATCCGGCGTTTATATGCCTGCAGCTTCGCGAAGGGCGCGCGTGACACTGCCCAAAGCATCACGTCATGGTTGGCCAGGTGAATGGCGAAGCCGTTAAAGCCGTCCGCGATCGACGAGCAGGCCGGGCAGCCGGCCGAGTAATCAGGGCCGAACATGAAATGATACATGAGAATCTGCGAGCGTCCCCGAAAGAGATCGGCGAGCGAAACCGTACCCTCTTCGGTTTCAAATTGGTATTTCTTGTTGATGCGAAGCCATGGCAACTCCTGCCGCCGGCGCGCCACTTTGTCGCTGAGCCGGGTCAATTCCTTTTCTTCCTTGAGCAGCTTGATTCGGGCGGCCAGCCATTCTTTTTGCGAAACCACTTTGTGTTTCTTCACTCCATCGCGTTTTTTTATTTGCGCCATACTCTTCCTCCTTTTGGTATTGGTTTTAAACGTTTTTTCATTTGCCCGCTGTTTCCTGCAAATTTTTCAGGAAACCGCCCCAACCGCTTTCAAACTCGTCGGAGATATTTTGTTGATCCGGCGGCAACGCATCCCAGCCGGAATGAATCAGGGTTAACCGCGTGCTTTTGCCTTCCGAAGCCAGCGTGATGGTCACGAGGGTCTCGACCTTCGTCACTTTGGACTGGAAGGTGTAAACGAGTTTTTTCTGCGGAACAATTTCCTTCACGACCCCAAAAACCTTCCCGTCTTCCGAGTGGCATTCAATGGTAAAAACGGCGCCAACCCTCGCCTCAAAGTTATTCGTATGAAACCAGCCCGCAATTTTCTTTGAGTCGGTAATATGTTCCCAGACTTTTGCAGCCGGGGCGTAAATGACGATTTCTTTTTTGATGATTTTCATAAGTCGGATTCCACCTGAAGTTTGAGCCGGTGAAGATGCTCATCCCAACGGGCCTCGAGTTGGGCTATCCAATCCTTTGCCTTGCCGATGGAAGGAGAATTTAAACGCAAATGACGGTCACACTTCCTGGCCGGTATTTGGGCCAGCCGAACGTGGCGCACGCGACCACGTTTTTCATGGCGGATAAAACCTGCGCGTTCGAGCACGCGCAGATGCTTGTGAATCGTCGGCAGGGATACGCCAAACCGCTGGGCAAACTGGCTGACCGACGCTTCGCCACGGGACAATTCCTCCAGCATTCCGCGTCTTGTGGAATCCCCCAAAGCGGAAAAAACCACGTCGAGCGAATTAAGCGAATACTTAGCCATTTGGGTAAGTATAAAGAAATTAAAATTCGAGTCAAGCTGATTTCTAATTTTTGAAATTAGCCCTTCAGAAACAAGGGGTTGCGGGCTTACAATACCAACTCTTTATCCGTCACCGCGCCTTCTGACGCCGTAGCCACATGGGACGCGTATTTCGCCAGCACGCCGCGCACATAGCGCGGTTTGGGCGCACGCCAGGCTTTCAAGCGTTTTTTCAGTTCCGCCGCCGTAATCTCCAGGTTGAGCTGGCGTTTCGCAGCGTCGATTGTGATACGGTCGCCGTTTTTCACAATCGCCAGTGGCCCGCCGGTATAAGCTTCCGGCGTAATGTGGCCCACCACAAAGCCATGACTGCCGCCGCTGAACCGTCCATCGGTGATGAGCGCGACATCTTTGCCAAGCCCTTTGCCCATGATGGCGGATGTGGGAGAAAGCATTTCACGCATGCCCGGGCCGCCGCGCGGCCCCTCATAGCGGATGACGATGACATCGCCTTTGACAATCGAGCCGTCGAGGATTTTTTCCAGGGCCGATTCTTCGGAATCAAAAACCCGTGCCTGGCCGGTGAATTGCAGTCCTTCCTTGCCCGTGATTTTGGCAACCGCACCCTCCGGCGCGAGGTTGCCGCGCAGGATGACGAGATGGCTGTCCTTTTTGATGGGATGATCAAACGGCTGGATGATGGTCTGGCCCCTGGGATAGGGATGCACGCTGGCGAGCGTTTGCGCCATGGTCTCGCCGGTCACCGTCAGGGCGTCGCCGTGCAACAGTCCTCTGTCCAGGAGCATTTTCATCAGTGGCCTAATGCCGCCAATCGCAATCAATTGACTCATCAAATATTTTCCGCTCGGCTTTAAATCCGCAAGAACCGGAACGCGTTTGCCGACGCGGGTAAAATCATCGAGAGACAACTTCACTTTCGCGGCATGAGCGATGGCGAGCAAATGCAGGACGGCATTAGTCGAACCGCCTAAAGCGACGACCACTGCGATAGCGTTTTCAAAGGCCTTTTTGGTCATGATGTCCAGCGGGCGCAAGCCGCTCTTGAGCATTTGGACAACACATTTGCCGGCGCGCCGGCAATCGGCTTTTTTCGCGTCGGACACGGCGTTTTGGGCGGAGCTGTTCGGCAAACTCATGCCAAGCGCTTCGATGGCGCTGGCCATGGTATTGGCCGTGTACATGCCCCCGCAGGAACCGGGACCGGGGATGGAACATTGCTCCACGGCTCGAAATTCTGCATCGGAAATTTTTTTGTTCGCGTGCGCGCCGATCGCTTCGAACACCGAAACGATGTCCAGTTTCCGTTCCGGATCGCTTGTGATACAACCCGGCAGGATCGTACCGCCATAAACAAAGACTGAGGCGCGATTCAGCCGGGCGATGGCCATGAGCGCACCGGGCATGTTTTTATCGCAACCGCCGATGGCCACGAAACCATCCATCGCGGCGCAGCCCACGACCGTTTCAATGGAATCGGCGATGACTTCTCGCGAAACGAGGGAATATTTCATCCCCTCGCTGCCCATCGAGATGCCGTCGGAAATGGTGATGGTATTGAAGATGATGGCCTTGCCGCCGGCATCGTTTGCGCCGCGCTCGGCTTCGAGCGCCAGCTTGTCAATGTGCATATTGCACGGCGTGACATTGCCCCAAGTGGATGCGATACCGATAATCGGCTTTTTAAAATCTTCTTCCTTGAAGCCCACCGGATAAAGCATCGCGCGCGCGGCGGCGCGTTCATCGCCATCGAGCAGCACACTCGAATAGGGGCGGAGATTATCTCCCGAATGTTTTTTATTCATGGGGAAAATAATCATTTAAAAAAGGTGAAAGTTCAAAGGGAAAAACTTTTTGCCATTTTGAAAATGATAAAATTGTCATTGTAAATAACTTTGGCCTTGACAGTTACGGTATTCTGTGGCCTAGTCTCATGCGAGGAAATCAAATCAAGTGAAGGTGGAGACCACCAAAAACCGGGACATTTTAGCCGTGGGACGTTCGGCGTTTCTGGCTGTGCTTTGTCTGGGTTTATGGTTGCCGGGCCGCACCGCTCAAGCACAAATGGAATTTGCCCCGTCACTGGATGACGCCACATTGGAAAAATACCAGGGTCTTCAACTCGTCAGCCGCGTCCATGTCACACGCGCGTTTGTTGACCATGAGAAATGGGGCTTTTTCAAAATCCGGCTCGCTCCCATCGGAGTGGCAGACGGTGTTAATGTTCAAATTTTCTCGGCGAAATGTTTAACCAACGCCTTGGACACTATCAATCCCGGCAGCATTTCGTCTGTGGACCTGCGGCACGTAGAATTTCGAAATCTTCAAATCTCCCTGCTGGGTGAAAAGGAACCTCGCTTGCGCGCGGACAGTGCCCGCATGATTCGGGCCGATGTTATGCAACTTTCTCACGTCTCGGTTTCAAATGGCGGCGCGGCAATCTCAATTTCGAAGGCCACCTTGCAGGTGTCCGGCCCGGATTGTGGCTGCCTGCGCTGGAACAACGCCGCTAGTCAGGAACAATTGTTTGCTCTTCAAACTTCAAAAAAATAACTCTATGAAAAAATGCCTCATCGTCTTGTGGATATGCGCGGTAATGCTTGGTTGCAGGGTTTTTGGCCAATCGGCGGGTGATTACGTTACCAATGGTCTGGCTGATATAGCCAACCAGGATTTGGTGAACGCGAATTCAAATTTTTTGGCGGCCCTGACCCTTGAGCCGACCAACGAAGACGCCAACGTCCTGCTGGCCGTCACGCGCCTGTTGCTGGTGCCGCAAACCCCGGCCGGCAGCAACTTTTTGAATGGACTTAATTTCCCGTCCGGTGGCCGCGACATTTTTAATTGGACATCCGCGCCGCCGAAAGACGCCTTTGGCGGTCCGACGTTTCCGGTCAATTACAATTCCACCAACATCGTCTTCTTCTTCCGGACCAATGTCATGCCCCTGGTGGCCGCGTCGCTCACCAACCTGGCCAATCTTACCGACACCAATTTTCTGCTCACGTTTACCGTGACCTTACCCGATGTTGGCCAGGTGACCAACACGATCGATTACGGGGATGTCCAGATGTTCCGTGCGGGGCTTAATGCCGCGAATTTCTTTAGTTACACCCTGGATGCAAATAATGCGAGTTTTATCCTTCCACAGATTGTGGGTTTTGCTGATACCAATGGCCTGACGATTCAACGTGTGTTGTCCACTTATCCCAGCCTCCTCACGCCCCACAATACCAACGACCTGATACCTTCCGAAAACGCACTGGAAAGCGCTGCAACCTTTTATTTTATCGCGTCGGATTTCATCCGCAACGACCGCTCGCCCGATGATACTAATGACCTGATTACGTTGTCCCCCGACGAAGTCAACGCCGAAGCGAACTTTCGTACGGGCCTCTCAAACGTGCTGTCATCTCTGACCGCGCCCACGCAGGTTGATCCAAACGATCCCGATTCCGTCGTCTATCTGGGGCCTTATTTTTCCGGGACCAATTCTGTCCGCAAACTTGTCCCGCAATTCTTCAACGATACCTACGTGGATAATACCCTGCCGGATTACACGTTCGCCGGCATGTTGCCTGATGAGCCGCCTTATAAAACGGAAACTGCGTTGAGAAAAGAATTCCCCTCTCGATCGGGAATCTATATCGGTGATAATGGTGTATCCGATAATACAGGCTTTGGCACAGGTGGCAGTTTTGCCGTCTTCGTCAATGCAAACGGGCAAGGAACCATACTGGGCAATGATAATGGTGACGGTACAGGCAACAATAGTTTCGGTTTCGTGGTAAATTTCACCCTCAATAGTGGTGGCGGTGATTGGGAAGTCACCAATAGCGTTTTCAATGCCTTTGGCTCCATAGATAAGCATGGGGATTTCAACGGCGAAATCGATTATCAAAGCGGCAACCTGAGCGGTACTAGTGTTTTTCTTAATGCCACCGAAGCGTCCCCTCTTGGATCCTTTCAAAACTCTGCCGGTCTTTATGCCGGAAGTTTTTCCGGCACGGGGTCAGGAACACTAAATGGCGTTTTAGCGGCTGATGGTGAACTGTTTTTCGTCCCCACGAGTGCCCGGAAAGGTGCAGAATGGCGCCAACGGCCAGTTCTTTTCCTCCACGCAAATCGAAATTGATTCAATTGACGGAACGGTGGTCAAGGGTACGCTCAATCCGAATACATTTGTCATCAGTGGAACCTATACCAATTCGGGTGGCGGCAATCACGGTCCGTTTACCATGACCCGCTCGGCAAAAGATAACTTCGATGTTCCGCCGGTCATCACCAGCGACCTGCCCGCAAACGTTACCATACCGCTGGGGAACACGCTGAAGCTCACTCTTGGCGCCAGTGGCAGCGCGCCGCTGGATTATCAGTGGTATTTCAATAGTGCTGAAGATCCCCCGATTCCCGGCGCCATCTCCAGTACCCTCGTGATCAGCAATAACCTCTTGCAACACACGGGCCAGTACCAGATTTGGGCCACAGTCAATAATGTTGCGGGTGGAACGAATTCACAAACCTGCCTGGTAACCGTGAGTCCGGAAACCAATGTGCCGACGGTTACGATCACCAGCCCAAAGCCCAACCAGCTTTGGAGCAATGCCCAGTTCACGGTTACCGGCACGGCCGCGGACAAAGTCGGGATTACCAGCGTATTTTATTATATTAATAGCGGACCATTTGTCGAAGCCACAACTGCCAATAACTGGGTCAATTGGGCTGCCACGAACGTGGTCTTGACGCCGGGCACTAATATCATCAACGCCATCGCTTATAACGTGGGCGGCCTCGCAGCGACCAATTCCGTAAAAATGATTTATGTCCAGAATGCACCGTTGACCGTTATCACCAATGGCATGGGCAGTATCATCCCATTCACTAACGGGACGCCGCTGCAAGTTGGGAAAGTTTTTTCGCTGACGGCCGCGGGCACGCATGGCTTTAAGTTTGTCAACTGGACCGGCGGCACGAACCAGCCGTTCTCATTTTATACCAACGGACCCACAGTGCAGTTTTTCATGTCCAATAATCTAACGATGGAGGCAAACTTCGTGGACACGAATCAGCCCTTGTTGAAAATTACCAACGCGACGTCAGGAATGTTACTCAGCAGTAACACTTTCACCGTGATGGGCACCGTGACAGGTGTTGAGCCTTTGGTCGGCGTAAGTTACTCGCTTAATGGCTCGGACTTTGCACCGGCTGTGACGAGTGACAACTGGGCGCATTGGAGCAGTGCGCAATTATCGCTTGCGGGGGGGACCAACATCTTCTCTGCCTATGCCACGGGCACGAATGGGATTAACTCGGCCACCAACAGCGTGAGGATCGTTTTCGTATCAACCAATCAGTTGATACTGCAGGTCAGCGGGAAGGGCACCATCTCGCCCAATTATAGCAATGCCTGGCTGCACGTCGGCCAGGCCTATGCCATGACGGCGACGCCCCTCCCCGGATGGGCACTTACAAACTGGAGCGGCAGCACCAACGGACAAGGAGGCTTGGTGGTTTTAACCAACAAGCCAACGGTGTTGTTTACCATGTTCTCGAATTTGATTATGCAGGCGACCTTCGTGGACACGAACAAACCGTTTGTGAAGATAACCAACGCGCCAGGGCTCCTGCTCAATAACGCATTTACGGTGATGGGCACCGTGACGAACGATGTCACGATAGGTTCAGTCAATTATTCTCTGAACGGCGCTCCCTATTTGCCGGCGGCTACCGCTCCAATTATCAATGGAGTTTCCTGGAGCGCGCCATTGTCGCTGGCAGCGGGCACCAACAGCTTCTCGGTTTACGCCGTGGCGACCAACGGCAATGCTTCGGTTACGAATAATTTGAGCATCGTTTTTGTATCAACCAACCAGTTGCAGTTGCAGGTAAGCGGGGAGGGTATCATCTCACCCAATTACAGCAACGCGTGGTTGCACGTCGGCCAGGCCTATACCATGACGGCGGCGGGTGTGAACGGGTTTGCCTTCACCAACTGGACTGGCGGCACTAACGGAGAAGGAGAACTGATTGTTTTAACCAACAAGCCCACGGTGATGTTTACGATGTTCTCGAACTTGATCATGCAGGCCAATTTTGTGGACACGAACAAGCCCTTCATCGCCATTACCAACGCAACGTCAGGAAAACTGGTGACGAACATGGATTTCACGGTGAT
>Ga0206887_10262_pt1 | contig 10891 bp, 12 predicted proteins | sample Alteio_BWOrgHeat_89_FD_153248 | JGI IMG/M metagenome (GOLD analysis project Ga0206887, IMG submission 153248) | Enriched cells from forest soil in Barre Woods Harvard Forest LTER site, Petersham, Massachusetts, United States - Alteio_BWOrgHeat_Nextera3 ...
GTACCTCCACTCGGAGAAACACTAGTATGAGCACGGTCGCGCAACCTAGCCTTTCGAGAGTCGGTATGGATATCCAACCTGAGGCACCGCTGTCCATTATGGTGTACGTAGTGAGACTTAGTGCCGCGGTGCCGACTATGGCTCCCAGCAGATCCAAAGACATAGTGGGGGACGGCTTTCTCACATCGGACAATAGCACGTGTCCGAGTACACAGACGACTGTACCGATTGGTAGATTGATCAGAAAGATCCACCGCCATCCGAGCGTACTCGTAACGAGACCGCCGAGCAGGAGACCTGTAATGCCGCCACCACTACACGCGAATCCGTAGACGCCGATCGCTCTAGCCCGCTCGGCTGTTTCGACATATGTGCTCATTAGAAGCGATTGCGCAACCGTGGAAACCACAGCCGCGGCGAGCCCCTGAGCAATCCTTCCGCCTATGAGCGCGCCCGGGGTACCCGCGCTCGCACAGACGAGCGACGCAATCGTGAAGACGGCAATTCCACACAAAAACAGGTTTCGATGCCCGAATAGGTCGCCGAGTCGCCCGCTAATAAGAAGAAATCCCGCGAAGGGAATGCTGTACGCATTAACTACCCATAGTAATGCTGTGTCAGAACACTTCAGGTCACCTCGAATGGATGGGAGAGCGATGCTGGCGACCGTTCCATCGACCACGATCATGAATACCCCGGAGCACAATACGACCAGAGCTTGCCAGCGTCGAGCGCCTTCCAGTACTGCCCCGCTATATATCAGGTCCCTCTCCAAGATCGATTGACGGCCAGTCAACAGTCGACTTGCGTTGCCTCGAGCCTAATCGGCTCAAATATACTAGGCAAGACTGTATTGGAAGGGACTTCTGGCTGCACACGGTCATCGCGCAGTTGCGAACTGCAACTTTCTAACTGGGTGTATCCGTCTCGCGGCACCGTTGACAATGATCAAGACCGAGATCGGTGCAGACGCCGGATGCACGACTTTACCTGTAGCACCACAGCGCCGAATTCGACACGGAAGCGACGTCATCGTAACCGTGTTGCCTTAGCCGCTTCCCCAGAGCATCGCCATGACATACGATGCGTCAACGGTAATAGTTGCGACTTCACTTTAGATTTCCGGACGGATTGCACTTGGTTTGGCGCGCGTCACTCACCGCTATCCATATGAGAATTTTCCATGGTCTGACACCGAATCATAGACCGCAACAAGAAGAAATAAGTCGAGAAATGGTCTATAGAGTTTATTACTAGTCGACGACACACATGGACGCCACGATGACGGACGAAGCCCCAGACCGCATTTCCAAACTAGGTCTGCACCCGCACGAGCTCTGTGAAATATTACGCCGCATGCTCAGAATCAGAATTTTCGAGGAACGTGTCTACGAAATGATTCAAACGGGGGAGATTAGTGGCGGGCATCTCGCGATCGGCCAGGAAGCAACGATCGTCGGAGCATGTATGGCGCTCCGAGGCGGTGACTACATGACTGGAAATCACCGATCCCATGGTCATCCGATTGGCAAAGGAGCGCCACTGGCCCCGTTGATGGCTGAGCTGCTCGGCAAAACTTCCGGGGTTTGCCGCGGTAAAGGTGGAACGATGCACTTAGCAGCGTTCTCGCACGGAAGCCTAGGGGAATCTGGAATCGTTGGGAGCTTGATGCCGATAGCGGTTGGCGCTGCACTGAGCGCACGATTGCGTGGAACAGATCAAGTTTGTTTGTGCTTTTTTGGTGATGGTGCCGCAAACTGCGGTCCTTTTCACGAATCTGTAAATCTCGCAGCCATCTGGAAATTGCCGGTGATTTTTCTTTGTGAGAACAACGGATATGCCATGTTTACCTCTCAGGCACAAACAACACCGATCGCTGACATTGCGAATCGGGCGGCCGCTTACAACATCCCTGGTACGGTGGTAGATGGCCAGGACGTGTTGGCAGTTCATTCCATTGTGTCCGATGCGGTCGCGCGTGCCAGATCCGGAGGCGGGCCAACGCTAGTGGAAGCGAAGACGTACCGTTACAGTGAGCATTCCGACAGTGCGGGAGAACGAATACCGCCGTACCGTCCGGCCGCGGAAATGGTATATTGGCGCGCTCGTGACCCGATTGTCATTTTCTCACGCTGGCTTCGTGACATGCTCAACTTTACGGAGGATCAGGTCTCGGCAATCCAGGCCGAGACGCGAGCGGAAGTTGAAGAAGCCGTCGCGTTCGCGATCCGAAGTCCCGTCCCTGACCCCAATGAGCTCCTCACCGATCTCTTCGTCTGATCGATGGGTCGCTGGAGGATTTCATGTCGCAAATTACATATCTTGAAGCTGCACTGCAGGCAATTCGCGAAGAGATGCGAACAAATCCTCGAGTGTTTGTGATGGGGGAGGACATTCAATCGGGGGTTTTCGGAGATTTCGGATTCAATGAGTTCGGTGGAGCAAGAGTTCGCAACACGCCAATCTCCGAAGCCGCTTTTGTCGGTGCAGGCATTGGCGCCGCGCTGACAGGCATGCGACCGGTTGTCGATCTCCAATGCTCGACTTTCCTGTACTCGGCGATGGACCAAGTTGCGAACCAAGCGGCTAAAATCCGCTACATGTTTGGCGGCCAGTCCAACATACCGCTGGTGATCCGCGCAGCCGTCTTTTATGGTGTTTCTGCTGCCGCACATCACTCGGATCGACCTTGGGGGCTGTTTGCGCAAGTCCCGGGTCTTACCATTATCGTGCCGACGACTCCGCATGATGCCAAGGGCTTGATAAAGTCTGCTATTCGAGGCGGCAACCCGGTGTTGTGCCTTGAGGAGCTGTCGCTTCGACGACAATATGGCGAAGTCCCTGACCACGACTACACCGTCCCAATCGGATCAGCCGAGGTCAAGTGTGCAGGAACTGATCTGACAATCGTTGCTGTGGCATCTGCTGTCCACACCAGCCTCGCGGCGGCTCACATGCTCACTGACGACGGGATTTCCGCTGAGGTTATCGACATCCGTACTGTAGTCCCTATGGACCGACAGACAATCTGCAAATCTGTGGCCAAGACCGGGCGGCTAATAGTGGTAGACCCAGCTCCCGGGACGTGCAGCGTCGCAAGTGAAGTCTCCGCCACCGTGGCAGAGGCTTCATTTGTCCGTCTGAGAGGGCCCATTATTCGACTGACTGCGCCGGATGTGCCAGTTCCCTTCAGTCGTGATCTCGAATGCCTCATGTATCCTACGGCAGATAAAATCGTCGCCGCCGGTCGACGGTTGTGCCGGCAGCGTATAGCTGCCACTGGTTAACGGACACGAGTCCAATATGCGTCGCGCACCGAATAAGTGCTGTGCTTCCAAGGCAAGCCTTAAAGGAAGCCCACTCTTCATCGTAAGTGATGACTCCGAGCCCTGATCCCAGGACGGTCACTCTGCGCGTGGCACCTTATATGTCAGATTTACGGGACCAGACAGTGTTCATCACCGGGGGCACGCAGGGAATAGGCTTCGGAATCGCGCTCGAACTAGCTACGGCGGGTTGTAACGTTGTGATTGCAGGACGGGATCGTGACAGAGCCAGCACTGCCGCTGAGGAGCTAAGGCGTCTGACGGCCAGAGAGATACTAGCGGTGACTCTTGATGTCACGAAAGGTGACTCTGTTCAATCGTGTCTTTTCGGCAAGCATGTGTCAAGTGGTGCATGGAGCTGGGGAAGAGGATGAAGAGGGAGTTGGCGCAGGGGTTGTCGGCATGAGAGAGGTCAGAGCAAGGTCCAAGGCCGCCCCCGCGAGCGCCCCGGACCTTGCACAGGCGCTTCAGTTCATTTGAGTCTGCTCCAGGTACAGCCTGCGCCACATCTGCGGTACCTGCGCGAAGGACGGGTTACCGCCCCAGATCAGGGTTTGAAACTCATGAGCCAACAGTGCACTGACCGGGGAGTGCGCTGAAGCGGGCCAGAAGCGAAAGCGTCCTTGCGAGAGACGCTTCTGACACAACCAGAAACCCTGTCCGTCATAAACCAACAGCTTGATGGTCTTTCCGGGTCGGCCGCGAAAGGCAAACACGGTGCCGGTGAAGGGACTCTCCTGTAGCACTGTGCGGCACAGACCGCACAGCCCATCGATCCCGCGACGTAAATCCACCGGCTCCACCGCCACCAAGACGCGCATCTGCGGGGTGATCTGGATCACGAGCGTCCCCGCAATACGCTCACCAGGGCGGCCAGGTTGGCGCTGGTGCTCTTCACGCGCAGACTCACGCGTGTGCCATCGGCCTGCACCACCTCCACCACCGCCTCATCCCCTCTCGGGGGCTCCTTCGGGGCGCGAAAGCCATTGAGCTCGACAAACTGAGTTCGCGGGATCGTGGGCTTGGTATGGGCCGGGGAGTTTCCCAGCAAGCGGCGCTTCAATCCCTGGTAGTTCAGGCGCAACGCGCCTGAGACCGCGCACACGCCCCACTTGCCTGCGGCCACGCTCGCCTCCTGCCACAGCTCCTCCGGCATCGCTCGGGTGCGCCCCTGGCTGTGGCGCCACTGATCGATCCGACCCCGCAGTCCCCTCAACTCACTCTCCACGCTTGCGCCTGATACGGCTTCTGCCTGCATGTCGTCACCTCCTGCTCGCACACTGCGAGTGCCTACAAGGTAACTCCTAACACAACATCAACTCACGCACGTCTGCCGAAAGAACACGTTCAATCGAGTATACAAATGGCGATCGAACGATTCTCTACCATCAACATCCTGGTCAACAATGCCGGGATACACTCTGAGAAAATAGGGCACCTCTCGACTGAAGCGAACTTTACTCAGTGCCTAGACGTAAACCTCATCGGAGTGTGGCGAATGAGCCAGGCACTCGTACCGCATTTCAGAGGGAATCGCACCGGTAAGATCATCAACATCGCCTCTATCAATGGCCGCACTCCCTGGGCGGATACCCCAGCCTATTCCGCATCAAAAGCCGCGGTAATCAATCTAACTCAGTCCTTGGCACTACAATTAGCGCCCTACAGTATAAACGTGAATGCAATCTGTCCCGGTGGTATCATCACTTCTATGGCAGGCGGGTTTACTCACGATCTCGAGGCCATGGAACAAGAAATGATATCCAGACGGCCGCTCAAGCGCCGCCTTCAAGCAGTAGACGTTGGTTACGCAGTGGTATTCTTTGCGTCCGATAGATCCAGAAACATAACGGGACAAACCCTCAATGTCGATTGTGGCGTGGTTATGAGCTAAGTAACCGTCGCTTAGCCAAGTTTACTAGGATCGAGAATAAGCGGGCTACGATTGTGACCCGTCCCGCACAGGGCGGTATACCCATTCCGAGAACCGAAGCGGATCCACGTCCAGCGAAGGAAACTCCAATGTCCCTGCCGGTAACGAGGCAAAACTTCTTATGATCGACTCAGGCGGACCCTCCTGCTCATAGACCGCGATCGTATCAAACAGAGCTTCGTACGCCCCTGACTCCTGAAATTGAGTACGTTGGAAGCACTGGCCGCTCACTAGGGCCGGGATATTCAGCGCGTGCCTGATATGCCGCGTGGCATACCATTCCCTAAACAAAGCTTCCTCGCCGGGGCGAGCGTTGGCGAACGCGATGGTCAGCATTGAAGGCGTCTTGCTAGGTGTGCGTCCGACCTTTTCACACACCGGATAGTACAGCCAGGTTGCGGGAACCCGAGCGCTACTTTCTTCCCGGTGCAGCGCGGCGATACGCTCAATTAGCTCACGAGCGCCCTGCGATCCGTCCAAAGAGAGCTCGTAAATCCCGAGGTAGCCGAAGGGAAGGCGGGGGAAACGTCCCTGAGTAATATCGACGTCGTGCTGCTCATAATGCCGCCCCCCCAGCACACCAGCACAACCCAATACAGCGCCGCGGTATGGACCCTGATACCAAGTTAAGAACTCACTGTTACTGTCACTTTCAGGTTCGCTTAAAACGAACAAAACATGGCTACGTTGCCTGTCTAGAAGCCTAAGAGCCGATAAGTCGTTGGTCTCCGAAAGTGCCTTTCCCATAGCCGTTCTCCATAAACATCCGATGCAAGATTGGTACAGGTGGAAACCATCCTACACCACCACATAGATCCATACCGCATGGGGCGCAACCATCAGTACAGGACACCAGTCAATGTCTCAATTCATAAGCACGCCGCCGTCAACGTTGAGTGCCTGTCCGGTAATGTTCCGGGACTGTACAGACGCCAAAAACACCACGGCGTGTCCTATGTCCTCCGGCAGAATGGCTCTCTTCAGTACCCGCTCCCGAATCATTCCATCCTCTATTCCGGGTAACGCATCAACGAAGATTTCTGCCATTGCCGTTCTAACCCCTCCGGGACAGACGGCATTGACATTGATATTTTCGGCTCCGAGCCGCATCGCGAGTGATTGGGTGAGGTTAATCAATGCCGCTTTTGACGCCGAGTATGCTGGTGTATCGGCCCAGGGTTTTCTCCCATTGATAGACGCGACGTTGATAATCTTTCCGGTACCGTGCCTTTTGAAATGAGGCACCAGTGCCTGAGCCATACGCCACGCACCAAAGAGATTGACTTCGAAGCAACGATAGAATTGCTCGACGCTGGAAATCTCGCCGATTCGTTCACAATGGATCCCCGCGTTATTCACCAGGATGTCGATTTTTGAGAATCGATCGATCGCACCTGCGACACAATGTTCAACACTTGAGGAATCTGAAACATCCAGAGGCAACGCAATCACAGTCCCTGCCTCTGTCTGAGACTCGACGTTTGCGACAGCTTGATTCGCAAGCTGCACATCCCGATCTCCTATTACTACCCGGCACCCGGCTCGAACTAGTTCAACTACTATGCCGAAGCCGATTCCCTGAGCACCACCTGTCACTATTGCAGAATTACCGGTCAGCTGGCCCATCCAGTTACGCTCCCGACGGGAGGGAACCCTCCCTTTAACTTCACTCTTCCCGAACAATCGCCTTCAGCGACCAGGATTAAAGCAACTTCCTTACCGTGGAAACGATGGATTCCCTACTCGGGTACAATTGCTTTTCCAATACCGGGCTGAACGGAATGTGAACCGCAGGGGTCGTTACCCTCAAAACCGGCGCCCGCAGACTATGGAATCCTTCCTCTGAGATCACCGCGGCTACCTCAGATGCAACGCTGTTTATTCTATGAGAGTTATCAACAATCACCGCTCGCCCCGTCTTAGCGATCGACCTCAATATTGTCTCAGTATCCAGAGGGAGCAGGGTCCGTAGATCGATCACCTCAGCGGAGATTCCCATTTCCTGAAGCGACTCCGCTGCGGCTAACACTTTTGGGAGACAACCTGCTACTGACACGAGCGTGACATCATCTCCCAGTCTCCTGACACTTGCCTTACCAATTGGAATGACATGATCCAGATCAACTGGCACCAACTCCTTCTTTGACCATAGATTGATGTCTTCAAATACTAGCACCGGGTCATCGTCCCGGATGGCAGCCTTCAGCAACCCCTTCATATCTGACGGCGTCGCTGGCGCGACGATCTTTAGACCAGGCACATTCATGAAGAAAGGATACGGGCGATCGGCATGTTGTGCGGCGTTGGAAACGTTGTAGTACGTGCATATACGAAAAACAATCGGTACTTTAAGTTGTCCACCCGTCATATAGCGTAGCTTCGCTGCCTGGTTGATGATCTGGTCCGACGCCAGATACACGAAGCTAGCAATAGTGAGATCTACGATCGGTCTGAGGCCGGTAAGCGCCGCGCCAACACCCATACCGGTGAAACTATTCTCAGAAATCGGTGCATTGCGGAGGCGTCTTTCATCGAAAGTATCGAACAGCGGGCCACTGCCGTACACGGCGATATCCTCACCTATCAGGATTACGCGCTGATCCCTCAACATCTCCTCACGTTGCGCTTCAACAATTGCGTTTAGATACGTCATTTCCCGATGTGTCTGAGACATGACAGCCGCTCAAGTGAGAGGCTTCGGGGGGTAATTTATAGGATTACTGAACATGTAATCGTAAACCTCGCTTTCATCAGGGAAGGGACTCTCCTTGGCGAATCTCACCGCCTCAGCGACTTGATCTGCCACCTCCAGATCGACGGAATTCACATTGGCCTCTGAAATCCCACTCTCCAACATCAGCTTACGATGTAGTATGAGGGGATCACGCTGTGTCTGATAAGCGGTTAGCTCCCTCTCGCTTCGGTAAGGTATCGGTACCTGCAGACCAAAGCAGTGCTCGTCGAACCGGTAGGTCTTCGCCTCAATCAACGTGGGACCATGTCCTCCTCGAGCGCGCTCAACGGCGCTATACGTCACATCCGCCACGGCCATTACGTCCTGTCCGTCAACAATCACCCCCTGAATACCGTATCCATCTGCTCGTCTAGCAACATCTGGTTGCCCATGCGATTTCGCTACCGACGTAGATATCGCGTAGAGGTTGTTTTCGCAAAAAAAGATTACGGGTAGTTTCCATATTGCCGCCAAATTGAGAGATTCTGCAAAGGTACCCTGATTGGCGGCACCGTCTCCAAAGAAACTTAAGCTGACCTGGTCGGTACCACGAACCTGTATGCTGAGTCCCGCTCCCGTCGCCAACGGAATGCCGCCACCAACAATCGCCGATTCACCGATGATTCCGACACGGTGATCCGCGAGATGCATTGAGCCTCCTCGGCCTTTGCAAATTCCGGTCGCCTTCCCGCAGAGCTCCGCCATCAACGGCTTTAGATCCGCTCCCTTTCCTATAGGATGCCCATGTGATCGGTGTGTCCCGGTAATGTAATCGTCGTTGCGCAACGCTAGGCAAGCTCCGACTATCGCAGCCTCTTGCCCTATACTGGAGTGCATCCCAGGAACATCTCCACTTATCGTAAGACGCACCCCCTCTTCCTCGAACTTTCGAATTCGTAACATGCGTCGATACGCCTCTATCATCAGTTCATTGCTTCGACGCATTTGCAGACCTACCTTCGTTGAATACCAGTGCAGCCACGCCAAGCAACCCAGCCCAATGTTTCGACTCGTGCTGCGCCGACGCTATTGACATGAATTGCGAGTCGAAATCGACGATTCGATACCGGCCTCGCGATTCATCTCAGACCATCCGTCAAAATATTCGCCTTCACGCGACGACCCGTTACAAGCCAGTTGCGTGAACCAACGCTCTTCAGTTTCTACGGCCTCTCGCCAGCAGTCACTCACAACACGGAGCTTATCTTGCCCGCTACCCCCTTCCAATACATCTGACACTGCCGAGTAGAACTTCGTTTCCAACTCACTCCGCTCTTGAACAATACTGCTGATAAATTGAGAAAACTCACCTAGCAGTGCAGCTCGATGAAGCAACTCATGGCGCCACCAAAGTGCGCTGGCATCAAACTTCCCGTTTGGATGCAGGGCGTGTGAGGGGAGCTCCACACCAAACAATACGGGTTTGAAGATCGAGGTGCATGGAGCCGCCGTGGCAGTAACCCAATGTATCGCTTGGTTGTCTCGTATCTCCGATATCAGTGATCCGGTCGTCTGCCCGCGGCGATGGGCGGCGCCTGCGTGGACGCAAAGTCCTGTTCCTTTTGAGGTTGCTGGGCTCCAACAGTCGTGTGTCGTTCTATCAGCGCCGTGATCTCGGAGGACTCGCATGAAATCCAGGCAATGAAGGTTCCCACGGTCGGAATATAGAAGATCAGTTGCGCGTCCGCGCCGCACAACTGCTTGGCTAACTTTTTCCTTGTCATGATCCGCTATCAAATCAGCGTATGTACCACGACCCGCTCCCTCATAAGTCTGACCTGAAAGGAGATCAACGAACCCTTCACTCACTTCACAAGCTTCGTGACCTATACTGTAACAATTAGATATCGCCCGATAGTCCCGAACTCTCTCCAACATCCATTCCCTTCCGATGGTCTCCAGCACAAACCCCTCACGCGCGTCAGCGATCATGAAACCATTGTAATAGTACGCCGGCGTCAGATGACCGCAGTTGCCCCCTTGCCCGTACTCCTTTAACAAGGACGTAATAACCTCAACCGCTTCCCCCGCCGTTGCCCCGCGCTCCAATCCCAATCGCACTAGATCCATGCCGGTCAGGGCTTCAGTGCCGGGGCTATGACCCCGAGCATGCAGAGCCTCGTTACCGACCACGACACCATGTTCGTTGGCGCCCATTTCAGCGCCCCACATCCAAAAAGGACGGCAAATAAGAGTGGCATGCGTTCGGCGCGACTGACCTACCGAAATGTATGTGCATTTCATCTGTGCGCCACAAGGATGGTTGCCAGCAGGACCAAATTCAACCACATGGGCCTCATTGCGCTGCCTGTCACTGTTCTTACCAAACAACATTACCCTGTTGAGGGTCGAATTTGGAGTCGCTAACACCGTGTCACACATATCTTACCTTCGCGCCTCACCTTCACACACGGCTTTCGACATAGGACTCTCGCGACCCAGAGCGCTCCATCTACCCGTCACGCCCAGCTACTTATGTTCATACAAAAATCTGAACGGCTGTCTTACTCATGTAAGCGTCCAAACCTTCCATACCACCCTCTGTGCCCAGACCAGACTCCTTATGCCCTCCTACGGACAGAACTCCGTTGCCGGGCCCACCGACTGGACGATCGGTTGCATTAACCATCACCCATCCAGCCTTTATGCCGTACGTCACTCGGTGCGCCCGCGGTGAATCCCTGGTCCAGAGGATGGCGGATAGCCCAAACTTGGTGCTATTCGCAATGCTGACCGCCTCCTTCTCGTCCTCGAATGACATCACTGAGACAACCGGCCCAAATATCTCCTCCTGCGCAATAGTGTTGGTTACATTCACCCCGTCCAATATGACCGGCGGCACATAGAAACCGCCTTCAAATGGGGCGGGATCGCTGCCCTCATACGCTACGCGCGCGC
>Ga0206887_10217_pt2 | contig 10837 bp, 5 predicted proteins | sample Alteio_BWOrgHeat_89_FD_153248 | JGI IMG/M metagenome (GOLD analysis project Ga0206887, IMG submission 153248) | Enriched cells from forest soil in Barre Woods Harvard Forest LTER site, Petersham, Massachusetts, United States - Alteio_BWOrgHeat_Nextera3 ...
GGATGCCTCGAGCAATAGGTGAGGGCAAGTTTTCCACCAGTTATCCCATTGTGGCGTGTGTGCCGCGGCAACGCATTAACCTACAACTTTTTACCCGGAAAAAATTTATGGGAAGATCCCGAGAAGCAAATCCGAGTCTCTACGTGTGACGATTTAACCAGCAAATCGTGCCAAGAATTCATCAAAAACAACCCCAAAGCCAGGCTGCAATGGCAATTAGAACGTAAATTAATAACGTTTGAAAAACGCTTTGTACATTAAGCCAAGATAACGTATTATCTTTATTAATACGATAAAATACAGTGTCATCCTGGGAGAATAACCATGACAGCCGAACATTATTCGGCCTCTCTGGCAAGCCGATTAGCAACGACACACAATCATCAGCCTCCTCAGGGATATTATCGTTCAAAATTATTTATTGTGCCCTCGGCAGCTAACCCGTTGGTTGCAGCGGCGGGTCCTTTGTTTTCATTATTAGAGCGGCTGTCCATCAGTCCTACCCTTCCAGACATCACTGATATTCGAAATAATATCGAGCACGAATTAAATGCGTTTCACAGCCGCTTAGGCAGTTTGTCCTATACCCAGGAACTCGTGAGTATTGCGCATTACTTGTTAAGTGCCACGATTGATGAACTACTGGGAAAAAATTACTTACGCCTTCACGGATATCCGGCTGAGTTTAACGCCTTTACCCCTTCGTCTTTTGATGAGATTGGCCCACAACGCCGATTTTTTGATATTGTAAACTACATCAAAGAGCGTACAAACCAGTATATGGATTTGGTTGAGTTAGCCTATTATTGCCTCATTGCTGGATTTGAGGGCGAACAGCATCTGCGTGCGAATGGCCGACAGGAGCTCGACAACACGATCGAGGAGCTGTACCAACTCATCCAACACAACCGAGTCAACAAACCATACATGCTTTTTGCCCAATGCACCCCTGCCGTCAAAGAACCAAAAAATCACAAATCATTGTTGATTTTTGCCTCTGTGGCGCTGGCGTTCTTGGTATTCCTGTATTTAGGTAGTCATGCCCTCCTGGAGCAAAAAGCAAAGACCGTGTTGCATGGTCACGCCACACTCACTCACCTGGATGCCGAATGAGTCAATCCGTTCAGGCGTTGTGCGCCGCACTTAAAAAAATCATGTCGCAATTAAAACCGCAATCCAACGCACTGTCGTTTGTATTGGTTGTGGGCAAAGTCAATCAAGGAAAAACAGCGCTATTACAACAGGGTAAACTGGAACGGATCACCATCGCTACCGAACAAAGCGCCGAAATTTATTACAATCAACACGGCATCCTCATCGAACTTTGCGAATCGTGGCTGCATCAGAGTAATCACTTATTAGAACGCACACTGAAGCAGCTCAATCGTTGCCACCGCTCGCTTAAAATCAACGGTATTATTTTATGCATCGACATCAACGCATTGTTTCATACGGAACCCTCCGAATTTACCCATGAAATCAAAACACACACGCATTTAATAGAGCGATTCGGATCGAGTTTGGGATACAAAGTAGACGTGGCCATTGTATTTACCAAGCTTGATGCTTTGGCAGGATTTTGTGATTTTTTTCAGAACGAACACGCGAATGAATTAAGCAAACCACTGGGATTTTCGCTCTACGGTATCAATCAACGACCTAAATTAATCGAAACATACAAATTACAATTCGAACACTTTATTGAAACGCTAGGTCAACAAGTGATCAATAAAATACATCCGGTTCGCTCAAGCATCAAACGAACGCTGATTCGAGAATTCCCACTACAGCTGTCCACGCTTCGTGTGGCCATCCAAGTCTTATTGCAAAACATATCACCACAACTATTTAACGTACAGACCTTGTATTTCACAAGTTCCGAGCAAGGCGGGCTGAGTCTCGATCGCCTCAATAAAAAGATTCAACAAGAATACGCTTTAACGGTGCAAGACGCGTTCCCGCAATCCACCAATTACCGCACCTACTTTGTGGAGGGCGCACTGCACGCCTTTCAGGACCAAACCAAATCCCCACCGCCCAGTGACTCTCTTATGACACGATGGCCCATGGGACTCGTGGCCGCCGTGGTTGGAATCTCAGCCGTGTGGCTTACCACGCAATACATAAAATCGTCGCAGTTACTCGACAAAACAGGCCAGGAACTCACGGCTTACGATGCGTTAATGGGGCAAAAAGGCAAAAGCGATACCGCGATGTATCACTTGAACAGCGCTACGTCCTCGTTGGAACAAATATCATCTAGTGCGCTTATGTCACCTACCGTACAACAACTGAAAACACAGGTGCATGTCAGTGGTAACCTCGATCTTCACAGCAACTTCTTGCCCGCTCGTCTCAAGGAACTTGAAGACACGATCACCAATAGCCAATACTCCCACGCACAGCGTTATCAAGCCTTGAAAATTTACTTAATGTTCCATGAGCCCAAAACACTCGTCTTAAAAGACGTGTCCGATTGGTTTCGTCAACAATGGAACAACGAGCCTAAGGCCAATATCAAGCAAAAACTGGATTTATTAACACACGCACTACAACAGCCCTTTCAGCCGATTGCCATCAATCAACAAGTCGTGAGTGATTTACGCAACTACTTAAATGCGTTACCCGTGACCTATTTGTATTATGCGCTTGCGAAAGAGCAATTCCCTACGGAAAGACAGCCGATTACGATCGATGGTTTTTCGTTAAGTGAGAAGAGCATTCCCGTGTATGTTACCAAGTCTGGTTTTCAACACATGATTACCTTATTGCCTAACATTGCCGCCCGATTACAAGCGGATAACTGGGTTTTGGCGCGTCAAGATCTTGGCAATTTACAAGCACTGCTTCAAGAAGCGTATTGCCATGAATACACCACTTGGTGGCAAAATTTTATACGAACAGCCAGCCCTATACACGCTAAAAACTACCAAGAAGCACGAGAGCTCACGCAATTGCTCTATCAATCGCGCTCCATAACGACGTTGATTGAACTATTACAACAACAAACAGGCCCTGAGTTACATGACAATGCCACGTTGTTTAACCAAGAAATCGCCAGCAAATTCACGAGCTTAAATTTAATGAGCCGCTCAGCACTGCAGGGCGTCACCGACAATATTGATGAGCTTGAAAAATTTCTTACCACATTAGCGATCCTCAATGACCAAGGAAAAACGGCTTTTGCCTTGGTCAAAGCTCGCTTTGAAAACGATGCCCAGAGCAGTCCATTAAGCGCCATGTACACCCAAGCAAAACAACTACCAGAGCCTGCCGCAAGCTTTGCAAAACAAATTGCGAATGACATCTGGTTTATTCTCATAAGCGACAGCAGAAATTACATCAATCAACAATGGAAACAAAACGTTTATCCTAATTACACCCAGACGATTCAAAATCGCTACCCATTTGACTCTTCGCAAACACAAGAAATCACCATCGGTGACTTTAATGACTTTTTTGCGCCCCACGGTACACTCAATAATTTTATAGCAGAATACCTCAAACCGTTTATCGACACATCGCAGCCCGACTGGCAACTCAAAGTCGTCGATAATTACGTACTGCCTATTTCCCCAAGTATGATGGACGAGCTCATACGCGCCAACATCATCAATAATATGTTTTTCCCACAGCAAAATGAAACCACCGCCATCGAATTCAGCTTACAAAAAATAACGCTGGATCCCGTAGTCTCCAACCTGCAATTGTCCATTGGCAATACTATCCTGAAAGACACGCAAAGCAGCGAGTCCCTCATAGCGTTTCACTGGCCACAGACAAATGCCAAACTCAGCCTAAACTCGATTGAGGGTAACCATTACGAGCTTGACGAACTCGGCCCCTGGGCATTCTTTAAAATACTACAAAAAGTCAACGTCCTGGTGGACGAGCAAGACAGCGCCAATCTACAAATTCTCTTTGAAATCAACGGCAATTCCGGTCGATATCTGCTCAAAACACAAAACAAGATCAATCCGTTTACGCCTGGTATATTGAATGGGTTTAATCTGGCCGAATCGATTGTATAAAGGATTTTCATGAAAAAAGTATACCTATATCTTATGCTCATACTCTCTTGCCAAGTCGGTTTTGCAACCAGCGGGGCATTTTTTTCTGTGACGAGCAATACCACTCAAACAGGAACCATACTGAGCATAACCACTACAATTCCAAATCATACTTATTCCATAGCAGGTATCAAGATCAATAATAGCGGATACCATTTAACAAATGCCGGCAGTGAATGCACAAGCATTGCGAATGGGTATTGTTTGTTTTCAGTCGATAACCTAAGTCCTAAAACCATAACCATCACCGGCAAAGTAGGCCAGATTGATATGAGCTTATGTTTGAACGGAAACGGACCGATATCCTGTCAAAATTACCAAGTATCCATCAGCTATGCGTATGTTGCGAATGACAATGGTCATATATTGATCTGCCCTATTCGGTCTAATGGCCTGTTTGGTGCTTGCTTTGATGGAGCAGCCACCTTTAGCGGCCCCAATGTGCTGACGTTTAACGCGACGAAAACCATGGCTTATGTGACAAACTTTGATGGCACTGGCTCAGTATATTTATGCGCTATTCAATCCGATTACACACTGGCAGATTGCCATACGCTAACGAACACGGGCGCGTCGTTTGCACTCCCTTTTGGTCTTGTATTGAATACGCTACAAACGACAGCTTATATTCCTAATGGATCTGGTGGAAACGTATTAATATGTCCGTTGAATGGCGACAGTACCGTATGTGAAAATTCCGGTAATACGGGTATTTCGTTTAGCTATCCGTTAGGGATTGCTTTTAACCAGACACAAACCATCGCTTACGTGACCAATAATGGTGTTATTTCTGGGGCTAATGCGGTCTCAATGTGTCCTATCACAGCGGGAACCTTTGGTGACTGTGTCGATTCCGGTAATACGGGTATTTCGTTTTCAAATCCTCAAGGGATTGTTTTAAATAGTTCAGGGACCATCGCGTATGTCACCAATACAAGCAGTACCAGCACCGTATCGATATGTCCAATTCAAAAGGACGGTGCCTTTGGCAAATGCGTGGATTCAGGCAATACATTTGATTACCCCATCTGGATTGCTTTAAATACGGATGGAACAAAAGCGTATGTGACCAACAATACGGGTAGCACAGTATTGATGTGTCCTATAAATGACAACGGGACCTTTGGTACTTGTCAAAATGCGGGTAATAGCGGGATACCGCAGTTTAGTGGGCCGGAGGGGATTACGTTGTATTCTTGATACTCATCTTAGCTTCGACGTCCCGCGCTTTATACGCGGGAGCCAGGAATTTAGCTAGATCTCTGGATCCCGCGGGACGTCGATAATTGGGCAGTAATTATGTAAAGAGGCTAACTGACTATTTTTGTCTCACACATGTTTTGCATGTTTTGGCCCTGAAATTTGATTTTCTTTAAATACTGATCCAACATTAAATACCTAACGTATAAATATGGAAACGAATAATGCCATTACCCCAGATAGTCACACGCTTGAAGAATGCATTATCGGTATATGGAAAAACAGCGAAGGCGATGTCCGTGGAAACTGGATTAGACGAACATATGACCAACGCAATTCATGTGTTGCTCTATATGAATACTTACAAAGCTTTCCTCGAACAAAATAAAGCAAGTATCCCTGACGATGAATTTAATTTATTAATTGGCACCATTGAACGCCTTAAGCCGTATGAAGCAGCCAACTCTAATCCATGGCGGAGTCGGATTTTAGGTGACTTAGTATCCCTGCTGATTACTACGCATGATTTGTTGATTCAACGAAATCCTGATTCAAATCATTTTTCAGAAATCATGCAAATGATTGAACAACTGCCTGGTACAATGTTACATGATCTAAATATCCCCCCCTCCAGTACCACAGGAAATTTTATACGTGAACAGGGTACACTGATTGGTCCAGTTGAAGGCGATATCTTAAGCAAAGAAACAATTTTAGAAAAAGCCAAGAATAATTACTACTTAAACCATCGAATAGATGATTTAAACCATCGAATAGATGATTTAAACTTGATAAATATAAGTCCATCACTCACTGATGATGCACTGTTAGCAAGCCTCAAATCATTAATATTGGTGTATGCATTCAGTGCTCCACAATTCGTAAAAGAAGATCAGGTTATGAAACTTATTGAAACCTTCTTCCAACAATTTGATAACAGTGAACAGTTTGTCAAAATTTTTCTTGACGCCTATCAAGAAGTATATCAAGAGTTTAAGAGAAAAGATGGTGAAATCAACACATTACTAAAAGGGGTACCTGTATTTTTACCCATGTTTGATCAGCTGTTGCCCCCGAATAAATTATCTGAATTACTTGCAAAAAAGATAGAAACTGGTTTCCTAAATGATCCCAGTGCTAGTGAGCACGACGACTCATATGTCATATACGAAGTCTGTTTGTCTTTTTATGCGGATCTTGCAGACACAAAGGGTGATTATACTGCTGCAACACAGCGCTCTAGAGAGGAGCTGTATCCAATACTCAATCATCAACAATTTTTATATCCACACCTACAAGTTGCAGGAAGAAATGCCAGTGATTCTATCAGATTATTTACATCTGACCCTCTGAATAAATTACCCCCCATCATGCAAATGGATCTTGTTGAAATTTTTAAAAACAACCAAGGATTGCAAGTCGAATTTGAGTCCTTTATTCATTTGTTTATCCGCGTCAATTCCCAAGCCGATACTCACCAACAAAGAAATATAAAACTGATGTTTACGCAGAACGAGGATGCTGTAGTTGAGATCATAAAGATCATGGGAATAGAAGGAATTCGTTATCTTAGAAGCCAATTGGCTGGAACGGTATTAACACTAGAAAGAACGTTAGCATATCTGCCCATTCTTCCTGAAAAATTACAGAACAGTTTACAAGAGTACTGTAATGATCGTGCACTGTCTTTCAGGGAAAATCCCAAAGACATACAAGCCATGACCACCAGTATGATTATTTTAGATCTGCTCATTGGCATGGATGATGATAATGGTGATGTCGATAATTACCTCAAAATACCCGTAGATAAATCACCTGAAGAATATATGTTATCTTTGGCCAGGACCTTATTAGATAAGGTTTTTCTAGGCATTCAAGTGACTTTATCCGCAGAAGAAATCACGACGATTTTAAACCGAGTTCCGCCTGAAAAGATAGTTCCCTTGATCGTTTCCAGCAAAAAAATGTCAGAAAGTGATTATCGCGATGTCTACTTGCATCTATTGAAGATGGATTTATTAGGTGGCGATATTAATGGTTTTCTGCATAACACCGATCAAACCGATGAGATAGGAGAAGCACTTGCCTATCATAATAAACTCATTCAAGACAAATTAACCACTTGTGACATTGATCCAGACACGGCATTGAACTATCAAAAAACACTGGATTTTTCAGTTACACTCAGTAATGATGAAGCAAACGTAAATTCGGAAGTATTACACTTAACCATTAGCTCATACATTAAACAACTAACACAAGAAATAGAAAACATAAAAAATATACATGACAATCCTGAACTCAATAGATTAAAAACAGCGATTGATAAATTACATACTGCAAACCCAGACTTTAAAGTAGTCGGTAAAACGGTTAAAGATGCATTAGGCGAAATAAACACCAGTCTCAATACACTAGCTAAAAAAGCATCTGATTTTCCACCTAAATTTAATGAATTTTCTGAGCACGTTAGAGCTCAATACAAACTAATTAAAGACAGTAAAATCAAAGCAAAGGAAATCAAGACGTATGAATTTAGTGTGGAACAATGGAAAAAAGACAACATCGGCACTTTCTTTTTAGGTGATGAAGTAGGCTGTTGCTTAGCCACAACCGGTGCTCAATTCCAAGCTATTGTACAACGTCGTATGGATGATGCCCTATTATTTCATGTGGCCATCGATAAAAAAACCGGACGACCTGCGGCATTAATTTGGCTTTATTTGGCAGAAACTGACGATAAAAAAATCGCTTTAGTGGCTAATTTTTTTGAAGTCAATGCGAAATATGCCACTAACGAATCACTCAGATTGGCACTCTTAAATGGCTTACTGGAATTCACGCACATCTATTGCAAAGATAATCCGCACATTAGTGCTTTTTATATGAACAAATTAAGTTATGGTTGGAATATTAACGATTTAAATCAATATGACATGCAATCGGTTACATTATCGGATAAATTAGGCGGACCTTTTGTTCCTGGAATGCCCGTGAGTGAGATTATGCAATTAAACGAGCAATTAGCAGAAAATCCTGAATTAAGCGAACGCGTTAAAGCGCATACTCAAGAGAAATACTATTTAGTATCGTTGAGTCAGACTCAATTTCACAAATTTGACCCCGCAAAATTAAATTTTTCAAATACGAACATTTCGCCCACGCCGATTGTTCCTCAACAAAATCCACCAATAGCTAACGAGAAAAATAAAGACGTACTCATACAAATATCGAAGGATTTTAAGAGTCGTGTAAAATCTGAAGATCCTAACGAAGAAGTATTAAGAAGACCTCACCAACCGTGATGATTGTGGCTGACAACGCGCACAAAACACCGTGCTACGCTGTCCCAACACACAAGCTTGCAAGGTGTCGCCACAGGTGACACAAGGTAACCCACCACGACCGTACACAAGCAATTGTTGCGCAAAATAGCCAGGGCGTCCTTCACTATTCACAAAATCTTTCAGCGTCGTGCCTCCTTGTGTAATGGCTCGTGCTAATACTTGTTTTATGACGTCAATCAACCGTCTTGCTTGACTTTCTGTCAACAACCCGACGGGCATTGCTGGATGAATACCAGCTAAGAATAACGATTCTGCAGCATATATATTGCCAATACCCACCACGATTTTGTGGTCCATAATAAAAGGCTTTATTGCTTTGCGCCTATGTGCCGCACGTTGCAACAAATAAGAGCAAGTAAAATCCTCCATTAACGGCTCAACGCCCAAATTTTTCAATAAAGGATGTTGCATGGGGCAATCCGGTGTCCAAAGTATCGCGCCAAAACGCCTGGGATCGGTGTAGCGCAAGATCTGCTTATTAGTAAAAATAATATCCACATGATCATGGCGTTGAGGCGGTTTAAACTCGTTAAGTAAGCACAAGCGACCTGACATGCCCAAATGAAAAAGAATCGTGCCGGTCTTTAAGCGCACTAGCAAATACTTTCCACGACGAGACACATTGAGGATGGTTTGTTGCTCAATATGAGCATTCAACTCAGGTATTGGCCAGCGTAATTGACGCGTACGCACAATCGCTTTATCAATCGTCGCACCTTGGATATGAGGCGTTAAACCTCGTAGTATGGTTTCTACTTCGGGTAATTCGGGCATAATGGCTACCAAATGTCCTGTCATTTATTCAGCGAAACATCAAGTCACGTTGCAATCTAACGCAGAACACAACCCTAATCAAATAATCTTGATCACAAAAATTATTTCACATATGATGACGATCCAAAGTGCCATTTAATCTAGCATGGAGTACGAAATGAAGCTTAAACCCGATTGGGATCAGAATTTTTGGGAAGTCACATTTCCTGAGATGCTACCGGCAAAACGGCTTGAATACATTCAAGACTTACAGGCCAATCCCCTATCAACCGCTGATTTAGAAAAAGCGTTTTTTACGGCTTATCATGGTAAGAAAACCGGGTTGGAGATAATGGTCGCTTCGCTCTATAGAAACAACGACCAGACTAAAATCGATTTCAATGTCCGTTTTTTGACAGCCCTTTATGACCTTATTCTCATACCTTATTATCGATCAAAATTCGAATCAAAACCGACGGCAGAATTCATTCGACTATTTTTGAAAGCAGTCGATGGTGTTTACATTTTCTCGATTGATAAATATAAGTTGCTCAATCGCTTCTGGAGTGATTACCTGCTATCTGGCGCAACAGAAGTAGACGATTTATCCGCCGATGCCCGATTATTTTTGACGGTTCTTATTGAACAATCAGACTACAATAGACTCAAGTTCTTATCGCTTGCGATTGGTTTTTTTAAACACAACGCGATGGCACGAGATTATTACTTATTGGGTGGTCTTACTGACGTGAGTTTATTTGAACAACGAATTTTGCCCAATTTGCCACAAGATCAGATCGACGTTCTTACAAGCATAAAAAAAGAGATCTTATGGAAATCCATTATGATTGCCAAAGAAAAAGACTCACAACCTGCTATATTAGATTATTTGCTTAATGAATACCAAAAATTCAACGGCATTGCTGTTTTTGTAGCCGTGTGGGCTATTTTGTTTCAACCATGGGAGCCTACAAATACGGATCAGAGTGATGCCTGTGCCTACCTTGTTCTTTTATTACTCAAAAAACATCCTGAAAAAATCAATAACATACAAGCAAAAATCCCAGATTATGGGGTAAATGTGGTCGATCAGTTGGTTCGAAAAGCGCGCGATATCTATACGCCTTCTTTTATTGCCAGACGTAAACAAATACCTCTCATCACCACATTGTTATTGCACGCGTTGACGGTCTATACGCAACCCCAAGACACAAAGGCCATTTTAGATCTATTGTTCATGATAGTCCTGACGAACGGAAAAATAATAGAACCATCAAGCGAAAGAGCATCGGCCCAATGCATCGCCGATCCCATTTTTCTTGACGCCGTAGAAAAAACTTTTTTTAGTCTAACCAACGTCAACGACAATCTCCCTTTTTATTTAAACCTACCGATTAAGCATGCTCACATTGCGATGAATGTGTTTGAAACGAACTCCAGTGCAATCGAACACTTAAAAAAGTATAT
>Ga0206887_10264_pt1 | contig 10789 bp, 4 predicted proteins | sample Alteio_BWOrgHeat_89_FD_153248 | JGI IMG/M metagenome (GOLD analysis project Ga0206887, IMG submission 153248) | Enriched cells from forest soil in Barre Woods Harvard Forest LTER site, Petersham, Massachusetts, United States - Alteio_BWOrgHeat_Nextera3 ...
GACATTACGGGTTCTGCCTTGAGATTTTCCGTTGGAATCTACAAAGGCCCCGACGTCAGCAGGTGTAACAAGTTGCTCACGTTGCGAAAAACTTTTCGAGACAATGAGCCCGCCCTGAAAACCTAAATTTATGAACAAATGACTAAATACGTTATATGAAATTGCCGGCTCAAGACCGATCGTGGCAATCTTCGTTTCCAATATATGCTGGAATAATCCCTGTGTAATGTTTCCTCCGACCACAACACATGGTGTCTCGGCAGACGTTAATGTTCCGTTCAAAGATGAATAACCGACGCGAAGATCAAGCGAGAGTTTTCTATTTATTGGATATTGATAAAATCCTCCAAATGAAATGCCTTTTCCCGAACCTCCGGTAAAATCCTGGCAACAATTCGGAATGTCGGGCAGCTTAGCAAAATCTGCGCTATGATGATTTATATTATAGTGAAAATACCCTCCAAGGCTTGGAAGCACGGCCAGTTCACTATCAGTCAATGGTCGAGTCTGGGCATTGACTCCCTGTCCGACGACAAAGATCAGTAAAGAGAAGGCAATGGTCTTAATAATGCGGGGAATTTTCACTTACCTTTCGATCCTCATCATTCTTCGCTTCACCGCAGTCGGTGTTTGCAAAATATAAAAATAATTTCCCGTTGTTAGCCCGGTTGTATTCAGTTGAACGGAATACTTCCCTGCTTTCACAAAATCATCTACTAAAGTTGCAGCTCGCCTGCCAAGTTCATCCGTTACCCACAGCTTTGTATTACCATCCTCCATCAGACTGTATATGATACTCGTCGTTGTCCTTGCAGGATTTGGTATATTCTGGTTAAGTAACAGAGAATCCGTTTCCGAAAATAACCTAACCCCGCCCTGCTGACAGAGATTCGTAAGCTTAAACATTCCACTCTTTACATGAACAATAACAGGATTACCGTTTGTAAAATAGAATGTATCAAGCCTGATTCGAGTAGCGACGCTATCTCCGAGTGCTACTTCAAATTGAACAGCACCTAACGAACCGTATACCAGTGGGTCAGGTCTTGTGCCCTGCAATGTCAAGGTTCTCCATCTGCCTTTCGTTGATGATGGAATTGACTTATCAACCGGTACAAGGAGTGTTTCGTCAAAAGTTATTTGCGCCACGTAATTTGTTGCTCCGCTTGGCGGCAAATTAATTGATGTATCGATTTTAAGCGGGAAAGTAATTCCGGCACATGGTGCAGCAGCAAGGGTGTCATACGAAAGCCATATTTCAGATGGACTGGGGCCTCTTGTAATATGAATTCCTGCCGTAGCTTTACAACCATTTGTATCGACCACATCGACATAGTAAGTCCCGGAATCAGTCACAAATGCAGTATCACTTGTTGAACCGGTATTCCATAAATATGAAACAAATGTTCCATCAAGTGTCAGCGTATCAACTCCTCCAACATCAGCCATAGAAGCCGAAGATGGGATTACCTTGAAAATCGGCGTTGGACGTATAATGACTGTATCAGTATCTGAATAAGATGTACATCCTCCGGCAGATGTAGTCATCACATAATAATTTCCGGCCTTGGTAGCATTGATCGACTGAGTCATTTCTCCGGTTGGAAACCATAGATATCCTGCATATCCAGGGGTTGCCGTGATTACCAGCGTATCACCATTACAGATCGTCCCACCCCCGGATAATATTGCGTTGGTTACCGGACTGATTGTTACAGTAATACTATCTTTTCCGAAGCAGGAAGTACCTGAAGCAGTTACATCCACTTCAACTGTTCCGAGCGGTCCATTACCCCATAGTATTGCAATACTCTCTGTTCCTTGTCCGGTAATGATCGTACCGCCAGTAACATTCCAGTTATATGTTGCACCGGGAATTGCAGTTATGCTATCAAAAAATGTTTCTCCTGCACAGACATTAATAGAACCCTGAATGGAAGGCTTTGGCTTTGGATTCACGATAACAAGTGCTGTATCTGTAAAGGCACAATTTCGACTATCAAGATAGGATACAGAGTAATGCGTTGTCTTTGATGGCGAAGCATTAGGGCTTCCAGAGGTTGGATCGTCCAATCCGGCAGATGGGGTCCACTGAATACCATGAGCACCCGGTAAACCAAGTTTCACAACATCACCTTCGCAAATTGTCGAAGAAGGCGTGGTAACTTTCGGAAAGCTGAACTGTATATCTTCATCGGTGACGACATTATCCCAGGTGCCGCCGCCTTTTGAGCCGTCAGTTGCACCATAGGTCGTGCCTTTGCAGGTAAGGTTCGGAGCAGTCACAATTCCTGAAGATCCGCCACCAAGTTGTGAAGGCGGAACAGATGGGCCCTTCACTACAACCAGGCCACCACCACCTCCGCCACCGGGAGCATAGCAATAATTCGGAAGTGTATCGGCATTATTATTACCGCCTCTTCCCCCTTGAGCTGAAAGAGTCGGATTATTATTGATCTGATTAACATCTAGTACAATAGTCCCTCCTGCTCCGCCGCCACCGGCTCCATCGGCTCCGGCTTCCAGTGCAGTTGCGCCGTCAGAAATAATTTTTCCGCCTCCGCCATTGAGGATTGGAGTTCGGATAATGACTATTCCGCCGCCTGGTGCTCCGCTTGTTCCGCGAGAATCGTTTTCATGTCCCCCACCGCCGCCGCCGCCAAAAAATATCTTGCCCGCAGCTGCAGTATAATCAATTGCCCTGCCGCCTAAACCTCCATTAGAAAATCTGCCGCGAAGTTCTGTCTGATCTCCGCCCATTCCGCCGCTGCCGCCATTGGAGCCGCCGCCGCCGCCGGAATTCTGATTATCACCGCCGCCGCCGCCATCGGCAAGCGGTCCTCTGCCGGATTGATACGTTGTTGTTGCGCCGACAATACCCTCTCCTTTATCACCGCCATTCGAAGAAATTCGGCTATTATAATAATCTGTATCGAATGGTGCTGCGGAATTCTCCGAAGAATCACCGCCACGAAAGCCCTGACCGCTGACATCTATATTAGCATTCAGTGCCACCGAAGATGATGCTTCCATCACCACTACTCCGCCGCGAAGGCCGTCCCACCGTTGCGCTGTAACAGTCGAGCCGATTATGGCATCGGTATATTGCGGCACTCTGACGATCTGTACTGAACTTGCAGCATCATAGAGTTTGACTATCTTATTTTGCAAAGTGATCTGCAGACCTTGAATTGCAGCGATGCTGCCGAATTCATAATTTCCTGCAACACCATAATTCAATACTGTTCCAAAAGCTGAAGTATTACTCCGGTCGATCGAAGCACCTTTTAATTGAATGATCAGTATCCTATCGCCGACAGAAAATCCCGTTACATCTTCGACGATCATCTGGTTCAGACAGGTATCAATATCAAGGACTTTCGCGTATTTATTGATGACACCGGAAATGGTTTGGGCGTGCAGGACATGGCTTCCGAAATGGAAGAGGAGGAAAAACCCGAGACAAAATACTGAACTCCGGATAAGCCGGTTTCGGAACATGGTCATGATATATTCAGAAAACTTTTATGCTTACTTTTTTGAAGAAAAGCATACAGCCAACCGCTTGAAGGTCCGAGGGGGCTAGCTCACGTTCAAGGCAAAACTTTTTTATTTACATAGGAAAATACCTGAAGAGGCAAAAAAGGCATCATCCTACAAATGTAAATATACGAAAATAAATGGGAAGTTGTGTCAAAATCGGCATCCGTAGAGGCACATGGCAATGTGCCCCTATGATTATTTTGCTTTTACAAATGATTGGGTGATATTCCCAACTCTTACCAAATACTTCCCTGCCGATAATCCCTTTGTATCAAAATGAATAGTGTTTGCACCTCCTGTAATATTCTGCGCCACAGAAAATACTCTTGCACCCAATGCATCAAAGACTTCAAAATTCACATCTTGCTTGATGGCTGAATGTAATTCTATCTCCACTTCATCCTGTGCAGGGTTGGGGTGGATGGAGGTGATGGAGAGGATATTGCCTGTTCGTAAATATTTAGAAAGTGTGGAATCTCCGCAGAGATACACTTCCGTGAAATTAGTTGCTGAGGTATCTGCTGAGAGAATACAATTCTGATAATCAGGATCAGCGCCATTGAGTTTGAGATTGCTGATGGTGATGGGTGTTGATGTGGTATCAGTCACCATTGCCATGAATTTAAGATCAGCAATTGGGTTGTTCGGATCAAGTGAAAGATCATTTCCTGTAATGGTAACGGGAAGCACTTCTACTTTTCCGTTATGCTTGGGGGTGGCGATCATGACAGAATAACCTGCACCGGCATTCTGTCCCTGATAGTCCAGTAGATCGCCAAAGTAATTCAGATCAAAGGATATACTTTGCAATGCTTTGCCGGAAATAGGTTTATTGGGTTTGATGAGAATATCTACCGATGAACCTGCCGAAACTGCATTTGCTGAGAGTGACGGAATAAACTGCACATTCTCCTTTAGCATTCTGCCTGCTCCTGAAAGTGTAATGATAGTATCAAAATCCTTTCCCTCAAGATTAAATTTAAGAAAAAGCACCATTGTATCGTAAGATGGACTTTGGGGATCGTATACAATTATTAGTGAATCATTGAAATGGATCGTTCGCGGAATCGGAGACGATGAACCAAAAGAAAAAGCACTGGAGCCTTGCCCCGATATGCTTACTAATGTTGACTGTGCATTAGAACAGGAATCGAAAAAAGAAAAAAGAAGAACGGTATCTGCCGAAGCGCAGCCGGAAGGAATAAATCTGAACCCGGAAGATGAGAATTTTGACTCAGGGAAAATATCTCTCACACCATAAAGTGTAATTACAGTATCGATCTCTTTTGCTCCGAGATGGAAATGTAAATGCAGAGTAGAAGTATCACTGCCTGAACTCAGCGGATCATAGCGAACGAGGAGTGAATCATTCTGATGAATAGTTTTTGGAAATGTTATTGGTGCAAGCAGTGAAAAATTCTTTGAGCCTTGCAGAGAAATGCTGTCAAGTGTTGCTGATGTACCTGAACAGGAATCAAAGCAGGAAATGGTAATGAGGGAATCACGGTAGGAGCAATTGCCGGGGAAGCTCAGTTTTGTCAGGGATAGCTGCGCTGTGGGATTAAAAGAAGCAGTACCTATAAGCTGAATCACCGTATCAAAATCCTCCCAGCCTAGATGAAAACGCAGATGCAGTGAAGCACTATCTGATAATGAAGCCGATGGATCATAATGAACAATAATGGAATCGTTAGGATGTATCGTTCGCGGCGAATTAAACGGAGCAAGTAAAGAAAAATTACTTGCACTGGAAATACTTGCATTTACTAATTTTGCCTGAAGCCCGTTGCAGGAATCAAAAAAAGTAATGGTGATAATACTATCTTTTGATTTACAAGCATCGGTTTGAAATGAAAGTTTATTAGCAATAGAAAGTTGAGGAGTTGAATTTGAGCCGATGCCCGTAGTATTTAACCAAAGCCCACCAAATTTATCGGCAGCGTAAATAAAGCTGTCACGGACATAGAATCTTGAATCCCCAATAGTTGAAGGCCCGCATAGTGAATAAAAGGTATTACCACTATCTTCAGATGTCATTATTCCTTCGCCACCATCGTACGCAGTTTGAAAAAATATTTGTTTTGAATTAGCCTGAAGCGTACCGGTTGATGCAATATCTGTTGTTGAAGATTGATGGAAAATATTTGGATATGTGTAAATATTTTTCCATGTTTTTCCACCATCGTCAGACTTTGAGATTGTTCCTAAATTTCCCCAACTGGAACTCTCACACATTGCATAAAAAGTCTTCGTACCTGGTATCCCAATCGGCTGAAAGCATTCATCAATCGTCGTAGCACTCCAACTCATTCCGCCATCAGAAGTATATTCGCCCTTAGGTCCATGTGTACTAAAAGAAGTAGTGATGCCGCTCAAATCATCGGAAAATGCTATACCACAATCACCGCCATTATTATTTAGGTATGGAATACTAGTAAAAGAATTGCCTCCATCAGAAGAATAAAGAGCTCCACCAGAAGCAGCGCCGATTAGCAAAGATGTCTTTTTATTATAAAATAAAATTGAAGGTGCCTCTTTATTAGGTAAACTATTCCAAGTAATACCAGCGTCGGTCGTCACATATATCCCTTGTCCCCATGCATCCCCCCAACCCTCTGACATATTTTTGAATGTGAAAGAGGCTGGTTCAAAAACATGACCTGTGGGATCTGGAGGAATAGTAATTTGAGCCCATGTAATACCACCGTCAGATGTTCGAAAAAGTCCTTTAAAATTATTATCGGCTGACATCACGAAGCCTATAGTTGGTACTATAGGTGTATCTATAAAATAAATCGACAATACGGTAGTTGGGAAATTATATTTTTTTTTCCATTGCGCCTGCGATTGTGATGCCAAGGAAAAAATAACCATCATCACCATTGCGGCGAAGGTTGCTTTTATCCGTGGAAAGCCGGACTTTTTCATGAGGTTTATAACCGAAAGAGCATGACTTATGAATCCTTCTAAAATAAACATTATGCTTGCTTCCCTTTTCTACTCCATCCCACGAGTATCACAATGACGCTTGCGATCAACCCTACGTACATCGGCTCAATGCCGAAAAGATAATCGGGCGCGACGGAATTTCCGCGCAGGATACCGATGACATAGGCAATAAGCGATAGCCCGCCGCCGGAGATGATGGTGAGTTCTGCGATGAGTTTTTTCGGGTGGAGTTTAGGAAAGTAGCTGAGTGTCAGCGGCAGAAGCAGCATCGGCACCAGCACAGAGGCAAAGGCATACCAGATCAGATAAATTCTTTCGGAAAGTGATATGACGACGACCGATACGATGGCAGTCAGGAAAAGCCCGATGCGCGTAAAACGTTTGACGGAGCTTTCTTCATCGCCGCCAAAAATTCTCCAGAGAATATCGCGTCCAATGATAGTTGCACTCATGAAAAAAAATGAATCCACCGATGAAAGAACTGTTGCCGTCATGCCTGCATAAAAAACTCCTTTCATCCCAAGCGGCAATATTGCCTCGGCAAGTGCGGGGTAAGCAAACTTACTTTCGGCAAGATTCGGGAATGCAGCCTTTGCATACAGCCCTGCAACATTCGTCATGAAATCAAAGAACAGCCAGAAAAAAACCGAGACCAGCATTCCGTATTTTGCTACCTTCGTCGAACGCGCTGCAAACACACGTGTATGCACATTCGGATCAACAAGGGTTGTCAGCGCGGCAATATACCAGACAAGTATATACCAAATGCTGAACCCTCCGAACGGCGCTTTATGCGATTCAGGCAGATGCGAATTCAAATAGCCAATTCCGCCGAAGGTCGTAAAACAAAACGGAATGATCACGACGAATCCGAGGAACATCACAATGAACTGCAAAATATCGGTTCGGATCGAAGCACGGAATCCGCCATTGAATAGATATGCTATTGATGTAACAATAGCAATCGTAACACTCAGAAAAAAACTCATACCGAAGAACCATTGATACAGCGTTGCAAGCATCATGATATATGGCGCAGGCGAAGTCATGAACGAACTTGCAACTGCTCCGAGATACCCGGCGCGATTTCCATACACTGCACGCATTCTATCGGGGACGGAAACATGCTCGCGGTCGGAGTTTACTCGCTTGGCAAGGAAGAATGCAAAGATGAGTGCAGCAAAATAATACGGAACACCGAAGACGATCCAGGTGACGATACCTTTATCATAGACGAATTCACCTACGGCGATGATCCCGCCATACCAAGTGGAGACTAATGTTGCGACGAATGCCGGAAGTGTCAGCGTTCGACCTGCAAGCAAAAATTCATCGGCTTCACTGGACTTCCCTTTTCTTCTGCGAAAGGTGATAAAACCTATCGTGGCATTCGCCACGATATAAAATATAATGATCGCAAGATCGAGCGGAGCAAGAGTCGGGAAGGTGAAAGCAGATTTCATCTACTGGGAAATTGGGATCGAAATAAGCAATGCACCTTTTGCGATCTCCACTGATGCATCTTCTTCGGAAATTATATTGCTCAATCCTTCATGCTGACCGAAGACCATTTTCATTTTTTTGATCGGGTAATAAAGCCCAACAGTATTTACTCCCACTGCTTCGGGAAGGGGTGTGATCGAGACTAAAGTCCCAATCGGCAAATTGAAAGAATGCCAATGCTTATCTTCACTCAGGAAATGATGCTCATGAGTCAGGTCATAGGCAACAAGCGTATCGAACTGGTCGGTATAGCGAAGCATCACACTAAAATTTGTCAGCAGATGATCGGTGCGTTTGCCGTGAATTCCGAGAACGATGACATCTTTATAAGGAGTCTCAGCAAGAATATAGCGCAATGCTTTTTCAAAATCGTTTGAGTACTGTTCATCTTCTTTAAGAACAGGGGTCCCCTTCTCTTCATATTGCTTTATAATATCTTTGGGTAAAGAATCCATATCGCCGATGATCAGATCAAGCGGAATATCATGGCTATGTGCATACTTCGCTGCACCGTCGGTAGCAATGATCATCCCACAGCAGGATAAAAATTGATGCGTAAATTCTTTCGACGGCTCTTCGCCATCAAGGAGCAAAAGTACGTGATTCTCTTTTTCGGGGGTTTTCATTTCACATCATATTCCGATTTGAATAGTTGCAAATCCGTGTCTTGGCGCAGCAACAAAAAAGCCTGTACCGCTTTCAACATAACTTGTGTACAATTTATCAAAGAGATTACTTACTTGCAATTTCAACTCTACATACTGCATTCCCAAAATTCCATTCTCGCGGTATGAGACCATTGCATCGGCAACGGCATAGGGGTCATTTCTGAAGTCCGGAGAATTGACAAGATCACCGAACATCTCGCCGACGTACCTTGCAGTGAGACTGACTGTCAACCCTTTGATCGGCTGTAAGAGAAGCGTTGCTCCGGTAATGATCGAAGGAAAACCTATCGGCGTTTTTCCGACAACACTGATCGAATCACTGTAACGTGAAAACTGCTTTATCTCATTATGGCTTGCCGTAAAATTAAAACTCAGCACTGCAACAGTTCCAAAATCAAATGCTCCTTCAAGTTCAATACCATAGTGATCTACTTTTTCTGCATTTGCAAGGATAGGAGAACCGAAAGGATCTGCATTTCCGGTTTCCAGCAACTCATCGGTGAAGGGCATATAATACCCGGTGATACCACCTGAGAATAATACATCGTCAGCGATTAAATATTTTCCGAGTCTTGTGCCTAATTCCACATCAAGCAAATGTTCGGGTTTGATCAAAGGATCGTTGAAATTAAATGTGCCGTTCGGATTTCGTCCGAAATTCGGAAGGCTGGAAAACTCTGCGTTATAATAATCGGCAAATCGAGGCTCACGTGAAGTCTGGCTGATACTTGCAAATCCGGAGAAGAAATCATTGAAGTTCACATTTATTCCGACTCGCGGATTGATGAAGAACAAAGGCACATTAAAACCGTAGCTCATGAATGTCCCAGGCGTTCCGCCGCGAAGTACGGCATTGGATGAATCGAGATAAAACGGTTTCTCATCGAAGAATTTATATTCCTGACTCAGCAGTTGTACACTTGCCGATCCAATAAGGGTCTTAGAAAAATCATATCGCTCTGCTACATAACCTGACATGATATTTTTTCCACCTTTATAATCATAGAAATGATAATCGCCTGCAATCCCGACGGGCATGGTGTTGGCTGAAAGCAACTGCCCCCAATGATTGGAGCGATTGATACGGAATTCTCCTCCGATAGTAAAGAGACCACTATCATGTTTGAACTCAAGTCTCGGAAGCCAGCCGAATTGTTTTTGATCAACGAAGCCGCGTACAAGTTCATTGCCAAGCATTGTATCGTTCAACCCCTGAAAATTATACCTCAGACCGTAGATCTGTGTCATTCGATAATAATCGGTTGTTAATCCTGTGCCGTCATAATCGAATAGCCCTTCGCCTTGAATAAAAAATAAAGTATTATAGAAAGTCGTCTTCTTGTCAATATCCCATGAAGTGATCGCTTCATAATGCGGCTGCGAGAATTCTTCGTGTTCCTGCGGTCTGCGTTCATAAGGAGTTTCCGTATAAAAATTTTCCGACCAATTTATTTTACGAAGGTTCGGGTCGGTGAAATTAGACCGCTGAGCATCGACAGGGAAAATGCCATAGTAGTATAGACCATCTTTTACAGGACCGCCATAAAAATTAAGCTGCATCGTGAAGTTGGAATCGAACCGTGCGAGTGATACGCGGTAGGATTTCAGATCGACTGAAGAAAAATCTCTGTACCCATCAGTTTTGAATTGCGAAAGACGTGCATAGATAATATATTTGTCATCTATCAATCCGGAGTTTAAAGTCAGAGCAAGTTTTGAGGTATTATAATCTCCATATCCTGCTGAAACATTAAACTCTCTTTTTCCCGAAAGACCTGTTTCAACATTAATAGAACCGCCAATAGCCGGAGGTCCGTAAAACGCAGAGCCGGCTCCGCGTTGAATTTCAACTGATGTAGAATTTCCTGAAAGATCAGGCATATCGATCCAATACACAGAGTGATCTTCGGGATCATTTTGCGGCACACCGTTGACAAGCACTGACTGCCTGCGCTGATCAAAGCCCCGGATATTTGCGCTTGAGTAACCAATATCAAGTCCGCTTTGTGAATACATCATTACCGATGGTGTTTGTGCAAGAAGACTTGGTATTTCCTTATAATCCGCATCTCGAAGAATTTGTTCTTGTCCGAGTTTTGTGAACGGAACAGGCGTGATCCTTTCAA
>Ga0206887_10062_pt1 | contig 10778 bp, 14 predicted proteins | sample Alteio_BWOrgHeat_89_FD_153248 | JGI IMG/M metagenome (GOLD analysis project Ga0206887, IMG submission 153248) | Enriched cells from forest soil in Barre Woods Harvard Forest LTER site, Petersham, Massachusetts, United States - Alteio_BWOrgHeat_Nextera3 ...
GAGACCTCAAGCTGCTCGGCAAGATATGCCTGCGACCATCCACGTTCGGCTCGAAGATCGCGCAGATGGTTATTCATCTTCAACTCCGCGATTCATCATGGAATGGATAGCCTGCACCAGTCCCACCGTGATCCAGAAGGCAATGAATTCCGTGAACGCAGGCAGTTGTGTATCTACGCCATAGCTGCGCAGAAAGCCGGAGAAGACGGAGAGTGAAAGCGCTACGCCTGTGGCCCACAAAAGACTGCGCACAATCAGGTCGCGTTGATATTCATCCCGTTCTTCCTTCAGATAGCGCGCCACAATGTACGCGAGACACAGGATGGGAATGGTGGGCAGCGCAGCAGCAACGAACAGATGCCAGCCCTTGGGATGCCAGTGGTTCACCATGATGCGCGACGACATAACCAGGCCGACGTACGACATCATGACTCCGAAGGTCCCCTGCAGATAGCGGCGCTTCGCAGGACTCGTGTTGTTAGAACAGAACATCATGTGTGATTTCTCCTTCACTCAATGCATCAAAGCGGCCGTTCTCTGATGACAAGTAAACTTTACGTAAAGCATCCTTGTCATGTCAAGCGTCCTTGTCAAATTATTTTGATTGATTCTTGCGACCCTTCGGCGCTTGCTACCCTCATAAGGACAGCCATGATCATCAACTTCTCTGAGCGCGCGCATAACCATAACTGGGACCTTGACCCCATCGTGCGTTCGCTGCTCGATACAGACTTTTACAAACTGCTCATGCTCCAGTTCATCTGGAAGCACTTTCGCGATACGCGGGTTACGTTCAGCTTGAACAATCGCAATCACAAGTTCCGATTGGCGGAGATGATTCCGCGCGAGGCTGTCATAGCGCAGTTAGATCATGTAAAGAAGTTGCGTTATCGCAAGAGCGAAATGATCTGGCTTGCCGGCAATACGTTTTACGGAACACGCGGCATCTTTGAGCCTGCATTTCTAGAGTGGCTGGAGAACGACTTTACGCTCTGCGACTATCACTTGTCCGAGCGCGACGGCCAGTTTGAACTGACCTTTGAGGGTTCATGGATCAGCGTGACCATGTGGGAGATCTACGCGCTCTCCATCCTCAATGAGTTGAAGACCCGCGCCGCATTGAAGGGCATGAGCGAGTTCGAACTCGACATTCTTTATGCGCGAGCAAAGACGCGCCTCTGGGGAAAGATCGAACAACTACGCGATGTTCCCGGCCTTGCTGTTGCGGACTTCGGCACGCGTCGTCGCCACTCGTTTCTGTGGCAGGAGTTTGTTGTGGAGGCGATGCACTCAGAGTTGGGTGCAACGTTCACCGGCACCAGCAACACGTTCCTCGCATACAAGCACGACATGGAAGCCATTGGCACCAATGCGCATGAATTGCCCATGGCCCTCGCTGCGATGGCCACGAACGACGAAGAGCTGAAGGAATCGCAATACCGCATTCTGGAGTTGTGGCAGCAGACGTATCACGGCGCATTGCGTGTGATGTTACCCGACACGTACGGCACAACGCAGTTCCTGGAACATGCACCTGACTGGGTCGCTGACTGGACCGGTCAGCGTGTGGATTCGAAGGATCCTTTTGTTGCGGGCGACGAGTACATCACCTGGCTTGCATCCCGCGGCAAAGACCCGAAGACCAAACTACTGATTGCAAGCGATGGTTTGGATGTGCAAACCATTCTGAGTCTTCATGCCTATTTCTCGGGAGTAGTGGCACCCGGTGTCAGCGTGCGCGACTTTCGTAGCGCGACAGACTTTCTCGATACACGCAAATGGCATCTCGATCGACGTATCCGCTTCTCTGCCGGTTGGGGAACTTTGTTAACTAACGATTTCCGCGACTGCCACCCACGCAGTGAAGGGGCGCTGGAACCTATCTCGCTCGTCTGCAAACTGACTGCGGCTAATGGACACCCATCCGTCAAGCTTTCCGACAATTACGAAAAGGCGAGCGGACCGCAGGAATTGGTCGAGCACTATCGTGAGGTCTTCGGTCTCGCCGGGATCAGCCGCATTCCGATTGTGGTGTAGCTATGATTGAGCCGCCGCGCGAGGTTTGCGTGCGGCGCGTTCCAGAACGCGTGTCAGCAACGTTGCCAGTGCTGGAGTTAATACTGCTGCCATGACGGCCCACAGCACCAGCGCATGCCACTCCCATGTCCATAGCGTGCGCAGCAGATCCAGCGGATGCGTTTTCACCATCTGCAATATTTCTGATGGCTGCAGAGGCAGCGGCCCCATACCGAACACAAGTGAGCCTGCCTGAAGAAAAGGCAACAGCAGAAGAATCTGAAACGGATAGGCACTATGTGTCCCAAGCTGCGACGCGGGGTGATTCAGACGGAACAGGTGCGAGACGGCAATGGTCAGCACCGTCGTGGAACCAATCACCGGATTAATGCCAATGATGAAACCAATCGTCAGGCTCCACGCAAGGCGTTTCGGTGACGCTCCCCGGCGAAGCAGTCGCACCACGGGCGAAACAATGGTCCGCCGAAGCCATGAGTGCCGCACATCCTGAGCAACTGTAATCACCTTCGTCAGACTACAGGAAATGACTGCGGGGCGTGATTCATCATTGGCTCATACAGGTGTCCTCGTACTTTCACATTCTGTTTTCAAGCTGTTCTCATAGCCGCGCGACACTCGGTTGCAGTACGTCAAAGAACGCTGCACTGCCGGAGCCGCTATGTCGACAAGTGTCCTTGTATCTCCTGTCTCCGCGTATCCATTGAGTGCGGTCGCTTCACCATCCGCAGTCATTGCAGAGTTTGGCGCCTATCGTGCCCGTCTTGCAGCCACCATGGACGATCGTCTCGCTGCCTATCGCCTTCGCTTCCTTGTGTTCAACGTGGAGTTGAATGAAGGTCTTGCATCGTCATACGCCACTGGCTATGACACGGATCAGTTTGATGATGTCTGCGATCACCTGATCGTGGAGCATGCGGGAACAGGCGAGATCATTGGCACATATCGTTTGCAGAGCGGTGATGTTGCAGGACAGTACTTTGGCTATTACTCCGAACAGGAATTTGACTTCTCGCCTTACGAGGAGATGCGTTCCAGCGTACTGGAATTGGGCCGTGCCTGCGTGCATCGCGATCATCGCTCTCCCGAGGTGTTGAACCTGTTGTGGAAGGGCATCATGCGCTACGCGAAGTCGCGTGGTCTGCGTTATCTCATGGGCTGCTGCTCACTCACGTCGCAGTGTGCAGACGAGGGAACCGCTGTATTTCGCGCACTGGAACCGCACCTGATTGAATCGTCGCTGATGACGGTACCTACCAAGGCGTTCGCCATGCCGATGCGTGAAGGTGTGGAGACCATGCAGGAACCGCCGCGTTTGCTGCGTGCATACCTTGCTGTGGGTGCGCGCATCTGCTCCACACCTGCGATCGATTGCAGCTTCGGCACCATCGACTTTCTCACACTGCTTGATCTGGAGACGATGCATCCGCGCATCGCACGGCGCTATCTGTGAGGAGACAGCTTTACTCCATCCCAATAGCATGCATCAGGCTTACATGCCTGTTCGCGATGTTGTTTGGCATGTGTATCGAGAGTACAGTCCGGCCTCTGCGCACCATGCAGGAACGCGCGTGTTGGTCGCAGAAGTGGGCTCTTCGCATCCTGCGTTTTCTTCGTTGTCCCCTGCAGATGCGTGGCGCACTGCCGTCGCGTGGTTTGATAGCGGCCAATCACATCAGCTATACGGATGTGCTGGTGCTTGCTGCGTTGACCCCGACCATCTTCGTTGCAAAGGCGGAAGTGCGACGCTGGCCCTTGATTGGCCTATTGTGCGAGCGTGCGGGCGTGCTGTTTCTTGATCGCTCTTCCATGCGCGCTGCTGCTGCTGCCAATCGAACCATTGCAGAGGTGTTGCGTAGCGGCCAGACCGTCGTTGTCTTTCCGGAAGGAACGACGTCAGCCGGAGAAACCATACTGCCGATGTACGCCGCGCTGTTTCAATCAGCGCTGGACTGCGAAGAGCCGATCATCCCTGCATGGATCAGCTACGGCGACGCCGCGCAGCGCGAACGCATTGCCTACTGGGGCGACATGACTCTCATGCCGCACCTGTTGCAACTCATGCGTCTGCGTTCCATGGACGACGTATGCGTGCAGTTCCGCACCACCGGCATCCAGGCACGGCATCGTACGCAGGCTGCGGATATGTGCCGCGTGGTGTGGCAGCAGATGATGGACAAACCCGTCAGATCGGCAACAGGAGACTGCGACGACGCAGCTCCGACAGCACCACTTCAATCGACCAGTCCAGCGCTTCTGTCCCTTTCACGGTGACGTCGGAGCGGTCGCGGCTGGGAAGCACGTATTCATCGGCCATGGGACGCGCATACGTTTCGAATTGTTCGCGAACGCTTTCTTCTGTGCGTCCCCGCTCCCGCGTATCGCGATAGATGCGTCGCATCAGGCAGACATCGTGCGGTGCATCGACGTAGACGGTCAGGTCATACAGCGGCTTCAGATCGGCGTAGTGCAATGCCAAAATACCTTCGACAATGATGAAGGCTTGCGGTTCCAGATGGTCCGTCACATCCTTCACACGCGAGTGTGTGCTGAAGTCGTAGTTGGGCCGATCAATGGGTTGGTTCCGACGCAACTGCTCCACATGCCGCACGATCAGATCATGCTCCAAAGACTCCGGATGATCGAAGTTGTAATGGTCACGCTCTTCACGCGATAGATGAGCCAGGTCGCGATAGTAGAAGTCCAACGGAAACAGCACAGCATCCAGTTGCGCTGCCAGTTCGCGTGCCAGTGTCGTCTTGCCGCTGCCGGAGCATCCACCCACGCCCAGCACTACCGGCTTTATCGCGCTGCCGGAAGAGTTGTTCATGCTTCTGTGACCGCCTTCGGAATAATCGCTGTCAGCAGAGCGGAGAAGCGTTCTGCAGCATGTTTCCCATGCTCCATCACTTCGCTGTGATCAATGGATTCGCTTGTAACGCCCGCCGCTGCGTTGGTCACCAGCGACAGTCCGAGCACTTCCATACCCATGTGGCGAGCCACAATCACCTCATGCACCGTGCTCATGCCGACAAGGTCTGCGCCCAGCGTACGGAAGGCGCGGATCTCTGCGGGTGTTTCGTAACTTGGTCCCAGAACGGCAATGTACACGCCGGTCTGCATGGACCATCCGTGTTGCTGCGCAGTCTCCTGCGCCAGCTTCAACAGACGCGGTGTGTAGGCAGTGGTCATATCAAAGAAACGCAGGCCGCTGCCTTGCGTCACAGCGAAGCGAGGTTCGTTCCGTCCCAGTGCGGCGTTGGTGCCGGTCAGATTGATGTGATCGGAGATACCCACGATCGAACCCGGCGCAAAGTCGGCACGGATGCCACCCGCTGCATTGGTCACAATCAGCGTCTGCACTCCCATCAGGCCAAGCACGCGCGCGGGAAAGGTCACCTCATCCATCCGGTAGCCTTCGTACGCATGCACACGGCCCTGCATCACGGCCACGGGCACACCCGCAATCGCTCCCAGCACCATGCGTCCCGAATGGCCTTCCACGGTCGACTGCGGAAAGTGAGGAATCTCGGAGTAGGGAACGGCAACGGCCTCTTCCACGCTGTTAGCAAAATCGCCCAGGCCAGAGCCCAGGATGATGCCGAGTTTCGGACGATGCTTTGTCTGTGCCAGAAGATGGTCGGCGGCGGAGCGTGCTTGCGTGTAAAGGTCACTCATAGGAAAACGGGCAAATCTGCCTTCAACAGTGAATCACAATCCGCGAATGGGGCGGCAGATGACCGGATACCGCCCGTGAACCGACACAAGCATCGCCTTTGATAGACTTCGGCTCTTATAAAGAGAAGAGAGAATTCCGCGGTATCCGAGGGGAGACAGTTCCACCATGGCAGACGAACTCTACTTTGAAGATTTTCAGCTGGGCCAGAAGTTTGAATCCAAAGGCAGCGTGAAGATCACGGCGCGCGAGATTACAGAGTTCGCTGAAAAGTACGATCCCCAGCCGTTCCATCTGGACGAAGCCGCTGGCAAGAGCACGTTCTTCAAGGGGCAGGCCGCGTCGGGATGGCTCACCGCCGCGATAGTGATGCGCATGCGCGTGGACACCATCAAGGTCCACGGCGGCATGATCGGCGCAGGCGTGGAAGAGATTCGCTGGACGGAACCCGTCCGCCCTGGCGATTCACTGCATACCGAGACGGAAGTCATCGGCCTGCGAGCGTCCAAGAACCGCCCGGAACTGGGTCTGGTGACGATCTACACCAACACCTTCAACCAGCGTGGCGAGATTGTGATGAAAAGCACCGTCAAGTTCCTGGCGCCTTTGCGGAATGCGCAACCAGCGGCCTGAACCAACCTGGTTACTACCTCGTAATCCACGTTACGAACCAGTAAACTAGCAATCATGATGCGTATGACGGTTCTCGCCTCGGGGTCTAAAGGCAACAGTGCCGTGATTGCGTCGTCGCGCACCCGCATCCTGGTGGATGCTGGCCTTTCCTGCCGGGAATTGATGCGGCGCATGAAGCTCTCCGGCGAAGACCCCTACGCTTTGAACGCAGTCATCATCACCCACGAGCACGCAGACCACGTGGCTGGCTTGTCGGTGTTGGCGCGTAAGCTGAACATTCCCGTTTACTTCACGGAGGCCACGCATCGTGCCTGGGTCCGTCAAATGACCCCACGCACCACCATGAGCTACAAGCAGTGGTTGGAAAAGACGCGCGCGGAGAAGGAAGCGCGGCTGGAAGCACAGGCTTTAGCGCACCAGATTGCCACTTCATCACAGGAAGATCGTCCAGACGATCATTTTTTCGCCATTGACATCGACGTGGATGCCATCGACGCCACTACGGACCCCGAAGCTGCGTTGCAAGCTGCCGCGGCAGACGATCTCTGTGAGGACCTACCGGCAGAGACCAAGTCCAGCGTGCGTGATAATCCCTCGTATCTCCCTGCAGTGGAGTACTTTGAGGCGGGGAAGCGGCTCTGCATTGGCGATATCGACGTGCTGCCTTTCACCATTCCACACGATGCGGCGGACCCCTGTGGATTTGTCTTCGAAGGCGAAGGTTTACGTTTCGGGTTCGCGACCGATCTCGGCTATGTGCCTCAGAATGTGAAGCTTGCTCTGAAAAAATGCGACGTCCTGTTGTTGGAGTCCAATCACGATCTGGAGATGCTGCGCGACGGACCATATCCGTGGAGCGTCAAACAGAGAGTGTTGTCGCGGGTGGGACATCTTTCGAACGCTGCGGCGGCGGAATTTCTCACGCGTGATTACGACGGCGGAGCCCATGCGATCATTCTGGCGCATCTTTCCGAGAGCAACAATATGCCGGAATTGGCGCGTCTCGCCGCAGAACAGGCAGTGGGGAACCATCCCAGCCTCCTGGGGAATCGAATTTTACTTGCGGATCAGGCTGCGCCGATGGAACCTCTGGTTATGTAAAGCGTAAGACAAAGTATTGAATCACTACTGGATTTCCTTGCGTCTGAACAACTAGAATGGATATGAACCCATGATGAATACCGAACCGAAATCCTACGTGCAAGACCTTCGCACACGCGGATTCGCTGCGTCCATGCTGGGCAGTGAAGACGGCTGCGAAGATCAGGTTGTCGGGGACATCCTCTCCGGATGGCGGTATGACCTTTCGTCGGTCTCGCCAGAGGTTCGCGGTGTTTACGAAGATCACCTGCACCAGTGCTGGCACTGCCGCGCTCGTCAGCGTCTTCATCGCACGATCGATGTCGTTCTGCTTTCTGTCTTTACGCTCTCAGCTTTCGCGTTTCTGCTGGCGACCATGGTCATTCATCGCGGCCCCTGGGCTCAGGTGACCTTTGCTGAACTCCACATGCGCCACCTTTCACTTGCGCTCACCACGCAAACCATTGCGGTTGCGGGGCTGCTGCTCTCCGTGCTGATGTGGATTCTGGTTGCGATCGCGACACCGGCACCCGGTGTGATCTCGCACAGTGTTCAGCAGCGCCGTCGCGAACGCGTGCTCTAAACCCATTTTCCCTAAGGCCGCACCGCGAACGCTGCGATGTCTCTCGAATCCTCTCCGGAATTTGACGCCCCCCGTTACGGTTCTCCGGCGGATGATGTGCAGCGGGAAGACACCGCGTTGCAGAATGCCGCAGCGCGTCGTTCCATGGGCAGCAGCATGCCGCGCCTTCGGCAAGCCCCGGCGACGTATCTCCTGCTCGGCATCAATATCGTCGTGTATCTATGGATGATCCTTCACGGCGTCAATCCCATCTCGCCTGACCCGGATGCTTTGGTTCGTTTCGGCGCTACGGATGCACCTAAGATTTTCCTGGAGGGCCAATGGTTCCGTGTGGTCACAGCCATGTTTGTGCATGTGGGGCTGCTGCACCTGGCTACGAACATGTGGTGCCTGTGGAATCTAGGCGTCATCGGTGAGCCTCTGCTTGGTTTCTTTGGTGTGTGCTCGGTCTATTTGCTGACTGGTATCTCCGGCAATCTGCTTTCGCTCACCTTCAACGGGCAGGGAGGAGTGGTGGGTGCAGGCGCCTCGGGAGCGGTCTTTGGCGTGGCGGGCATTCTGATCGTGCTGTTTTCGAATAAGAAGTTGGCAGAGCCGCGTCCAGGCTTCCGTGGCATTCCGTTGCAGGATCTTCATGCCATCCGTCGCTCCGTAATCTCTTTTGCTGCGTTGAATCTGCTGATCGGCGTGGGGTCCATGTCCGGATCACTAATGCATAGCGTTCATTTGGATGGCTTACGCATCGATAACTTCGCGCACATTGGAGGATTGCTCTTCGGGCTGCTGCTGGGGCTTCCGCTCGTGCCGCGCATGACCAGCGGCCGCGAGGCCTATCTGAGCCGTCAGAGGGTCACCTTTGCCGGAGCGTTACTTGCGCTGGCGCTCTACGGCTACTTCCTGTCGAACCTGCAGTAACTTCAAGCCAACGAGCAAGGGGACGGCGTCTTCGCCGTCCCCTTGCTCTTGAAGGCGTTTCTAGGTCAGCGCCGTCTGGGCGAACTTCCGCACCATGGCCAGCAGCAGCTTGCGGTCGCCGTCAGACAGGTGGGCGCTGTAGCGCTGAATCTGCGTGAGGAAGCGAATCTCGTCTTCGGTGAGGGCGATGGCAGCCACGTCACGGCTGACCGGGTCGTCCGCGAAGAACTGGCTCAGCGGTACGTCCAGTGCGCCAGCAATCTTCTGCAGCGTCTCAAGAGACGGGACGGTGTGGCCGTTTTCCACGCGCGACAGGTAACAGCGTAGAAGGCCTGTGCGCTTTTCAATATCGCCTTGCGACATGCCCTTCTGCAGGCGGTAGCCGCGAATCGTCGTCCCGATGTTCATCGCCGCGGGGGCCGCCTCTTTTGCCGGAGGCATTGGTATCGGCATCATGATGTGCATGTCAGCCATTGACCAAAAGGTAAAGAGGCCCGATACCGCTGACAAGAACAAAGTTCGTGGTTCGGTGGTTTGGAACCACCGCGGATTCGTGACAAGGGAGAGACCAGTGTCAAATGCCCCGTAAATGGTGCAAAGACATGGTGAAAGCAAATTCGCGAATCGATATTCGCGTATTGCAAAAAGCCACAGTCGATGGCGGCTTGCACACAGGCTACAGCAAATCCATCTTCATGAAGAGCAGTCCAGGGATTGGATTCGTGTTGTGGCGTTCGGTTTCCACAAATCCCATGCGGTGGTAGAGCAGGACAGCCTCCGGCATGGCTTCTGCAACCGTGTCCAGCAGCAATTCCTTGGCGCCCTGGGCACGCGACCACTCCATGGCGGCCTGGATAAGCCTTCGTCCCAATCCTGTGCCGCGTGTGGAAGGCTCAATCCAGAGCCGCTTCATCTCGCAGCTTCCGGGCCGATCCTTCCGCTGTTTCACCGCGACGCAGCCCACAGCTTCATCCGCGCGGAATGCGAGCAGCAGGACGGCTTCCGGTTCCCGATAACGCTCTGGGAGCGTGGCGAGTTCCTCTTCGTAGTCCGCCAAGCAGATGTTTACCGGTCCCGCGGGATTGTGAAGCAGGAACTGCGCATAATGCCGCAAAAGCAATTGCGCCGCGTGCAGGTCCTGTGGCCAGCGCGCGGCGCGTATGGTGATCGGGTTTGCGTCGGTGACGCTCATCCCATGTACAGGCCACCGTTCACGTCCAGCGTGTGCCCGGTGATGTAGGCTGCATCGTCGCTCGCGAGGAAACGCACGGCTGCGGCAATGTCCGTTACCGTGCCTGCGCGGCCCAGCGGAACCGCGCTCAGCATGGCGTTCTTCTGATCTTCCGTCAGCACGTGCGTCATGTCCGTCTCAATGAAGCCCGGAGCGACAGCGTTGACCGTGATGTTGCGGCTGGCGAACTCGCGCGCCATGGACTTTGTCAGTCCGATCAAGCCCGCCTTCGATGCCGCGTAGTTCGCCTGCCCCGGAGCACCCAGTTCACCGTTAACGCTGGAGATGTTGATGACGCGGCCCCAGCGAGCCTTCATCATGGGCTGCAGCAGGGCCTGCGTGAGCAGGAAGGCGCCCTTCAGGTTGGTGTCCAGCACGTCGTCCCAGTCGCTGGTCTTCATGCGCAGCATCAGCGTGTCGCGAGTGACACCGGCATTGTTCACCAGGATGTGGACCGCGCCGAGCTTCGCGACAATGTCCTTCGCCGTAGCCTTGATGGCTTCTTCGTTGTTCACGTCGAGCGCAAAGCTTTCAGCCTTGCCGCCAGCGGCTTCAATCTCTGCCTTCACTTCGGCCAGCTTGGCTTCATTGCGAGCGGCCAGCGCCACTGTGGCTCCGGCCTTCGC
>Ga0206887_10265_pt1 | contig 10700 bp, 13 predicted proteins | sample Alteio_BWOrgHeat_89_FD_153248 | JGI IMG/M metagenome (GOLD analysis project Ga0206887, IMG submission 153248) | Enriched cells from forest soil in Barre Woods Harvard Forest LTER site, Petersham, Massachusetts, United States - Alteio_BWOrgHeat_Nextera3 ...
TCTGGATCACCACAGAAGTTGACCGCGATATATGTATGGCATTTAGTAATTCATTCTGGTGGAATTATTGGCAATCTAAAAATGACATCGGAAGTTTTCTGAAGGAGCTTCATAAAAACGGAAAATTTGTGATCTTTTCCGGGACGATCGGAGGCAATGGCAAGCTCAAGAGTGACAATACGGTGAAAAAATTGAGCAAACGCCATTTTACTGATGACGAATTTGAAATCCCTTCAAGTATTAATCTCTTCCGTATGAACCCTCAACAGTTTCTCGATGCCAGAAAAAAAGTAAATAATAAATAATGAAACAGATTATCGTCGTATTTTTTTTCCTGATCGTTTCAACATCCGTCTTCGCTCAGCAATTTGAAGGCGAGCTGATCTATGAAATACATGACAGTACGGGGAAGGTCATACCGATGAAAATATATGGACGCGATAATCATGCAAGGATGAAAGGAGAGATCGCAGGTACGATGGTGGATATATATGTCACACCCGACAGCATGGCAATGGTATTTCCGCAACTCGGTTTTATGCTTGGTAAAGATTCGGCCATAGCGTTTTTTCAATTTTCATCGCAGGATAAAGCGGGTCCCGATTCATTAATCCATATAATTCCTACTTCACAAACCAAGGTTATTTCCGGATTTCGTTGCACCTGTATGGACGTCGATTACCGAAGCGGAAAGAAAAAAGAATATTGGGTGACTTCTGAAGTGGATACGGATATTTGCATGATGTTCTATCGCTCTTCATGGCTGAATTTGTGGGGACCCGCTGATGGCACTGCGCAGTTCACACTGAACTTGAATAAGTCGGGAAAATTAATTATCTCTACCAGTGAAATGAATAAAAATAATGTTATGGTCAGCGAATCCATACTCAGGAAAGTTGCCAGGCGTCCGATTGCCGATGACGAGGTACTCATTCCGCCTACGGTAACACTTTGGCGCGTGAATCCACAGTTCTTTAAAAATGCCGTAGCGGCAGAAGCGAAGAAAAAGGAGAGCGAACAGCAAAAGTAATTTATGATGCTACAACGATCAGCGATCTGGGTACTATTGATCTTTCTGGTTACTGCTTCGGCTTTTGCTCAGCAAACTCAAGGAGTCGTTATTATCTCAACTGCGATAGATAAACAGGGAAGAACAGAATCTACAACCTTCACTGCTACAAACGAAAAAGCGAAGGATTCTGGAATAAGCGATAGTATTATGACCGAGACATATTTTCGCTTAGACACCATAGCCCTTGTTTACCCTAACGATAGATCAGGTATGATCTTAGGCAGAGATTCTGCGATGGCATTATTTTGGCCGGAGCATGCCGATTCGGTCAGACACATAGCGCCGTCAACACAGAGTAAGATCATTTCAGGATTTCATTGCACATGCACGGATGTCTTTTTTACGAGCGGAAGAAGAGCGGAGTTCTGGATCACTTCGGAAGTGGATTCGAACATTTGCAGATTTTTCGCACGATCATCCTGGAACAAATTGTGGATGAATGACGGAACGTACGGTTTTATCAAGGACCTGAATGAGCACAATAAAATATTTATCTGCCGCAGATCTTTTGATGCCTTCGGCCAGTTCGACGAACAAAGCACTATTGAAAAGATCGCAATGACCATGATCAGCGGTGATGAGCTGAATATTCCCTCATCCTATAAAATAATCCCAACCACACCTGAGATCATGAAGAAAGCGAGGAAGTGAAATGTCGATCATCAAACTTCCGCTCTGGACATTGTTTTTTTATTGACGACTGCTTCGGTATTTGCCCAGCTCCCTGAAACAAAATTAACGCCTCTCTCTGCAAATGTTAAATCAACCCGGAAAATAACTTTTCTACTTATACCACATCCGCAATCGGTGCAGCCAACCGAAACGAGATCTCGCTCATGGAATTGTTGGCTTTACAATCGAGCAAGGATAATTCGACGGTCGTAAAACTTCCGCTTGCATAATAAAGATATTGTACTTCTCGGTACGTTGCTTCTTTGAATCTTAGAAGAAAAAGCAAAATAGGACTGGTCGCAGTTTGCGGCATAGGGTTTATTTCCGCACGTAAAATATAATGATCGTCAGTGGTTGAATCTCCTGCGCATCCGCATGACGTTTCGGTTTCCGGAGCGCTCATCATGCGCACATCCTTTATCGGAAGCGAACCTATAGGCTGTGATGGGAATACAGAACTAAGTGATGGAACAACTGTCCACGGATCGGTCGGTAAATTTTTGTAACGTAGGTAAAGCATAGTTGTATTTTAGGTTGATGGTTTAGTGGTGGTGACGTTTGGACATATAGACGCATAGTAGGGAATAAAAACAACACGTCAATACGTCATTTTTTCGGAGATATTCCTGAGGAAACTTGCGTTTACTTCGGGACACAGCCCACAGTGTATTCATTTAATATTAATTTCGGCTATGAGAAAGATCGTTATCCTCTTCATTCTTTTCTTTGGAATTTCCGCCAATGCTGCGGTACCCAAACTTATTTCGGTTCAGGGCTTTCTTCGCGATAAGAGCGGAGCCGCCGTCAGCGGAACGCATGTGATGAAATTGAGGCTGTATAATACAAGCAGCGTGCTTGTCTATAGCGATGTTGAATCTGTCACGCTTGATAATGGTGTGTATTCGGTGAATCTCGGTAATCAGATCCCGCTTCCTGATTCCCTGATTTTTGATCAGCAATATTTTCTCGGAATTACAATTGATAATGGTACGGAGCTAACGCCGCTCACACCATTGACTCCTGCGCCGAATGCTTTTTATTCATTCCGAGCCGGGGTTGCCGATAGCCTGAACCCTGCTGCCTCGGCAACTCCAAGCGGTGCTGCCGGAGGCGATCTGATAGGCTTTTATCCAAAGCCTATTGTAACGGCAATTCAATCGCAGCCTGTCGCTGCGGGTACTCCGACAAAAGGCCAGACGCTGACATGGGACGGTACGCAGTGGGCTCCTTCCTCGTCAAATACGCCTGTCGCATTCAATGTGCTCGGCGGGACATTTCAATCATTGACTGCCTCGACAAATACGAAAATTGACTTTAATCAAAATAGTAGTTCCGGTGCATTCGATGACGGCGGATTTTTTTCTCTTGTTAATGATGAATTCACAGCACCGACGGACGGATATTATTTTTTCGAAGGCATCGTGACTCTTGACACAAGAAGCCAGGGAGTTATGCAGGTGTATATGTACTTTGCTGTCAATGGTAGTACTTCAGCATACTATCGGTTCTATGATCTATACTCCGGATACCCAAGGATGCAATTAGGAATGCCGATGAAGCTCAAAGCGGGTGACAAAGTGTCGCTGCTAGTAAGTCCGGATAAAACTGTTTCCACAATGGGCGGTAATTCCTACGGTGTCGTTCGTTTCTCAGGATTTAAGATTAACTAGATCTCAAACAGAATCAGAAATTAGTAAAAACATATTTCGCAGTCACACTTGCAGCAAATCTTGTCTCGCCGAAAGTGATCGACTGTGGTTTTACTTCGATCAGTTCAGCACGTTCAATGCGATACGTATCACCGAAGCCGACTGGTGGAGGTATATAGACCGGATCATTAATGAAGTGTTCGATAATATTGATAATGTCGGAGTGATCCAATAATATATCTCCACTTCGAAGCGGCAACGTATAATATACCGAAGTAGTAAATTCCTGTTCGCCTTGAATAGCTTTGCCTGCAATATCAAACTGTTTATATGTTGTTTTTCCGAGATCAATCGAAAAAGCAGGAAATTCCGAAAGCGGAAGTCTTTTTATTTCTTCCCGTAAAATATTCTGCCAGCTTGAATATGTGATGAGTTGTGAAATAAATGTAATACGGAAATGTTGTTCGCGTGTCATGAGCGTAGTTTGGTAGTTGGTAGTTTTGGAGTTTAGTAGTTAGGAAGTTGTGAGTCAGTGGGGCGGACTCTCAGTCCGCCCGTCAAAGTCTTATTTGTCATTCTGAGTGAAGCGTAGCGGAACGAAGAATCCCGTCAATCGTGGAAAGATATTAGCCGCAAATTTTCACAAACTATTACGGGATTCTTCACTGCGTTTTTCTCGCTATCGCTCGAAGAACTTCGTTCAGAATGACATGAGGGGTTAGCAAGGGCGGACTGAGAGTCCGCCCCACCGGTGAATAAAACTCACACCGCATATCTTTTATACGGCGCAAGCATTGCTTTCTGCCTTTCGCTCAAGTCAATGTAGCGGACTCGCGTTGCAGTCGTATCGAATTTTTCTGCATCCGAAAAAAGACCAAGCTGATCTCTTCCTTGCTTGGAATCTTCAAAGATCATTGCTGCAGTTTCGATAATTATTTGCTTCACGGTTTCCGGACAAGTTAGTGCAGATGGCTGCAAATATTTCAAGCGATGTTCAAAGCCCCGCAAAAAAGTTTTTTCTGCACCAATAACAATGGAGCCGTTTGAAAGCAACGTAAGATCGGCAATATTTGCAACAGTCTCGGTACCCTTCTTATCATAATATTTCCAGCTCACAAGCGAGCCGGCAGGATTTTGCATCCGGTGAACATGCAAACCTTGGCCCCAAAAGACATCGGTCTTTGCTACGCTTGCCGTGTAGTCACGGTCGAGATATGTATAAATTTTTTCCGTTGCCGTATCGAGTAATGATTGATAAAATGCAAGAATTGTAGTATCAGTCGTCGTATCTTTTAAGTATGTTTGGAAATCCGCAAGGGATACAGGAGATAAATATGTTGACATAGATTTATTAAAAATGAGGAGTAATTACAATTGAGGATGAATCAATAGTAGGGCGGACTCTCAGTCCGCCCGTCTTTTTTAAGCTTTAAGCATTTTTGCTTTAAGCTTGCCCCGGCGGTTCTGCTACATGAAATCCATGTGCAGCAAGTACTGTGGCAATACCGACGATGATGCCGGCAATGTTCTTCACTCCTGAGGGAAGTCCCGGAAGCTGGTCTGCAATTCCTGCAATGGTTAGCAGACCTGTTCCAAATCCTGAAAGAGTTTTCAGTGCGTTCGCACCATTGAGTTTGAGGAGTGTGGTTATGTATGTGTTCATAGTTTGTATGTTGATTAGTTGATGGTTTATAGTTGTTTCAAGTTCAGTGGAGCAGACTCTTCGTCCGCACGCATTCGCACACGGACAAAGAGTCCATGTCACTGGAATCAAGAATTTCAAGCATGACCTTTCCTGCCTTCAATCCCTCTTCCAATCTTTTGTAAAAGCGGATGAAAGCAAGTTTACTGTTATAGATGCGGTCAGTATTTTTTAATGTGCCAAGCAGTATGCATCCTTCTGTATCGGAAACAGTATTGCCCTGATGTATCCGTATGCCTTCGAACATCGGCACCTTCAGCACATGCGGCATATTACGCACAAAGCGTTTCGAATAATCAATGATGACTTCGTATGTCCCATAAGGAATTGCCGTCACTCCCGGGATTTTTATTCCCGGTTTGCGCACGACATCTTCAAGCGTATAACACTGGAAAATATCATCAATGTATAGCAACCCGATGGTTGATTTCTCTGTAAGTATTTGTCGTTGTAATGTGAGTTTCATAGAATTGAGTATTTGTGAAAAAAGGTTGTAACTTTGCCTATGCTCAAGCGTTTTCTTCAGGAAGGCATGACCATTAATATGAAAAAAGTCTCTCTTATTCTGCTATTGTTGCTTGCAATGGCAAGCAATTCATTTGCGCAAATTCCGCGCACCATCAGTTATCAGGGCGATCTTCGGAATTTACAGGGAATACCTGTTCCGGATGGGCAGCATGTACTTCTTCTATCCTTCTATAATAGTGCGTCAGGAGACGCGGCATTTTATTCCGAATCGATCTCGGCTAATGTCGTAAATGGGATTTTTTCTGTGACAATCGGCAAAGCCAAGCCGCTTCCTGATTCGCTTCTTTTTGATAAAGGATATTTTCTTGGAGTATCAATTGATAATAGCGCAGAACTTGCTCCGCGTACATCGCTAACCTCAGTGCCGTATGCACTTCATGCACAAATTGCCGATGGACTTTCACCGAATGCCTACATTCCTCCGGGTCTTATTCTCGGTTCGATAGCACCATCAGGTCCTGCACTTGGCGATCTATCCGGCACGTATCCATACCCAAAAGTTGTGGGTTTGCAAGGCAGACCGATCTCGCCGCTTCTTCCGCAATCAGGAAATTTTCTGATGTGGAATGGAAATGTTTGGTATCCGGGTGATCCGCCGCCGCCTGTGGCGTTGCATGTACTTGGCTCAGGATCTGCATATTCGTCTATAAAATACTCACAAGCTGCCAAGTTCACAACTAATACCGGATCAACGTATTTTGATGATGGCGGATATTTTAATCTCGATAGTAGTTATTTTGTCGTACCGGAAACCGGTGTGTACCGATTTGATTATTTATTAAATGCAAGAAGTGAGGGATACTATTCACAATTATACTTCGGGGAAATAACGATAGCGCTTTCAGTCAATGGGCAAACTATTAGTCCAAAAGATTTAGTAGCGCCTGCAATATCAGGTAATTCTCCGTCTGTGATCTTTCAATACTCCACTATAGTAAAGCTTATCGCAGGTCAACAGATAAAAGTTGTAGTATTGAATGGTGATTCATTTCAAGGATTTAATAGTTCAGATCTCTGCATCTTCAAACTGAAATAAAATATGAAAAAATATTTCAGTATTATTTTCCTTGTATTTGCTGTGAGTTTCGCTCATGCGCAAATTCCGCGTTTGATAAATGTACAGGGACTTCTGCATTCAGGAAATACTGTTGTTGCCGATGGCGAATATTCTGTCGTGCTTTCGCTTTATGAATCACCGAATTCACTGACTCCCATCTATTCCGAAACGCAGAAAGTAAATTCTGTAAGCGGATTATTTTCTGTGAATCTTGGCGCTGTTACTCCTATACCTGCATCATTGACATTTGACAGTGCATATTTTATCGGCATTGCAATTGAAGGCAAACGCGAACAAAGTCCGCGTGCTCCTTTTACATCTGCTCCGTATGCATTGCATACATCACTTGCTGATGGCTTAACGGAAAATGCTGTCATCCCGAAAGATTTATTTTCCTATGCTGCAAATCCCGGCGGCATAGCCGGAGGCGACTTGCGCGGAAATTTCCCTGCGCCGACTGTTGCAGAGCTTCGCTCACAGCTTGTGACGAATGAGCCTCCAAGTCTTTATGACAGACTTCTCTGGAAAAATGATCAGTGGTCGTTATATCACATGCCGAAGCCAAGAACATTTCTTGTGCGCGGCGATACGAATTTGCAATTGGCTGTTAATCTTAGCTCCATCGTAAATTTCGTTACTGATACTTCAAAGATGTTCTATGAAGATAGTAATTTTCTCAGTATTTCCAAAAGCACTTTCACTGCTCCCGATACCGGAGCCTATATGTTCACAGCTGTAATGGAAGTCAATTCGTCGGTCTCCGATTCATCGCAGTTTGCCGCATTCAAAACCGGAATTTCGGTGAATGGAAAATTCCTGAATCCGATCACATTAGTAAAGATGATGTACCATCACATGCTGACATTGGAATTTACAACGACGATAAAACTTTTCCGGCAGGATTTTGTGCGGCTTATCCTCGAAAAAGTCAGCGGCAACGGAATCTTCACGCTCAAATCTGCAGAGTTCGGCGGAATGAAAATCTACTAACCCCTCCCTAAATCCCTCCCCACAAGTACGTGGAGAGGGACTTTTTCAATTCCCTCGCCCGGTACTTCGGGAGAGGGGTAAGGGGAGAGGGGGTATTAGCTTGCGCTTGTCGAAAGCACTCCGAGATACGAAGGCTGACCCACTCCGAATGCAATGCGTTCAGTCATCCGCAGCATTTGCAGATCGTTCGTGAAAGCATTTACCCCTTCTGCTGTTGCATCGAAGCTGATGCGCACATCCATTCCGCCATGCTGACCGAACCAGCATCCTGAATTTTTCAAGTTGCCGAACAGTGCGAACGGCGTTGATGCATGAGCGCTTGCATCATAGGTCTCGATCAGAATTCCATTCGGCAATACCACTATAGGGAAGCCGCGGAATGTCAGATTATTTGTACCGACAAGTCCCTGCGTATTTGCAACAGATGGAAGCACGGCACTTGTCAAATCCCATAAATATCTGCTGCTTGTATCTTTGAGCCTCATCAGATCGGTCAGCGTATTTTGTTCAATGAAAAGCGCCGCGCCGCGCTGCTGCGCCGGCGACAGCGAATTCACAAGCGTAATGAGATCATCGAAAGTTACATCCGTGAATTTCGTTTTATGCGAAGTCGATGAACCGCCGAGATAGGTAAGCCCAACACCTGAAGTATTCAAGATTCCCGTAAATGGCGAACCCGTGCCGCGGAATACCTGCGTATCTTCTTCTTGCGTAAAAACATTGGTAAAGATGCGGACGATAGTATTATAAATATCAATGTTCGCATCGTTAAGCAATTCATTCGAGATCGGATAAATTGCTGCAAGTTTTTTCGCAGTCAGTGTCAATCTTCCAAACGTTGCTTTCGATGCAGCGATAGATGTATTTTCATCTGTCCAGGCAACGGAAGGTTTTCCGGTAAGCGTGGAGACATTGAGCACATTGGTTTTCATCGTCACCCCTGCGCAGAATTTTCTGGCAAAGCCGAATTCATTCAATTGATAAATGACATCGGCAAAGAATTCTTCCGGTACAAGATATCCTCCTGCCGAATTTGTGCCTTCTATCTGTGGAGCAAGCGTCTTGATATACTCAGGCGAATAACCTGATTGTATCGTACGAAGCTCTGCATAATCATTGGCAGCAAGCGCCGAGAAAAACCGGAACGTCTTCCGAATTTTTTCGCGCTCAGCATCTTTCGGCGTAGCACCGTCAATGCTCTTGAGTGCCGATCTATCCGGCAATGATTTAATGCGCTTCGTCACTGCTTCTTCGATGAGTGATTTCATCTCGTTACGTGTCGCTGATATTGTCTGTGTGTTTTCGTTAATTGTTATCATTTGGTTTGTTTATGTTTAGTTGGTTGGTTGGTTGTGGTTATGTGGAAAATGCAGTTTGTTGGAAATGACGTTTAGACGTATGGACGTATTGACGTATTGTGGGATCGGGGAAAGTTATTTATATTTGATAAATGGATTGTTTAGAATATGGAAAGTATGTTTTGTTATTATCTTTGCATTTTATTTTTCTTGAATATCATGGCAAAGAAAATACAAACGTATCAGGATTTGAAAGCTTGGGAAGAAGCAATGAATCTTGTTGAAGATGTGTACAAGATCACAAAGAATTTGCCTCAGGAAGAATTGTATGGATTAAAACCAATGTGCTCAATGTCTCCACGCTTACCGGAAAACCTTCCGTTGCCTGGACATGGTAGAAAAGGAAGCAAAGAATTTATGCATCATTTATCTATTGCGAAAGGATCGTTATCCGAACTCGAAACACAATTGATATTATGTGTTCGTCTTGAATATATTCATCGTGATGAATTAACCCCGATCTGGACTCGTTCACAAACAGTCAGCAAACTTCTTTCCGGTTTAGTACGATCTTTAATGAATAAATAAAATTGTAATCATTAAAAACAATACGTCAATACGTCCATACCTCAATACGTCCAACCCCCAAGCATCTCCGCCGCCTCCCTTACCGAAAATCCCCGCGATGCCGGTGCTCCATCATCAATAGCCTTCGGATTACAGGGCAGTTCTACTTTGGAAATTTCTATAAGCTCCCATTTCGTGAAGCGGTAGCCGCCGAAATCATTTTCTTCGTATTCAAGCGGACGGAAGCCGATGGAATTTGCAGGGAGAAATCCGCCGAGATCGAGCTGATAAATTTTTTCGGCGAATTCGGAAAGCTGCGGCTCGGTGTATTCTGCAAGTGCATAGAGCGCTGTCGGAGTTTTGATGAGCTTCACAATTTTTCCGAGCGTGTGAATTGGCTCCGATGTTTGTCCGTGCATCCAAAGAAATTGCGGATTGCGTTCGAAGTTATCAGTGATGCAACCTTCGATCACCATCTCATCGCCGGAGCGATCGGGATCGGAGGTTGCAGCTTTCAGCCAGCGCAACCTGGAGCTTGGTGCGAACTCCGTCTGCTGATCATTTTTTTTCAGGATGAGCAAGTCATCGTCGCCAAGTCCGCCGTCATAATTCGCAGCAAGCGAGAAGCCGCCGTGTTTTAGGGTAATAATTTTTCCCGGTATTTCTTTGTATCTTTTTTCGAGGTTTATGTGTCTATTTGTCATAGGTTTTGTATGTTGGTTTATTGTGAAAATTTGTGGCGTTTGTTGCACACTTCAGTGGGGCGGACTCTTAGTCCGCTGGTCAAGATTTGTGAGAGACGTATTGAGGTATGGACGTATTGACGTATTGTTGGGAAAGGGTTTAGGGTATTTGGTATAGTGGGACGGACTTTAGTCCGTCAATACTTGCCCTACCTGTCATTCTGAGCGGAGTCCAAGTCGCGATAGCGATTTGGACGAAGAGAAGAATCCCATAATCGTTGGCATTTATTTTGCGGCTGATATCTCTCCACGATTAACGGGATTCTTCACTGCGCTTCACTGCGCTTCGCTGACGCTCCTGTGGTCGCATCAGAATACTCAGAATGACATGAAGGTGTAAATAAAAAATATTTATGAAAATAATCTTCTTCTTACTTTTTATTTCTACGATTCTCGCAAGCTGCGGGAATAATTATTCATCG